>OBJA01001291.1_pt1 | contig 17795 bp, 15 predicted proteins | sample 1519751 | NCBI WGS metagenome assembly OBJA01 (sample SAMEA3881238, study PRJEB22517) | soil metagenome | biome: lake sediment; feature: soda lake sediment; material: sediment, water from around vicinity | place: India | collected 2013-12-23 | depth 3 m | reverse complement strand
AGACGCAGGGCCTGGCGCGCGACCTCGCCCTCGCCGCGGCGCTGACGGGCCCGCTGGTGCTGCTGGTGATGACGCCCATGTTCGTGCCGGGGCTCATGGAATACATGCACTCGCTGCTCCCCGCCACGGTCTGGCGCTGGCTGGAGTTCGTGCTGGCCACCCCGGTGCTGTTCTACGCGGGTCGCCGCTTCCTCGCGCACGGCTGGTCCGAGCTCAGGCACCTGAACCCGGGCATGAACTCGCTGGTGATGATAGGCAGTTCGGCGGCCTGGCTCTATTCCACCCTGGTCCTGCTCACGCCGGGAATCTTTCCGGAAGGCACTGCCAACCTCTACTTCGAGGCGGCGGGCGTCATCGTCACGCTGATCCTGCTCGGGCGCTACCTGGAGGCCCGGGCGCGGGGACGCACCTCCGAGGCCATCAAGCGGCTGCTCCAGCTGCAGAGCCGGAACGCCCGCGTGCTGCGCGGCGACGTGGAGGTCGAGGTGCCGATCGACGCGGTGGCGGTCGGCGACCGCATCGTGGTGCGGCCGGGCGAGCGCATCCCCGTGGACGGCACGGTCCTGCAAGGCGCGAGCTACGTCGACGAATCCATGATCACCGGCGAGCCGGTGCCCGTGGTCAAGCAGGCGGGGTCCGAGGTCATCGGCGGCACCGTCAACGGCAATGGCGCCCTGCACTTCCAGGCGATCCGCGTCGGCGCGGGGACCGTGCTCGCACAGATCGTGCGCATGGTCGAGGAAGCGCAGGCGTCCAAGCCGCCCATCCAGCAGATCGCCGACCGCATCGCGGGCGTCTTCGTCCCTGCCGTGATGCTCCTGGCGGTATCGGCCTTCCTCGTCTGGATGGCTTTCGGACCGGAGCCGGCGCTGAATTACGCCTTCATCGCGACGGTCAGCGTACTGCTGATCGCCTGCCCCTGCGCCATGGGCCTCGCCACCCCGACCGCGATCATGGTCAGCAGCGGCAGGGCGGCCGAGATGGGCGTGCTGTTCCGGCGCGGCACCGCGCTGGAGCTGCTCGCCCGCGTCGATACGGTGATCTTCGACAAGACGGGGACGCTGACGCAGGGCCATCCCGAGCTCACCGGCCTCTACGCGGTGGACGGAGACGACGATGCGCTCCTCGCCCTGACGGCCGCCGCGGAATCGCTCAGCGAGCATCCCATCGCCAGGGCCGTCCTGGATGCGGCCCGCGACCGCGGCCTGCCGCTGGAGACGCCGGCGGACGTGCGCGCGGAGCCCGGCCTGGGCCTCAGCGCCGTCCTGCAGGGAGGACGCGAGATCCGGCTCGGTTCAGGGCGGTATCTGCGGCAATCCGGAATCGATCTGGCGATAACGGAGGAAGCGACCCGACGCTGGGCCGAACAGGGCAGGACGGTGCTATACGTCGCCGTCGACGGCCGCCTCGCAGGCGCCCTGGCGATCTCAGACCCGGTGAAGGAAGGCAGCCGCGAGGCCGTGGCGGGCCTGCACGCGCTGGGCCTGCGCGTCGGCATGCTGAGCGGCGACAACCGTCATACCGCGGAGGCGGTGGCGGGCGAGCTGGGCATCGACCTGGTCGTCGCCGAGGTGCTGCCCGCGCAGAAGGCGGCGGAGATCGAGCGCCTGCGCGCCGAGGGCCGGCGCGTCGCCTTCGTCGGCGACGGGATCAACGACGCCCCGGCGCTGGCCGGCGCGGACGTCGGCGTCGCCATCGGCACGGGGACGGACGTGGCCATAGAGGCGGGAGAGGTGATCCTGATGCGCGGCGATCCGCGCGCCCTGCTCGACGCGGTCGCGCTCGCGCGCCGCACGCTGCGCACCATCCGGCTGAATTTCTTCTGGGCCTATGCCTACAACGTGGCGCTGATCCCGGTCGCCGCCGGCGCGCTGTTCCCGTTCACCGGCCTGCTGCTCAACCCCATGCTGGCGGCGGCGGCGATGAGCGTTTCCAGCCTGTTCGTGGTCGGCAACAGCCTGAGGCTGAGACGCGCGGTCGGGCACCGTACGGCTTGATCGGGATCGTCTTACTGGGGTGGGAACAGCCCTGACCGCGGGTAGCTGCGTCCGTAGCGGCCTGGATCCGCCTGGCGATCCAGCCTGCCGGCTTCGTGCGCGGCGTCCTCTTCTTACTTCTCGCTCTTCACCTTCAGCTCATGTTCCCTGATCTGCTGGAAGTGCAGGTCGTCGACGTCCTCATGCAGGTGGCTGTGGTCGTGGTCGTGCGCATGGACATGGACATGCGCGTCCGCCCCATGGGCGTGGCGATGGGCGTGCAGGAAGTTGCCGATGATGACGCGCTCGCCCTCCTCCATCTCCTGCGCGGCAAGAATGTTGTGCAGCAGCTCGTGCGTCATCAGCGCCAGCGGGAGCTCCAGCTTGTTGCTTTCCAGGAGGTGGCGGTCATAGAGGATGTCCGCCGTCAGGCCGTCGACGGCGATGCGCCCATCCACCAGGAGCAGGCAGCGGCTGCAGACCTCGAGCGCGATGTCCAGGTCGTGGGTGCAGAGCAGAACGGTGCGATCGGACTCCTTGAGCCAGGTGATCAGGTTGCGGCGATTGAGCGGATCCATGTTGGTCGACGGTTCGTCGAAGACCAGGATCTCGGGCTGGTAGGACAGCACCGTCGCCAGCGCGAGGCGCTTGCGCTCGCCGAAGGAGAGATGGAAGGAGGAGCGCTCCTCGAATCCCTGCAGGCCGACCACCTCGAGCGCCTCGCGCACGCGGGCCTCGATCTCCTCCTTGGGCAGGCCCAGGTTCAGCGGCCCGAAGGCCACGTCGTCGAACACCGTCGGGCAGAACAGCTGGTCGTCCGGGTCCTGGAAGACGATCCCCACCTTGCGGCGGATCTGCTTGAGCGTATCCTTGCGCACCTCGATCCCGTCGACGGCGATGCGGCCCTTCAGCGGCAGCTGCACACCGTTGAGATGGCTCATGAAGGTGGACTTGCCGGCGCCGTTGGGGCCGATCAGGGCGACCTTCTCGCCCTCCTCGATGCGGCACGACAGGCCTTTCAGGACTTCATGTCCGTCCGGATAGCTGAAATGGACATTATCGACGTCTATGATGACTCGCCGGGACATGGTGCCTCTCCGCTCTGCGGTAGGGTGGGGACGAAACTATATTATTCGACCGCCGGGCTCAAAACCATGCCTGCTCGGCAATCGCGAACCGCCCGCTCAGGTCGATCAGCATGAGCGCGGCCGCCAGCGCCAGGACGATGGCGGCCTTGAGAAAATCGCTGGCCTGGGACTGGAAAGTGACCATGGAATGCAGCTCCCCCTGGTAGCCCTTGGACAGCATCGCCTTGTATACCCGCTCGGTACGCTCGAAGCTGTGGACCAGCAGGGTGCCGACGAAATGTCCGAAGATGCGCAGGGTCTTGCGGTCGGTGCGCGCGACAAAGCCGCGGGCGCGCATCGATGTATACATGCGCCGCATCTCGTCGAGAAAGACGAAGGTATAGCGATAGGTGAACAACAGCATCTGCACCAGCGTGCGCGGACACTTCAGCCGCTGCAGCGCGAGCATGGAGACGTCGAAGCGGCTGGAGCCGAACATCGCGAAGCTGATCAGGACGATGGCCAGCGCCTTCATGAAGATCAGTGCCGCCAGGCGCAGGCCCTCCCAAGCGAAGGGCAGGCCCAGCACCCTGAACGCAGGCTCGCCGGGATAGGTCAGGGGCATGATGATGAAGAAGGGGATGAGGAACACTACGATGAAGGCCAGTCCGTGCGATACGAAGTGCATGGGCAGGGCGGTCATGACCAGGATGGTCACTCCGATCAGCAGCGCGACCGCCGCCATCGGCAGGGTCTTCAGGAGCGCGATGCAGAGGATCAGCAGGATGAGGGTGGCGATCTTGACGCGCGGGTCCCAGCGCTGGATCGGCGACCCGACGTGGGCGTAACGATCTATATCGAGAGCCATGAGCGATCTCCGTGCGGCTTCAGTCCGGACCTGCCCGGATGACCTGACCCGCCAGCACCTCCGGCTTCACCCGCTGCAGGAATTCCGCGCAGGCCCCGACCACCGCCCCTTCGATCAGCATGATCGGGATGTGCGCAGCCAGCACCGCGACCGCCACGCCGGCGAAAGCCTCGCCGGTGGTCAGGAGCGCGAGCGCGAGCACCATGCCGGAACTGATCGTGGCCATCGCACCCGCCAGCGCGCCGAAGACGAATTCCCTGCGGGCGAAGCTGAAACGATGGCGCTGCTGCCATACCACGTAGGCTACGAGCGCGCCGCCGCCAAGCATCACCGTATTGACGCCGATCACGGTCACACCGCCATGCCCGAATATGATGGCCTGCAATATGATGCCGAGCATGATCGCGGGAAAGGCGCGCCACCCCAGCACCACGGCCACCAGGCCGTTGAGGATGAGATGGACGCTGGTGGGTCCGATCGGCACCTTTATCAGCGATGCGACGAAGAACACCGAGGTGATCACCGAGATCTTCGGGATCTCCTCCATGTCCATCTTGCGCATGGTGGCGGCGGCGATGATGCCGGCGCCGACAAAGCCGGCCGCCAGTGTCGGACCATGCAGTATGCCTTCCGAAATATGCATCGGCTGAGAATCGTAGACTAGGGTGGGAACTTATCGGTCGGCGCGGCCTCAGCCTGAAGCGCCGCCCGCGCCTTTGGCCGCACCGGCCGCCTTGCGCGCCTTCAGGTAGAAGAAGATGCCGATCAGGCCGAAGATGAAGCCGATGCCGCCGACGATGTCGCTGAAGGTCCGCTGCTCCTTCAGTTCGGAGAGATTGCGCATGACCGGGTGGAGGGCCTCGCCCACCGCCTTGCGGACCATGGCCTCGACTTCCTCCGCCGCGACGCCCGCTGCCGCGGGGCTGGCACCGGCCGCCTGCTCCACTGCCCCGCCCGCGCCGTTCTGGGTCATGGCGGCGCCAGCCAGCTCCGCCTCGCGAACGGTGTATTCGGACCGATGCCCCATGCCCGCGTAGAGCGTGATCCGCAAGTCGCTGATCTGGGGTATGTCGAAGGTGAAGACGCCATGGTCGTCCGAGGTACCGGTCACCAGGCGCTCACCGCTCGGGGAGAAGACCTGGATCTGGCTCTTCTCGGCCGGCTTGCCATCCGAGAAATAGCCCTCGACCGTGATCTTGCCGCCTTCGACATTGGCGAACATGTTGACCTTGTGAGCATGGGCGCTGCCCGCCATGAAGGCCAGGACGAAGAAAGCGGGAACGAGGGCGCGGGCGGAATAAAGACGAAAGATATTAGCCACTTGGAATCACCAGGGATAATACATAAGGTGTTTCGATATTAACACATATGACGCCCGGGATGCTTGGATTTATTCGGCCGCCGGGCGCGGCGGAACGGCAAAGCTGAGCGAACCGCTCACGCCCTGTAACGAGGTATAGACGAGGTATCTCCCGGGCGCCGGCAGGCGCAGGCTCGCCTCCCCGTTCATATCGGTGCTGACAGAGAACTTCCGGCCGCCCTCCGGCTGGATTTCCAGACCCGCCTGCGCTGGACGACCATCGCTCAGGACTCGCAGGGTGATGCGTTCCGGCGCCGTGCTCGCGCCCAGGTCTTCCACCATCTGGATGGTCAACCCCTTCTCCGGCGCGGGTGGCGGCGCCTGCGCCGCCTGTCCCGGGACGAAGACCTCGGTCCGGGCGGTATACATCGGGATTTCGCGGCCGCGCCGCGTCATGATCAACTGCATCGTCAGGACGTACCGCCCAGCAGCGGAAACGGCCCACTCCGCCACGCCGGCGCCGTCGGCATCGGCCCGGAGATCGAGCCGCTCGGACGCTCCCTGGCCCGCAACCGTCAACCCGGCGAAGGTCTCGGGAAACTCGAAGTTCTCGCACCGGGGGAAGTCATGGCCCTGGCAGACCTTGACGGACAGATCGGCGCCGGGCGCGGGATGGAATTCCGCTGGCGCTATCCAGTACTCGTGTGCGGCAGCCGTCACAGGCAGCAGGACGAGGATCAGCAGGAACCGGCGGAGGAGCTTGCCCATATCATCTCCGAGGCAGGCGGGGCGATGGAAAAGTGATGCGCACCCGCCTCTCCGAAGAGGCGGGTGCGCCAGACCGCTCAGAATATATACATCAGCGAGGCGTGGAAACGCGAAGCCTCGAACTCCTTGCTCAGCTCGAGTCCCATCTTGCCGATGATATTGCGCTGCAGCGGCGCATAGATGCCCGGCATCATGAACCACTGGCTGTCCTCGAAGTTGCCAGTGAACTCGATGCCGGCGGCGATACCCTCGGGATTCGGCGAGATCGGCGTGCGGATGCCGACGCGCCACTCTTCCCAATCCTCGTCGCCTTCGCGGACGTGGAGGATGTTAGCGGTAATGCGCTGGTGCTCACCGAGCTCACGGTCGAGGATCAGCTCGAACTCGTAGACATTGTCTTCCGCGCCCAGATACCGCTTGGCTCCCTTGAACGGGAACTCGACGGCGGCGCCGAAGCCGACGTTGACGAAGCGATTGGGCGGCAGCGCGACCTGCAGTGCGATGGTGCCGGCCTCGAGGAAGGGAGACGGGCCGAGGGTGGCTGCAGGGGACTCATCACCACCCAGCCTCTCCAGGCCTTCGTCGCTAAGATGCCCGCTCCCGAACTTCGCATAGTGCGTATGGAAGTCCACCATCAGCCAATCCGTCACGCCGTAGGAGATGCCGGGCGTGAACTCCCAGTGGTTCTGGGACGGATCGTTGGGGTCGTCCACCATGTTGTCATAGAGCCCATAGACGATGAACTGGCCCTGCTCGGTGATGGTGTAGCTGCTGACGTCGATGTACTCCAGGGCATGATGCGCCCCGGCCTGCGGCAGATAGAGTACGCCCGCCGCGAGCACGGCAACGGTAAGTGATTTTCGCATGGCCATTTTGTTTGAACCCCCTCCCCGAACTGTTGTTGTGAGCGATGCTTTTTGGCAGGACGTAATACCTTTACTTTTGGAGTGTGATTATATCCAAACACCTGCTGGACACAAGAAACCTTATTAAAATTTCCTCTCTCTTGGAACCGTAGCAGAGGGAGAGATAAAAGCCCGGGAGAAAATAGAGAGTGCCTTCCTTGGCAACGCAACTTCCCTGTCACAAAAGAGAGGATGAATTACTGAACATGCGCTTGCAGAAAGTCCGGATAATCCTTCCTGGATCATGGTGCCAATCCGGATTTTATGAAGAATATTTAATTTGTAATAAATCGTCAAGGCCTTTGCGAGCACAGGGCGATATTTTCGGAACGGCCAAGGGACGGGCAAAAAAAAAACGCGCCTCGGAGGGCGCGCGCGAACGGCAGAAATTATTAGGATTACGCGGACTTACGGACGACCCGCTTGGCGACGCCCGGGTCTTCGGAATTCTTCTCGACCCAGTGCTTCTGCCCCTCTTTGGTGAGCTCGCACTTCCAGAAGGGCGCGCTTTCCTTCAGATAGTTGATGATGTACCGGCAGGCGTCGAAGGCATCCTTGCGATGGGCGGACCAGACGGCGACCAGCACGATCGGGTCGGTGGGCACCATCTCCCCGACGCGGTGCGCGACCAGGCAGTCCATGACGTCCCACTCGTCCATCGCCTCCTGGCACACGCGCTCGATGTGGCGCTCGGTCATGCCGGGATAGTGATCCAGGTTCATCGCACGCACGTCCTGGCCGTCGTTGAAATCGCGCATGGTGCCGACGAAGGTCACCACGCCGCCGTGCTTGCCGGGCGGCAGGGCCTCGCGCTCGTATGCCAGCACCTCTTTGTAGGGATCCAGGGTCTCCTTGGTAACGAAGACTTTCATATCAACCTCCGGTTACCGGCGGAAAGAAGGCAACCTCGTCGCCGGCCTTCAGTTCGTGACTCGCGTCGGTGTACTCCATGTTGACCGCGACCAGGATGGTCTCCGGTATGGGGTCGCTGGAGATCCTGTTCCACAGATCGGCCACCGTCACCTTGTCCTGATCGACGCTGACCCGCTCCTCGGAACGGCCCATCCGGTCCCGCAGACTCGCAAAATAGCGCACCTTGATATCCATGACTCAGCCTCTGCTCGATTCCCGTTGGTCGTCCGCGTCAGGCCGTGGCCGACCGCTTCCAGTGTCCGGACTTGCCGCCCGACTTCTCCAGCAAGCCGATATCGGATATGACCATGCCCCGATCGACCGCCTTGCACATGTCGTAGATGGTCAGCAGCGCCACCTGCACGGCGGTGATCGTCTCCATCTCCACGCCCGTCTGACCGTTGCAGCGGACCACGGCCTTGCAATAGACCGCGTTCTTGTCGGGCTCCGGGGTCAGCTCGAGGTCGACCGCGGTGATCATGATGGGATGGCACAGCGGGATCAGCTCCGGCGTCTTCTTGGCCCCCATGATGCCGGCCACCCGGGCGATGCCGAGCACGTCCCCCTTCTTGTGGGAACCCTCCATGATCTTCTTCAGCGTCTCGGGCAGCATGTAGATGCGTCCCTCGGCGACACCCTCGCGCGTGGTCGAGTTCTTCGCGCCCACGTCGACCATGTGCGCCTCGCCGCTGGCGTTGAAATGGGTCAGTTCGTTGTAGCTCATCTATCGCCCCTTAACTTTGCACTGATGTGTGCGATCGTCCCCGCGCGGGCAAGGGAGCGATCGCCGTTGCTTCGGTCCGGCCTGGGCCGGGCTTTCTTACCCGCCGATCTGCGTCATGCTCGCGCGCGAGCGCTCGATGTCCGAGACGTTGATCTTCGCCGCGATGCTGGCCGCCTTCTTCGCCTCGAAACCGTCTTTGTGCTTGTCGTCGAAGGCCTTGCGGAACAGGGCGACGATGTCGTCGTCGCTGCCGCCTTTGCGGATCAGGTCGCGGAGATGGTAGGGCTGCTCGGAGTACAGGCAGTTCATGATGCTGCCGTCGGCGGTGACGCGGATGCGGGAACAGTTGCCGCACAGGCTGCGGGTGAACGCGGGAATGACGCCGAACTTGCCGGCGTAGCCGGGCACCTGGTAGATGTGGTGCTCGGTGCGCGTGCCCTTGGAGGGCTCCAGACCCTGCGGCTTGTAGTAGCGCTCGATCTGTCCGCACAGGTCGGCGGCGCTGGCGAAGTGCTGGCCGTTCTCCCAGATCTGGTGCGCGTCGAAGGGCATGAACTCGATGAAGCGCACGGTGATCGGGCGGTCCTTGGTCAGCTCGCAGAAGTCGATCAGCTCGTCCTCATTGAAGCCGCGCATCAGCACGACGTTGACCTTGACCCTCGGGAAGCCCAGCTCGACGGCGAGGTCGATGCTCTCCAGCACCTTGTCCAGGCCGGAACGGCGGGTGATGGTCTCGAACTTCTCCGCCTGCAGCGAATCGAGGCTGATGTTGACGCCGAACAGGCCCGCATCGCGCAGCGCCTTGGCGTACTTGGGGAACAACAGGCCGTTGGTGGTCATGTGGACGGCCTTGACGCCGGGGACCCGCACGGTCCTGCCGACGATGTCCACGATATCCGGCCGCACCGTCGGCTCGCCACCCGTGTAGCGGACCTTGCGGACGCCCATGCGGGCCAGGGTTTCCACCACGCGCAGGATCTCGTCCGTGCGCAGCACCATGTCCTTTTCCTTGAACTTCACGCCCTCTTCCGGCATGCAGTAGGTACAGCGCAGGTTGCACTGCTCGATGACGGCGATGCGGACATAATCGAAGGTGCGACCGTGGCGGTCCTGAAGCGGGGGGAGCGGATGGGCGGGGAGATTTTCCTCTTGCAACGCTGAAACGGAACTGCCTGCCAGGGCGTCGTATGCCTTCTGGTTCAGCGAGTTATTGAGCATGTCTCTTCTCCTCAAGGGCTTCTTCACATGGAGTATTTATCAAACGGCCCTCATCCGATCCGGTCGCCGCGCCGGGAACTGGGCGGCAACGTTGCCCGATACGAGGTCCCGCCTGCCTCCAGTCGGTACGGGCACCATCCGCGCACCCGCTGTCTCAACGGAGGTTATCGCTGCCATCCATGATTAACTTAAAGATCCGGGTAAGGCTGGTATTGCAAACTACCGGGTCGTCCGTGACGTGAAGTGCGGTGGAGTCAAAGCTCTAGCCAGGAGAGCGCAAACCACCCGGGGCTTGCATGCCCTTGCGCGCAGGAGAAATCCCCTCTAACCACCCTGCGTGAACCAGTTCCTCGCCTGAGGATACTTGGCGCATATACTAGCATAATCGTCTTGAGAACTGAACCGAACGCACACTTTGTCCATCGCCCTTTCATACCTTAATCATCATCTTAATACACACTCGGGACGCGCCTTTCCGCGTCCTTGCCCAAGCCGCGCAATCATTGGACAATGACGGATCTTCAGGGGTCCGCACCCCGACAACAAATAATTAAAGCAAGGGCACCGCATGAACGCTGCAGCAGAGATCCACCAGGGCACCTGGGCCGTCAAACCTTCGCTTCCCGTGGCGCGCTCGCACTGCCCGACCGCCACCTTCGGCGGCAAGATCTATGGCTTCGGAGGCGGCGGCCCGAACTTCAAGAGCCTGAACTCCGTCATCATCTACGATCCCGCGACCGATGCCTGGACGCGCGGGGCGGACATGCCGACCCTGCGCTCCGGCGCCATCGCCGTCACCGTCGGCAACGCCATCTACATCATCGGCGGCGGCTTCAAGCAGGAGAACGGCACCTTCCGCTTCCTGCGCACCACGGAGATCTACTACCCGGACGAGGACCGCTGGGCGAAGGGGCCGGACATGATCATGCCCCACGACTATCCCGCGGGCGCCCTGCTCGACAACCACATCTATATCATGGGCGGCCATCACCCCGACGCTACGCTGTCGGGACCGAAGACCGACCCGGGCTTCGACTTCTGCGAGCGGCTCGACCTCGATACCGGGCGCTGGGAACAGATCGCCCCCCTGCCCACCCCGCGGTTCGCGCTCGACGCCGTCGTGCTCGACGGGCGCATCCTGACTCTGGGTGGGGTCGCCTTCACACCCGAAGGCTTCAACAATTTCGACCACATAGAGGCCTACGACCCCCGCACCGGGAACTGGTCGCTGGAGACGCTGAAGCTGCCCTGGACCGCAGCCGGAGCCGGCGCGTGCATGGCCGCGGGCAGCCCCTTCGTCTTCGGCGGCTACAGCGGCGACGGCATCAGCGATCATTGCGCCTGCTACGACCCCGCCGCCGGTAAATGGCACCTCCTGCCGCCGATCCCCCAGCCCCTGGCCGCGATGGGTGTGGGCGTCATCGGCAACACCATCTACCTGCTCGGGGGCTGGGCGGACGACGGGCGCACACCGCAGGACTGCTTCTACGCCTACACCTTCTGAAGCCGCGGAGGCCGGGGAACCGGAACGGTCCGCCATGGACCAGGAACGACTGCAGCGATACAGCCGCCACATCCTCCTGCCCGAGATCGACCTGGAAGGCCAGCAGCGGCTCCTCGACTCCACGGCGCTCCTGGTCGGCGCCGGCGGACTGGGATCACCCGTCGCGACCTATCTCGTCGCCAGCGGCGTGGGCCATCTGATCGTCTGCGACCATGACCGCGTCGACCTCGGCAACCTGCAGCGCCAGATCCTCCACTCCACGCCGGACGTGGGCCGGCTCAAGACCGCCTCGGCGCGGGACCGGCTTGCCGCCATCAACCCCGACGCACGCGTCAGCGCGCTCCCGGTGCGGCTCGATCCGGCCGGCATGGAGCGCGAGGCGCGCCGCGCCGACGTCGTCATCGACGCCACCGACAACTTCGAGACGCGCTTCGCCCTGAATGACGCCTGCATCGCCGCGCGCCGGCCGCTGGTCTGGGGCGCCGCGTCCCGCTGGCAGGGGCAGGCGAGCTGCTTCGACCATCGCCGCGACGACGGCCCCTGCCTGGCCTGCCTCTACCCGGAGCGGGGCGTCGCGGAGATCGGCGAGGACTGCGCCGCGGGCGGCGTGCTGGCCCCGCTGACCGGCGTCATCGGTTCGATCATGGCCGCCGCCGCGCTCAAGGTACTGCTCGGCCTGGGCGATACGCTCCGTGGACGCCTGCTGCGCTTCGATGCCGCACGCATGAGCTGGCGGGAATCGTCCCTGACCCGAGACCCGCAGTGTCCGAGCTGCGCTGGGATCCGCGGTCGGGGCGTGGCCGCGAGCCGCTGAAACGGCGGAAGGACGAACGGCGGGGCGAAGACCCGCCGGTGGACGAGGGGATGCCGGCGCGACCCTATCCGGGTATAATTCGGGGAGCTCGTTTCAGGCATCCAGGAAATCACCCGCACGAAGCACCAGGGTCGGCAAGACGACCGGGCACGCCCGTATCCCCTGAACATCCGTACAAGCACAAGCTTGGAGGTTATATGAAGGCCAAAGATCGTCGACTGGCAGAGCTGCGCGCCTCGATTCCGGAAGTCACCCCCGCCGAGGCCGTCGCGCTCGCGGGCTCGGGAGCGGTCCTCATTGATGTGCGCGACACCGATGAAGTCGCGCAGGGCAGCCCGATGGGCGCCTGCCGCCTGGGCCGCAGCTTTCTCGAGCTGCGGGTGGAAGATGCGGTCTCCGATTTCGAGCAGCCCGTGCTGGTGATGTGCGCGGGTGGCGTACGCTCGCTGTTCGCCGCCGAGACCCTCAAGCGCATGGGCTATCAGGACGTACGCTCTGTGGCCGGCGGCTTCAGCCGCTGGAAGAACGAAGGCCACCCCTTCGAGATCCCCGCCACCCTGGACGCCGAGGCGCGCGAGCGCTATTCGCGCCACCTGCTGATGCCCGACGTCGGCGAGAAGGGCCAGATCAGGCTGCTCGAGAGCAAGGTCCTGCTGATCGGCGCCGGCGGACTGGGATCGCCTTCGGCTTACTACCTTGCGGCCGCCGGCGTCGGCACGATCGGCCTGGTCGATCACGACGTGGTCGACCGCAGCAACCTGCAGCGCCAGATCCTCCATACCGAGGAGCGCGTGGGCATGCCCAAGGTCAAGTCCGCGTCCATCGCACTGCAGGCGCTCAACCCGAAGGTGAAGATCAAGGCCTATGAGACCCATCTCGACAGCAGCAACGTCGAAGAGATCTTCTCCGACTACGACGTGATCGTCGACGGCTCCGACAACCTCGCCACCCGCTACCTGGTCAGCGACGCCTGCGTGAAGCTGGGTAAGCCCAACATCCACGCCGCCGTGTACCGCTTCGAAGGCCAGATCACGGTGTTCTGGCCGGCCTACGACAAGCATCCCAGCGGCTGCTATCGCTGCATGTTCCCCGAGCCGCCGCCGCCGGAGTTCGCGCCGTCCTGCGCCGAGGCGGGCGTGCTGGGCGTCATGCCCGGGACGCTGGGACTGCTGCAGGCCGTGGAAACGATCAAGATCCTGCTGGGCCTCGGCGAACCGCTGGTCGGGCGCATGCTCCACTACGACGCCCTGTCGGCGCGCTTCACGGAACTGAAGGTGCGCAAGAACCCGAAGTGCCGCTACTGCGCCGAAGGCGCGGTATTCCCCGGCTACCAGGACTACGCCCAGGTGTGCGCGTCGGAAGCGCCGGCCGAGCCGCGCAAGGCCGCGGGCTAGCAGCACCCGTCGCTCGAAAACGAAGGGGTCGGCGTCTCACAACGCCGACCCCTTTTTTCATGCCGTGACCGCCGCGCCGGTCAGGCGCCGAAACTGGCGGCTATCTGCTCCAGGCCTTCCGCTCCCTCCATGACACGCGCGGTTATGGCCGTCGCCTGGTACTCGCCGATGCCCAGCGAATCGTAGATCGCCTGGGGCACCGTGCTGTCGCAGACATCGCCCATGCCGTGGCGCTTGAGCAGGCGGTCCGCCAGGAAGACCAGCTGCGGATAGACAGCGTGGATCTCCTGGTAGTTCTCGTTGTGATGCTCGCGCGTGGCGATGACGATCTCCTCCGGCAGCCGCCAGGCCTCCATCAGCCAGGCGCCGATGACGGCGTGATCGGTGCCGAGCACCTTGCGCTCGATGAGCTCGATCGGCTTGTCGGGGTACTTGAGGATGAACTTGTTGAGAATCAGGAATTCCTGCTTGAAGAGGTGTCCCAGCAGCAGGTGGCCGAAGTTGTGCAGCAGGCCGGCCAGGTAGGCCAGGCCCGCCGGCGGGCGCACCTCCTTGGGCACCGCGCTGCTCAGCGCCTGGACCAGGGCGGCGCTGTGGATCGCGTGCCGCCAGAACGAGTCGAGCCCGAGCGGGACGTTGCGCGGTATCTTGAAGCCGCGTGCGGCGGTGGCGCCGAGGGCGAGATTGAGGACGGTGTTGTAGCCCAGCACGCGCGTGACCGCGGTATGCACCGATTCGACCTTGCCCTGATAGCCGAAGAACGGCGAAGCGGCGTAGCGCATGACCTGCGCCGCCAGCCCCGGGTCGAGCTGGACGATCTGCACCAGCTCCTTCACGTCGGCGTTCGGGTTCGCGCTCAGCCGCAGGATCTTGTGCGTCATCTCCGGCATCGGCGGCAGCTTCTTCATCTGCCGGATGCGGGTGCGGATATCGAGCAGCGGCTGGTTCGCCGCCGTGGGCACGTCTTCCGGGACCGACTGGGCGGAGGCCGCCGACGGCCGGGCGCTCGCTTGGACCTTCGGCTCGGGCGTGCTCATGGACATCAGGATCTCCGGCTGGATAAGGACGCGCCCCGCAGCGCAGCGCCCATGGATTCGGGAACGGCGAAACGATCGGCGGGGCACCGATTCTGATCATTGATATCGGCCAGAGGACACCCGGCATGAGCCTCCGTGCCCGAACCATGAACTAGGCCCGGAATCGCCCTTTCCCCGCACGCCGCGCCATCGGCGCGTTTGACAGCCTCATCGCCGATCAGAAACAATAACGCGCTGATCGAACGATAAAAATTTAAACCCCGGGGGAACGGGTTTGTCAGCTCAGCCATCCCGCGCGTGCGGGCCGTACGCATCCCGATCCGGGCGCCGGCCGCGCGCCGCGTCGCGCCTCCCGCACGGTGCGGCGCTGCTGCCCCTGCTGGCGTCCCTCTGGCCCGCAGTCGCGCCCGCGGCCGAGTTGCAGCCCTTCGGACTTTGCCGCCCCGAACTCTCCGCCCGCCCGTCCGTCCCGGTCCTCGACCCCGCGCTGACGGGCGTGACCGTACTCACCGCCGACGAGGCCTACACCGACGAGCACGAGGTCGTCACCATGACCGGCGCGGTCGAGGCCGTCCGCGACGGCCAGTCGCTGCAGGCGGACCATGCGGTGTACGAACGGCGCTCATCGCGGGTGCAGGCCGAGGGCAACGTCCGCTACCTGCGGGAGGGCCTCCTGATCGACGGCGAGCGGGGCGAACTCCACCTCGACAGCGAGAGCGGCCAGGTCGAGGCCGCCAGCTTCCGCCTGTTCGACCGCCACGCGCGCGGCAGCGCCGGCAGTGCGCGCTTCCTGGACCGCGACGTCACCGTGCTCAGGGATGCGCGCTACACCACCTGCGACCCCGGCCAGGAGGACTGGCTGCTCCGCTCCGGCAGGGTCAGGCTGGACCGCGACAGCGGCATGGGGACGGCCCGCAACGTGTCCCTCTCCTTCATGGGCGTCCCTTTCCTGTACACGCCCTGGCTCAGCTTCCCAATCGACGACCGCCGCAAGTCCGGCTTCCTCGCCCCGGGCATACGCGATTCCTCGCGCAACGGGATCGAGCTCAGCGTCCCCTACTATCTCAATCTCGCCCCGCGCTACGACGCGACGCTGGCGCCTCGTCTCATGTCCCGGCGCGGCGCGATGCTCGAATCCGAGTTCCGCTACCTCAATCCCGGCAGCGAAGGCCGCATCAGCGCCAGCTACCTGGCGGATGACAGGCTGTCGGACAGCGAGCGCAGCCTGCTCGGCTACCGGCACGCCAGCCATCCCGGCGCCGGCCTGAAGTTCGACGTCGACTACAACCGCGTTTCCGACGCCGAATACTTCCGTGACTTCGGCAGCGACCTCAGCATCGCCAGCATCACCCACCTGGAGCAGCGCGCCGTCGCCAGCTATCAGGCCGAGACCTGGACGGCGTCGGCGCGCCTGCAGCGCTATCAGACCATCGACGAAACCATCGCGCCCAATCGGCGCCCCTACCGCCAGCTCCCGGTGCTCACCTTCCGCAGCCAGCTGCCCGAGTACAACTTCCGGCCCAACTACCGCCTGGTCGGCGGCTACACCGACTTCCGGCACGACAGCCGCATCGAAGGACGGCGCCTGGAGCTGCAGCCGAGCCTGACCTTCCCGATGTACACCCTGGCGGCCTACCTGCAGCCCACCGTGACCCTGCGCCACACGCGCTACGAGCTCGGCGAGGAGGGCGCCGCGGGGACCGATCCCAGCCGCACCCTGCCCGTGTTCACCGTCGACACCGGCGTCTTCCTGGAGCGCGACACGAGCTGGGGCGGACAGCCCATGATCCACACGCTGGAGCCGCGGCTGTACTATCTCTACGCGCCCTACCGCGATCAGGACGACCTGCCGCTGTTCGACACCGGCCTGCCGGACTTCAACTTCACGCAGCTCTTCCGCGACAACCGCTTCAACGGCGCCGACCGCGTGGGCGACGCCAACCAGGTCACCGCAGCCCTGGTGACCCGCCTGATCGACGCCCGCACCGGGCGCGAGCGCATGCAGGCGGGGATCGGACAGATCCGCTATTTCCAGGACCGGGAAGTGCGGCTGTCGGGCGACCCCGGGACCGCGCGCGTCTCGGACCTCGTGGCAGAGGCGAACGCGGTCATCGCGCCGGGCGTGACCGCGCGCCTCGACGCGCGCCGCAGCGAGGAATCCGGGCGCATCGACAGGGCGGGCGTCTCGCTGCAGTACCGCCCCGCCCCGCGCAGCATCGTCAACGTCGGCTACCGCTTCCGCGACGACATCCTGGAGCAGACGGACCTCACGCTGCTATGGCCGCTCGGTCCGCGCTGGCACGCGGTCGCCCGGCACAACTATTCCCTGCACGACCGGCGCACGCTGGAGACCCTGGCCGGCGTCGAATACCGCAGCTGCTGCTGGCGGGCGCGCATCGTCAACCGGCGCTATCTCGACAGCGTCGCCGGCGTCGCGGAGGCCGAGTACAACCGCAGCATCTACTTTCAGCTCGAGTTCATCGGGCTGACGAGCCTGGGCGACGACCTCGAAAGCCTGCTGGAACGTGGTATTCTAGGGGACTGAAAACGCAGCCCGGCGGGTACGGCGCGAAGGCGAACGAGAGGAACCTTTCCGCGTATTCCGCATCTCTAAAATCCTTGCATCCGCTCACGCGAACCCCGACGCCATGAAACGCATCCTGATACCCGTCCTGCTGTGGCTGGCCTTCGCCCCCACGGCCCTCGTGTCCGCGGCGACGGCGGCGATGGTCGAGATCGACCGCGTCGTCGCCATCGTCAACGACGACATCATCGCGCGCACCGAGCTCGACGAGCAGATCAGGACCATCAAGGCCCAGCTCCGCCAGCAGCGCATACCCCTGCCGACCGAGAGCGTGCTGCAGCGGCAGGTGCTCGAGCGCATGGTCCTCGAGCAGATCCAGCTCCAGCTCGCCAGGGAGGTCAGCATCCTCGTCGACGACGACTCGCTGAACCAGGCGATCAGCGGGATCGCGGCGCAGAACCGCCTCTCGCTGGCCGAGTTCCGCCGCGTGCTCCAGGAGGAAGGCTTCGACTTCACCCGCTTCCGCGAGAACATCCGCAAGGAGATGATCATCGTGCGGTTGCGGCAGCAGCACGTGGACAGCCGCGTCAGCATCACCGAGCAGGAAGTCGACAACTTCCTCGCCATCCAGCGCCGCCAGGGCCGCGGCAGCGACGAGTACCGGCTCGCGCACATCCTGATCGCGCTGCCCGACGCCGCCACGCCGGAGCAGATCGCCGAGGCGCAGGAGCGGGCGCGCGGCGTGCTCGCGCAGCTGCGCGACGGGGCCGATTTCGGCCAGACC
>OBJA01001290.1_pt1 | contig 17801 bp, 17 predicted proteins | sample 1519751 | NCBI WGS metagenome assembly OBJA01 (sample SAMEA3881238, study PRJEB22517) | soil metagenome | biome: lake sediment; feature: soda lake sediment; material: sediment, water from around vicinity | place: India | collected 2013-12-23 | depth 3 m | reverse complement strand
TGCTCCATTTTACGTCGCGGGAAGAACAGCGCCATTGTGGATATGTCTCACTTCGGGCCCCTGCGGACCACCATGGTCGAAAAGTAGTGGATATCCCGATTTACCGTCTCGCGCACGTCCGGCCAGATCCTCTGGTCCTCGAGGCTGCACCGTTCGACCAGGACAGCCCTGGAGGTCAGTCCCATTTCTTCGAGAAGCCCCACGAGCCGGGGCATGACCTTGTGGACCTTCATGAAGACCGCAACCTCGCAGAGGTCGAGCAGTTCCCGGATGCGCTCGTTGGCAAAGGTGGCGGGAATCACCACCAGACGCTCGTCACCGAGGCAGAGGGGCAGCCCCGATGCGGCGGACGAGGCCCCGACCGCGGACACTCCGGGAACGATCTCGACCTTGAAGGGTGAGCCGTATTCCTGGAGCGTTTCGCAGACGTAAAAGCCGGTGGAGTAGATGGCCGGGTCGCCGAGGGTGGGGAAGACCACGTCGCGGCCCTCCGCCAGGCAGGCCATGATCGTCCGTGCCGCCTCCTGCCAGGCGCCCTTCACTTCCGGATCGGTCGGCTGGCCCCGGAGGACCTGCTTCATGGGGAAGCGGTGGCTGAGAATGGTCTTGCCGGCGGCATCGACGACGCCGGCAGCGATCTTGAGCGCCATGCTGCCGCCGTTCTCGAAGGCCGAGGGGACGAACCAGACCCCGCATTTCTCGAGAATTCGGGCCGCCTTCAACGTCATCAGCTGCGGGTCTCCGGGTCCTACCCCAACCACATAGAATGTCCCTTGCATCATCCATCCACCTTCGCTTGATTTTCTCGAGGGGAGCGGTCCACCCCCTGCCGCCCGCCGCTCTCTTCTTACTTCAGGTCGATACCCATTTCCCTGGCGGCATCGGCGATATTCTCCACAAAGATTTCGGCGAAGGCGTCCTTCGAGCCCAGCCCTTCCAGGACCGGCTGGACGGCAAAACCCGCCGCGGCGAGCACCGACTTCCATGAGTCCCTGCCGTCCCCCGCCATATCGTTCACCGCATGGTCCCCGGCGGTGATCATGAAAGGCCGCAGCACGACCTTTCTCGATTTGGCCCGCTGCAGCCCCGCCATCAGATCGTCCAGGGAAGGCGTGCCCTCCACCACGCCGATGAAGGTCTCCACCTCCGGATAGACCTGCCGCATCCTTTTCTCGGTCTCGGCATAGACGCCGGTCGACCAGTTCTCGTTGCCGTGGGCCATGTAGAGGAGGATCGCCCCTTCCCTGCGGGCAGCCTCGGCGTCGGTGGCCAGGGTCTTCACCACCCGGTCGATATCGTCCCGGTAGCTGTAGGTGTCGCCGGCCATGCCGAGGGCCGGCCTCCCCATGACGACGCGGTCGAAGGGCCGCCATCTTTCCTTGAGCGTCCTGATGGAGGAAACGGCCCCGACGTAACCGGCCAGGTCATGGGACTGTTCCATGAAGAGCATGTGGGTGGGCTGGACGATGATATCGCGGTAGCCATCCTCCTGGAGGTCGCCCATGGCCTGGAGGATGTTCCGGACCTCCAGCACTTCGGCGGGGATGCCCTGAGCGAGCCATTTCTCCCTGGCATCCTCCCGCCGCTTCTTCCAGACCGAGCGGACCTGGTTGGAGGTAAAGGTGATTCGCACCTCCGTCCCCGGATAGGCCCCGCGGACGTGCCTGGCGATATTGTCGAGGGCTGCGACCCCGGAAGGCACGGTGGTGCCGAAGCTGGCCAGCAGGATGGCCGTTTTCGCCTCGGGTGGCGTGCTCGAGCCGACCGCCGGGGGAGCGCTGAAGATGAAAAAGAGGAGAGTGGACAGCACGATTTTGCCGACAACGGGATACATGGGACACCTCCATTCTGTAAGGGCGGAAGATTTTCCGCTCCTTCGGGGCAAAAAAAACCCCGAATCTTGTCATGATCCGGGGAGTCCCTGTTTCCACGCATCGATTGAGCATCCTTTTCCACGGGATGCCTTACCGTCATTTCAGGCAGGTCTTCTGACTTCCGGATCGTCCATCTTCCACACCTTCCCAGGATTTCCCAGTGGTATTCCGTGGAATCTGTACCCGGTTACAGCGGCGGGCCCGTCCTCGAGTTGCGCGAGGTTCCCTTTTGAGCTTGGCAAAGCACCTGAAACGTTGTCGCAACATTACTCCCGGAATTCCCCTTGCGTCAACTCTTTTTTCCGGAAACCATTCCTCTGTAAAATGTCAGGCATAGTTTCCCTGGGAGCTCCAAGCCGCAAGAATATTCTGTTTGCAATCTCGCCGAGGAGGTGTAGTATCCCCCGGAAATAATCCCCGATTGAGCTCCTGCTGTCAGCGCCCGTCGAGACGGCGGGAGGATCCCCGCAAGGGCTCTTTTCAGGCAACCCGCAAGGACCCCATGGACCAGGAACTCCTTACCCAGATCTGGCCGCAGATCATCCTGCCGATAGCAAGGCTCGCCTTGTTCATCACCATCGGGCTCTTTATCGCCAATTTCATCGAAAGCCTCAACTGGACCCATAAACTGGCGGTGGTGGTCCGCCCCCTGCTCCGGCTGAGCAGGCTGTCGACCGTCACCGGCGCCAGCTTCTCCGTAGCCTTCATCTCGGGGGTCTCCTCGAACACCATGCTGGCCGAGGCCTTCGACAAGGGACAGCTCAGCCGGACCGAACTCTACCTGGCCAACCTCTTCAATTCCCTGCCGCGGTTCTTCCTCCACCTGCCGACGGTCTTCTTCCTTACCGCCCCGATGATCAAGGCCGGAGCCCTTTTTTATGTCGGGCTGACCTTTGCCGCCGCTTTGCTCCAGACCGTGCTGGTGGTCGCCCTGGGCCGCCTGCTGCTGCCCGCCGGCGGCGAGCCCGGCACCATCCCGATGCCGGCGCAGAAGAAGATCACCTGGCGGGAAGCCGTCGTAAAGAGCGTGAAACGGCTGAAAAAACGGATCGGCAAGGTCCTGATGTTCATGATCCCGGTCTACATCCTCTTTTTTCTTTTGAACAAATATGGTCTATTTGCCCGACTCGAGGAGTATATTGCCGCCAACGTCTGGTTTCTCGCCTGGCTCAACCCGCAGAGCCTGGGCATTGTGGTCCTGCACGTCACCGCCGAGTTTTCCGCCGGGCTTGCGGCGGCAAGCGTACTGCTGACGGAAAACAGCCTGACAACCAAGGAGGTGGTCCTGGCGCTCCTGGCGGGCAATGTCCTCTCGACGCCGATCCGGGCTATCCGCCACCAGCTGCCCTATTACACCGGGATATTCCCGCCGCGACTGGCCCTGCAGCTGATCGGCGTGGGCCAGACGGTCCGGGCCCTGTGCATCGTCCTGGTGATGGCGGGCTACTACTACCTGGCATAGAATCTTTACGCGACCCGACAATGCTGCGCCACTCCGAAAAACACTTCCTGCTCTTCACCCTGGCCCTTGCCCTCTGCGCGGGCGCGGCGATCATCGTCTCAACGGGGATGGGCTACATGGCCATCGGTGCCGGCGACGTCTTCCGGGTGATCGGCGCGCATATTCTGGGCGACCCCAGCCTCATCGAGGGACTCGAGTCGACCGTGGCCTATGTGGTGATGGACGTGCGCCTGCCACGCATTCTCTGCGCCGCCCTGGTGGGGGCGGGCCTGGCCATGAGCGGGGTGATCTACCAGGGCATCCTGCTGAACCCCCTGGCCGATCCCTACACCCTGGGCATTTCGAGCGGAGCCGCCTTCGGGGCCTCTCTCGCCCTCCTGGCGAGCGTCGCCGGCCTCGGCCAGTTTTCCACCCCGCTCTTCGCCTTCGTGGGCGCGATCGCAACCCTCGCCGCCGTCATGCGGCTCTCCACCTTCAACGGACAGATCTCGCCACAGACCCTCATCCTCTCCGGGGTGATCGTCGGCGCCATCCTCTCCGCGGGCATCAGCTTCCTCAAGTACCTCGCCGACGAGCAGGTGGCCGTCATCATCTTCTGGCTGATGGGCAGCTTCGCCGCGAGCACCTGGAGCGGGGTCATGATGACCGGCAGCATTGTCTTTGCCGGCACGATCATCACCCTCTATTACAGCCGCGACCTGAACATCATGAGCCTCGGCCGCCGCTGCTCGGATTCCCTGGGGGTGGAGACGGCCCGGATCCGGGTGACGCTCCTGCTCGTCGCCTCGCTGGTGACGGCGGTCTGCGTGGCGGTGACCGGCATCATCGGCTTCATCGGCCTGATCGTCCCCCACCTCATGCGCTACCTGGTCGGACCCGACAACCGCCGGCTGCTGCCCGCCTCGATCCTCGCCGGGGCAATCCTGCTGCTCCTGGCCGACACCGTCACCCGGGCCGTACTGCCGGTGGAAGTGCCCATCGGCGTACTCACCGCCCTGATCGGCGGACCATTTTTCTGCCTGATCTTCAGGCAGAAGCAGAGGGGCAGGAGCTATGACTGACGCGGGACTCTTTGCCATCGAGGGAATCTCCTTCGCCTACGACGAGAACCCGGTGCTCGACGGAATCGACCTCACCCTTTCGGCCGGGCAATTCTACGGCATCGTCGGCCCCAACGGCTGCGGCAAGACCACCTTCCTCGACCTCCTCACCGGCAGCAGGAAGCCCCGCACCGGGACCATAACCTACAAAGGGCGGCGGCTCGACGCTTACGGCCGGAGGGAACTTGCCCGCCAGCTCTCCCTGGTGCCCCAGGAGTTCGACACCGGCTTCGGCTTCACGGTGGAAGAGATAGTCATGATGGGCCGGCACCCGCACATCGACCGCTTCGCCACGCCTTCCCAGGCGGACTGGGACGCGGTGGACGAGGCCCTCTCGGCCATCGGCATCGCCCCCCTGCGCTTCCGCTACACCAACACCCTCTCGGGGGGCCAGAAGCAGCGGACGGTGGTGGCCAGGGCGCTCGCCCAGGACACCCCGGTGATCTTCTTCGACGAGGCGACCGCGAGCCTCGACATCAAGTACACCCTGCAGATCTTCAACCTCGCCCGCCGGCTGGTGAAGAACGAGGGCCGGACGGTGATCGCGGTGATCCACAACCTCGATCTGGCCGCGGCCTACTGCGACCACCTCGTCTTCATGAAGGAGGGGCGGCTGTACCTCGAGGGGCCGACCTCCTCGACCATGACCGCGGAGACCATCGCCGAGGTCTTCGGCGTCCGCAGCCGGGTGGCACCCGACCTGTTCAACGGGCGTCTGCATATCAGCTATCACTATTGGGAGTGAGAATGACAAGGAATTTTTCCGATGGATGTCGTGTATTGCCGATGCTGCTCCTCCTGCTGGCCTTCGTGATGGGGTCCGGCGGCGCCGGCGCCGAAACCACCAAGACGGTCATCGACAACGAGGGACAGGTCGTCAATGCCACGGTCCCCTTCACCCGGATCATCTCGCTCTACTCGGCCCATACCGAAAACCTCTGCAGCCTGGGGGCGGCGGAACAGCTGATCGGCATCGACGGCAGCGACGAGCTCCCGCCGGCCGCGGCCGGCAAGCCGAAGTTCTCCTACCGGGAGGACCCGGAAAAATTCCTGGCCGCCCGCCCCGACCTGGTGCTGGTGCGGCCGATGATCGAGCGCTCCGCCCCGGAATTCATCGGCAAGCTCCGCCGGGCCGGCATCACCGTGGTGTCCCTGCAGCCAAATACGGTGGAGGAGATGTTCGCCTACTGGCGCAGCCTCGGCCTCCTGACCGGGCGCGAGCCCCAGGCGGAGGAGATGATCGAGGGATTCACGAGGCGCCTGGCCAGAGTTCGGGACAGCCTGGCGGGGATCGACAAAACCAGGCGCCCCAAGGTCTATTTCGAATCGATCCATACCAAGATGAAGACCTTCGCCCCGGAGAGCATCGGCGCCTATGTGCTCGAGCAGGCTGGGGGCATCAACCTCGCCGCCGACGCCGAACAGGTCAGGGAAACCAATATCGCCGCCTACGGCAAGGAACGTCTGCTCAGCCGGGGCGACGAGATCGACATCTACCTCGCCCAGCGGGGCCGGATGAATCCCGTCGACCTCGACACCATCCGTAAGGAACCCGGTTTTCAGGCGATCAGGGCGGTCCGGGAGGACAGGATCCACCTGATCGACGAGTCCCTGGTCTCCAGGCCGACGCTCCGGATCCTCGACGGGATCGAGCAGCTGAACCGGGTCTTCTTCCCTCGGGAAGACAAGAGTTGATGGTTTGAGACTTTTTACGGCTTTATCAAGAGTTGAGAAAAAAAAGATGACGACCGCCACTCCCGCCTTCATCGTCTCCGGCACCTCCAGCGGCTCGGGCAAGACCACCGTGGCCCTCGGCCTGATGGCCGCTTTCCGGAAGCAAGGCCTGAACGTTCAGCCCTTCAAGTGCGGGCCGGATTTCATCGATCCCGGCCTGCACCGCCTCGTCACCGACAGAGTCTCGCGCAACCTCGACCTGTGGATGGCGGGCGATTCCTTCACCCGTGCGACCTTCTCCCGCAACAGGCGGGGTGCCGACCTGGCCGTCATCGAGGGGGTCATGGGCATGTTCGACGGCGGAATCTCCTCGAGCGGATCGCTGGCCGCTGCCCTCGCCGTGCCCACCATCCTGGTGCTCGACGTACGCTCCATGGCCGAGAGCGCCGCGGCCATCGTCAAGGGCTTCGAAACCCTTCGGCCTCTTGCGGCGGTGCGGGGGGTGATCCTCAACCGGGTGGCGAGCGACCGGCACCTGCAACTGGTGACGGAGGCCATCCGCAGCCATTGCCGGGCCGTGATTCTCGGCCATCTGCCGCGAAGCCTCGACTTTGCCATCCCCAGCCGGCATCTGGGCCTGTACACTGGCGACGAGGCGCCGATCGGGCCGGAGGCGATCGGGCTGCTGGCCGATACCGTCACCAAGCATGTGGATCTGGCGAAGATCCTGGAGCTGGCCAGGGAGACGCCGGCGACCGATTGTCCGGACCTGCCCGCTGCGGCGGAGCCCTTCTGCCGGATCGGCGTGGCCAGGGACCGCGCCTTCTGCTTCTACTACCAGGACAATTTCGACCTGCTGCGGGCGGCGGGGGCGGAACTGGTCTTCTTCAGCCCGCTGGCGGATGAGCGTCTGCCTGAAGGCCTGGACGGCATCTACCTCGGCGGCGGCTATCCGGAGCTCCATGCCCGCCAGCTGAGCGACAACAAGACGATGCGGGCGGCGCTACGCGAGTGGATAGAGGGGGACGGCCCGGTCTACGCCGAATGCGGCGGCTTCATGTACCTGACGGAAGGGATTGTGGACAGTGGGGGAGATTTTCACGAGATGGTCGGGGTCTTTCCCGTCAGGGCGAAAATGCAGGAGAGACGGGCAAGCCTCGGCTACCGCGAGGTGAGGACGGAGACCGAAAGCTGCTTCGGGCCTCCCGGCACGATCCTCCGCGGCCACGAGTTCCACTATTCGACCATCGAGGAAATGCCAGCAAACATCTCCAGGGTTTATGCGGTCAACAACGGCGCCCGGGAAGGCTACCGCTACCGGCAGGCCTTGGGCGGCTATATGCACCTCCACTTCGGCTCCGCGCCTCACGCGGCTCGGGAATTTGTCATTTTTTGCAATAATTTCAAGAGATAGAGTTATGGCTGTTCATCTTCGACAAATCGCCCCCGCTGAGATCGAGCGGGAGAGCTTTCGGATCATCGGCGAGGAGATCGGGCCCCACGGCTTCGACGACCGGACCTTCAGGGTGGTGCAGCGGGTGATCCACGCCACCGGGGACTTCTCCTTCAAGGACAGCATGCGCTTTTCCCCTGGGGCGATCGAGGCGGGCATCGCCTCCATCCGGGCCGGCAAGGACATACTCACCGACGTCACCATGGTGGCGGCCGGGATCGGCAAGACCCTGCTCGGCAGGTGGGGCGGGAAGGTGATCTGCCGGGTGGGCGAACCGGATATCGCCGAAAGAGCGAAGGCAAAGGGGCTGACCCGCTCCGAATTGGCCATCGGCGATTGTCTGGGCGAGAATATCGGCATTATCGCCGTCGGCAACGCCCCGACGGCGCTGGTGCAGGCCATCCGCAGCGCGGCTGCGGCCGGACCGGGTCCCGCGCCTTTGATCGTGGGGGTGCCGGTCGGCTTTGTCAACGCCGCGGAATCGAAGGCCCTGCTCGTGGAACAGAGCGACTGCTACATCACCAGCCTCGGCCGCAAGGGCGGCAGCCCGGTGGCGGCGGCCATCGTCAACGCCCTGTTGCGGCTGGCGGCGGAGCAGCCATGACCCGGCGTCTGCGCAGCGGCTTCACCACCGGGGCCTGCGCCGCCGCCGCCGCCAAGGCGGCCGCCGTGGCGCTGCTGGAGGGGGTCAGCCCCGGGGAAATCGCCATCCCCTTTCCCGACGGGAGCAGGAAGACCTTTGCGGTCCATTCCTGCCGGACGGCGGAAGGGATCGCCATCGCCTCGATCGTCAAGGACGCCGGCGACGACCCGGACGTGACGAACGGCGCGGAAATCGTGGCGACGATCCGTTCCGGTCACGAACGAGGGGAAGATTGCGTGCAGCTGGGCACTATCCGCCTCTGCCGCGGCCAAGGCGTCGGCATGGTGACCAAGCCGGGCCTGGCGATCCCGGTGGGCGAACCGGCCATCAACCCCGTCCCCCGGCAGATGATCGCGGCGGCTGTGCGGGAAGCTGCCGGCGAGGAGAAGCTCACCGTCACCATCTCGGTTCCCGAAGGCGAGGAACTCGCCAAAAAGACCCTCAACCACCGGCTGGGGATCGTCGGCGGGCTGTCCATCCTCGGCACCACCGGCATCGTCAGGCCCGTCTCCGCCGAGGCCTGGACAGCGACCATCAAGGCCTCCCTCGATGTGGCCAGGGAGGCGGGGCTGATGGAGGTGGTGCTGGCCACCGGCCGGACCTCGGAAAAGGGGGCGCAGCAGCTCCTCGACCTGCCGGAGGAGGCCTATGCCATGATGGGGGATTACCTGGAGTTCTCCCTGAAGGAGGCGGCGGCACGGGGCTTTCGCACGGTGCATGTGGCAGGGATGTGGGCGAAGATCATGAAGGCGGCGCTCTGCATTCCCCAGACCCACGTCCGCCACGGCGCCCTGGAAGTGGCGGAGGGCGCGCGGCTGCTGGGAATTCTCGGCGCCGAAGGCGAGCTGCTCGAAAAGATCGAAAAGGCCAACACCGCAAGGGAGATGTACGGCCATCTCAAGGAGGCGGGCGAAACCGGCATCATCCTGGCGGTCTGCCTGAGGGCCCGGGACTACTGCCGGCAGGTGACCGGCGGCGAGGTGCGGCTCTACCTGGTCAACCATAAGGCGGAAGTGGTGACCCATGTTTAAGCTCTTCGTCATCGGCATCGACGAGCCGGTGCTCTCGGCCCGCCAGGAAAGCCTGCTCGCGACCTGCACCCTCATCGTCGGGACCAGGCGCTTTGCGCTGATGACCGCCGGTTTCCGGGCCGCCTTCCAGACCGTCACCCCCCTGGACGAGGCCTTCGCCGCCATCAGCCGCCATCTGGCGCAGGGCAACGTGGCGGTGCTCGCGTCGGGCGACCCCCTCTTCTACGGCATCGGCCGCCGCCTGCTCGCCGAGTTTCCCGAGGAGGCGATCGAGGTCCATCCCGCCCTCTCCTCGGTCCAGCGGGCCTGCGCCCTCTTCCGGCTGCCCTGGGACGACGCGGCGGTCGTCAGCCTGCACGGCCGGCCCTGCACCCACCTGCCCGGGCTGCTGCTCGGTCCGGGTAAGCACATCGTGCTGACCGACGCCTGCCACAGCCCGGACCGCATCGCCGGGAAACTCCTCGACTACCTGCACTCGGTCGGCGAAAAGAACCTTCCCCGGGATGTCAGGATGCTGGTCGTGGAAAACATCGGCCTGCCCAACGAGCGGGTCTTCCGCGGGACGCTCGCCGAGGGTGCGGCGAAGCAATTTTCCGAGCTGAACACCCTCTGCCTCATCGTCCCCGAAGCGCTCGGCCTCCCCGATACCGCTTTCGGCCTTGGCGAGGACGAGCTGTTCCACAGCCGGGGGCTCATCACCAAGAACGAGGTCCGGGCCGCAACGCTGCATGCCCTGCGCCTGCCTCCCGTCGGCATTTTTTGGGATATCGGCGCAGGCAGCGGCTCGCTGTCCGTCGAGGCGGCCCGGCAAAATCCCCGCCTTACCGTCTTCGCCATCGAGCGGAAGGACGAAGAACTCCAGAATATCCTGAAGAATATCAGTAAATTCCGCTGCTTCAACGTTGTACCCGTCCCGGGTAGCGCACCCGACGCCCTCGAGCGGCTGCCGGCTCCCGACCGGGTCTTCATCGGCGGCAGCGGCGGATCCCTCCCCGCGATTATCGACCATGCCGCCGGCCGTCTGGCAGAAGGCGGCCTGCTGGTCGTGAACGGCGTCCTCGACAAGACCGTCCGAGAAGCCCCGCAGGCGATGAAAAAGCTCGGTTTCACCGTGACCACCGCCGTCGTTGCCGTGACCAGGACGGGGGCGGACGGCGAAGAACGACAGTTCAACCCCATAACCATCATTTCAGGAAGACGATGAATCCAGCACAGCAAGGACATACCGTCCATTTCGTCGGCGCCGGCCCGGGCGATCCGGAGCTCATTACGGTGAAAGGCAACCGTCTGCTGCGGGAAGCGGATCTGGTCATCTACACCGGCAGCCTGGTGCCGAAAGCCCTGGTGGAGGGGCTTACCGCCGAGATCCGCGATTCCGCCGGCATGAACCTCGATGAGGTCTTCGCCCTCATCCAGGAAGCCTGGCGGGACGGCAGGAAAATTGTCCGTCTCCATACCGGGGACCCGGCCATCTACGGGGCGATCAACGAACAGATGGCGCTCATGCGGGAGGAAGGGATACCTTTTGCGGTGGTGCCGGGCGTGAGTTCCGGCACCGCCTCCGCCGCGGCGCTCAAGACCGAGCTCACCCTGCCCGAGGTCTCCCAGACCGTCATCTTCACCCGGCGCGGCGGCCGGACCCCGGTCCCGGACAAGGAAAAGCTCGCCTCGCTGGCCGCCCATCAGGCGACCATGATGATCTTTCTGAGCGTGGGCATGATCGACGAAGTGGTGGCCGAGCTGCTGGCCGGCGGCTATCCGGAGGACACCCCGGTGGCGGTGGTCGAAAAGGTGAGCTGGCCGGACGAGCGGCAGCTGCGCGGGACCCTTGCCACCATTGCCCTTCAGGTGAAGGAGGCCGGCGTCACCAAAACCGCGATCATCGCCGTTGGCCGCGTCCTGGCCGACAGCCCGCCGCCGGCGCTCTCCAAACTCTACGACAGCGCCTTCACCCACGGCTATCGCCAGGGCACCACCACCCCATGAGAATCGGCATTATCGCCATCACCGCGGGCGGCAGGACACTGGCCGGCAAGCTGGCCGAAGGACTCGAAGGCGCCCGGCATCTCGAGACGCCCGAGGGACAGAAGGTGGCCGACACCATCGCCTCCGCCTGGACCGACTGCGACGCCCTGGTCTGCATCATGGCCTCGGGCATCGTGGTCCGGGCCATCGCCCCGCTGGTGAGGGATAAAGTTGCCGACCCCTGCGTCATCGTCATGGACGAGCGAGGCCGCCATGCGATCAGCCTCCTCGGCGGCCATCTCGGCGGCGGCAACGCCCTGGCAAAAAAGATTGCCCGGTTCACCGGCGGGGAAGCGGTCATCACCACCGCCTCCGACACGCAAGGCCTCGTCGCCCTCGACCTCTGGGCCGAGGAGCAGCGCCTCGTCGCCGATCGGCGGACGATGACGGGGGCGGCCGCCGCCCTGGTCAATCGCGGCGAGCTGCGGCTCTACTCGGAGGTGCCGGTGCATTCCCTGCCGCCCGGCCTTATCCTCGAAAAAGAGCCCGACCGGGCGGACGCGATCGTCTCCAGTTCCACCCGTTTCCGAGGCAGCCGTTTCTTGGTCTTCCGGCCCCGCAACCTGGTGGTCGGCGTCGGCTGCAACCGGGGAACCGTGACGAAGGAATTCGAAGAGGCGCTCGACGAGCTTTTCGCGGAATTGCGGCTGAGCAGAAAGAGCATCCGCAATCTTGCGTCCATCGACAAGAAAGGCGACGAGCCGGGACTTCTGCAGTTCGCCGCGGAAAATCACTGGCCCATCGACTTCTTTACCGCCGACCGGATCAACGCCCTCCCGGGCTCGGGGGATCGGTTCGTACTGGATATCTCTCCGGCGGCCATGAAGGCGGTCGGCGCCATCGGGGTTGCCGAACCTTCCGCCCTGCTGAGCGCAGGCGGCGCCGGAAACCCCGGCAACCATGACAAGCATCTTCTCAGCAGGAAAAGAAAATGGAAAAACGTAACTTTGGCAGTGGCAGAGGCACCCTTTTCGTTGTCGGCACGGGCCCCGGATCAATCAAGCAGATGACGATGGCCGCCTGCGAGGTCCTGGACCACGCGGAGGTGATCATCGGCTATAAGACCTATCTCGACCTGATCCCCACCTTTCTCGCCGGCAAGGAGGTCATCTCCTCGGAGATGATGAAGGAGGTCGAGCGCTGCCGCCTGGCCCTCGCCACCGCCGCGAGCGGCAGGACGGTGGCCCTGGTCTCCGGCGGCGACCCCGGCATCTACGCCATGGCGGGGCTGGTCTACGAGCTGGCCCGGGAGACGGGTTTTGCCGGGAAGATAGAGGTGATTCCGGGGCTTGCCGCCGTCAACAGCTGCGCCGCCCGCCTTGGCGCGCCGCTCATGCACGATTTCGCCGCCGTCAGCCTCTCAGATCTCCTCACTCCCTGGGAGGTCATCGAGAAACGCCTCACCGCCGCGGCCATGGCCGATTTCGTCACCGCCATCTACAATCCCAGATCGAAACGGCGCACCGACCAGATCGTCAGGGCCCGGGAGATTTTCCTCGCCCATCGGGCGGCGTCGACACCGGTGGGCATCGTCACCGCGGCGTCGAGGGAAAACGAACGGATCGCCGTCACCACGCTGGCGGGCATGCTGGATTGCGAGATCGGAATGCAGTCGACCGTCATCATCGGCAACAGCCAGACCTATACCTGGAACGACCTGATCATCACCCCGCGGGGCTACGGCAATAAGTACAGGCTCCAGGAATAGATCAGGGACCCGGCTTCAGCATCGTCTTGAGCTTGTCGCCGAGTTCCGTGAGACTGTACGGCTTTGACAGGATGTCGTCGAAGCCGTACCTGGAGTAATTGAGTACGGCGGGATCGTTGGTGTACCCGCTGGAGATGATCGCCTTCAGGCAAGGGTCGAGCCGCCGGAGCATCTGCACCACCTCGGTGCCGCCGATGCCGCCTGGAATGACGAGATCGAGAATGACCAGGTCGTATTTTTGCCCGCCCTCCATGGCCTCTCGGTACATGGCGACCGCGGTCGGCCCGTCTGGCGCCAGGGCGGCCTCATAGCCCAGGCTGGCCAGCATCAGGCCGGTCGCCTCCCTCAGCATCTGCTGGTCATCCATCAGAAGGATTCGTTTTTTCATGGTATCAGCGGTGATTGCGACAATAAGATTCTGCTGGGGATATCCCGGGATCAGGGCTCGGCTGCCGCACGGGTTGCCGACACCACAGGCGATATTACTTCCTCAGACTTTTCCTGTCAAACTTTGAGTTCAATTTTTTGGTCAGGACAAAAGATGCGCAATCCCCTGGTTGCTTGAGTGGCAACACCTTGACTGCTCCGGAAGATGCAGCACTTCCCTGAAGTGTGGAAGAGGAAGCCGCCGGTGTTTGCGGCTCAGTCGCCCAGGCAGGTCCCGACGTTGCGGGCCGCCCGCACCCAGGGGTGGTCTTTCGGCACGAGGTTGCGCTTGCCGATCACCTCCTGAAGCGGGACCGCCTTGGTGCCGTCCCCGTCGACGGCGATCATCACTCCGCCGACCCCTTTTTCGATGCAGTCGACGCAGGCGCTGCCGAGGCGGGTGGCGAGCAGCCGGTCGAAGGCGGAGGGCGTTCCGCCCCGCTGGTAATGGCCGAGAATGGTGACCCGCGATTCGAGTTCGGTCATTCGCTCCAGTTCCTGCGACAGCATGAGGGTGTTGTTGCTCCGCTTGATCGAAAATTCCCGCAGGGTCTCCTCGACCTTTTTCAACGCCTTGACATCCCTTTCCTCCATTTCCTTCAACCTGGCCTTTTCCGCCTTCAGCTCGAGGTAACGCTGGTGGTCGGGCACCGACAGCGCCCCCTCGGCCACGGCGACGATGCTGAAGTTGGTGCCCCGCTGCTTGCGCTTGCGGATGGCATTGCTGACCGCCACCAGGTCGTAGGGAATCTCCGGGATGAGGATGACGTCGGCTCCGCCGGCGACACCCGCGCCCAGCGCCAGCCAGCCGGCGTTGTGGCCCATGATTTCCACGACGATGATCCGGTGATGACTGTGGGCGGTGGAATGGAGCCGGTCGATGGCCTCGGTGGCGATCTCCATGGCTGTATGGAAGCCGAAAGTGACATCGGTCATCGCCACGTCGTTGTCGATGGTCTTGGGCAGGGTGAGGATATTGAGGCCCTTCTGGGCCAGGCGGTAGGCGTTTTTCTGGGTGCCGCCGCCGCCGATGCAGATCAGGGCGTCGAGGTTATGCCGCCGGTAGTTGTCGCAGATCACCTCGGTCATATCCATGACCTCGCTGCCGACAGGCATCTTATGCGGCTTGTCACGACTCGTGCCCAGGATCGTGCCCCCCCGGGTAAGGATCGAGGAGAGGGTCTCCCGTTCCAGCCGCATGGTCCGATTCTCCATAAGGCCCCGAAAACCGTCGCGAAAGCCGAGAACATGCATTCCCAGCGACAGAGCCGACTTGCCGATCGCGCGAATGGCTGCATTCAGGCCGGGGCTGTCCCCGCCGGCGGTTAGTATCCCGATATGTTTACTCATGTTTTCCGTGCCGGGTAAGGTTTTGCTTGACAAGCGGGTCCGCGGAGCACTGCTGCCGCGCATTATGCCCCTGTTCGCCCTTTTCTGCAATCATAGGCCATCCAGAAGGCTTATTTTCCCCCTATCGCCGATTAACGGGGTAAGTACATTCGTGAAATTCATCTCAAAAAGCAAGAAACGAATTTCTATGGTACTACCCCCTGGCCTGGAGCGTGCCGGCCAGGTCGATGAGCCGAGCCAGCCTCCTGTCCACGACCCGGTAATAGAGCACCGTCCCCTCGCGCCGGTTGGCGACCAACCCCATGGTCCGGAGCAGCCGCAACTGATGACTGACCGCAGATTCAGAGACATCGAGCAGCGCCGCAAGGTCGCAGACGCACATCTCCTGCCGGAGCAGGGCATGCACGATGCGCAACCGCCCCGGATCGCTGCAGGCCTTGAAGAGGTTGCTGATTCCTTCCGTCACCGAAGCCTCGAGATCATGGGCCCTGGCCAGGTCGACCTTGTCCTGATGGACGATCCTGGAACCGCATTTGTCGTTGTTCATCCTTTTTCCTTTTTATATATGATCAGATACTCATTAAATCAGCGCCAAGACCGTGTCAAGGAGGAGGTCAACAAAGCAGATGCAATTTGCCGGGGAATTGATCATACTGGTCCCTGACGCCCGCAGCCCAAGGGTTGTTACCCCTCCCACAGCAGAGGGGATGAGTACCTTCTCGCCGTCAACCTTCTGCCCGGCGGGCGGTTCCAAAAAGCCAACAGACAATAAATCACAAATCGCCCATGACCGTCTCAAGCAGGCCCTCCGGCACCCTGTTCGTCGTACCCACTCCCATAGGCAACCTGGAGGACATGACCCTGAGGGCCCTGCGGACGCTCAAGGAGGTCGACCTCGTCGCCGCGGAGGACACGCGGCACACCCGGCAGCTCCTTACCCATTTCGGGATCGCGACCCCCCTCATCAGCTACTACCGGGAGAAGGAAACCGAACGCAGCGCCGAGATCATCCGCCGCCTGGAAGAAGGCGCGAACGTCGCCCTGGTGAGCGACGCGGGCACTCCCGGCATCTCCGATCCCGGGGCCATAGTTGTGCGGGAGGCCCACGCCAGGGGCCTCAAGGTCGTGCCGCTGCCCGGGGCCTCGGCACTCACCACCGCCCTCTCCGGCGCGGGGATCACCTCCCCCGGCTTCCTGTTCCTCGGCTTTCTCCCGACCAAGAGCGGCCAGCGACGCAGGGCCCTTGCCACGCTTGCCGCCTGCGAATATCCGGTGGTGGTCTACGAATCGCCGCGACGCATCGAGGCGCTCCTCGCCGATGCCCTGGAGGTTCTGGGCGACCGTTCCGCCTTTTGGGCCCGTGAGCTCACCAAGACCTTCGAGGAGCTGCAGGGCGGCACCCTGAGCGAACTGCTGCAAATCTGCAAGGACGGCAGGAATCGCGGCGAGTTTGTGGTGATAATCCGGCCCGGCGAGAAGGAGGAGGTGAAGGGGGGGACGCTCGCGGAATTGATCGTCTGGTACCGTGATCACAGCGATCTTTCCCTCAAGGATGTCAGCCGGCGGCTGGCCGATGACCTCGGCCTCTCCCGCTCAACGGTCTACCAGCAGGCCCTTGCCCTGTGGCACAAAAAACAAGGATGAAGAGAAAGAACCATGAAAATACTTCGGACATGCATCACCCCTGCCGGCAGATTCCGGTACGGCATCCACAAGCCTTCCTATGTGGTGACCAACCTGCGGCAGGAGACGAATCTTGCCGTCCTCGGACTCACCGCTGAAAACCTTCCGGTCGACAACTCCCGGAACCACCCGACCGGCGAAGTGGCCGTCCCCGATGCCGATTGGATCTTCGAAATTCCCAACCCTTTTCCCTTCAAGGGAACCACCTATATCGACAAGGAATGGGCGGATGCGAGCGCCGAAAATCCCGAGCGCATCCGGCTGTCCGAGCGGCCGCAGGTTTCCCTCACCGAAACCCTCAGGGGGAGCGGAGTCGACGGCAGTCTGCTGGGTAAACTGCCCGAGCCGCTGCTGCTGGCACTCGCCACCTGTTCCACCGATCCGGCCGATCTCGTGCGGCTGGCCGAACTCTCCTGCGAGCTGATCGGGCACGGGGAACGGCCGGGAACGGTGCTTGGCCTGCGCTACAAAAAAGACGGCAGAGGCGGCTTGCGGCCGGTGATCCACAATCATCTCCTCTTCGAGGCGGTGGCCAACAATCCCGACCTGCCCGACGATTACAAGATCGCCATGGTCATCCGCCCCGGCGCCCAGGGTGGAAGCGAGATCGTCGGCGAATGGCCGATTGAAAACGGCACCCATATCTACGAGTACCTGCGCCGCAATTCCTATATCGCCGGCGGCCATTTCGCCGCCAACATGGCCGAAGACGCCATCCGCTACAGCATAAAGGCCTTAGGCGAAGACGACATGAAAGGCCTGCGCCACCTTTACTACCAGCGCACCTTCCTGCGCCTGGCCGAGGAACTGCGGCTTCCCCTGCCGGCAACGGGGCGGATGCTGAACGAGGATGAACTTGAGGCGCTGCGCCTGGAAATACTTGCCGGTCTCTCGGAAGGTGGCCGGGAACTTCAGACGGGGGCAAGTCTCTGGGGCTGGAATTTCGGCTTCGATTTCGCCCCCAGCAGATACCGGCTCCATGCCTCCCACCAGCAGATTCACCAGCAGTACGCTCTGGTGCCGAAGAAGGTCGCGACCTATCACGAAGGGACGGAACAGGCGGTGGGCGAGACGCCGGCTTACAGCTGCGGCGACCTGGTGGCCGAGGCGATCGAGGAATATCGGAGCCTTCATGGCCGCGATTTCTTCGCTGACTACCGGGCGGCCCTCGCCGCCAACCGCCGCATGGACGGCCGAGGGGACCTGCCGGCCAGCCTTGCGGTCTGGAGCGACGAGAGGGTCATGCTCTTCGTTCCCAAAGCGCAGGTCTCCCAGTGGGAACTGCAGCTCATGACCCTGCCGGACCAAAAAGGCTTCCTGCCGGGCAATATCCTCGAGTGCGACCGCGAGACCCGCAGGTCGCTCGACACCG
>OBJA01001289.1_pt1 | contig 17810 bp, 18 predicted proteins | sample 1519751 | NCBI WGS metagenome assembly OBJA01 (sample SAMEA3881238, study PRJEB22517) | soil metagenome | biome: lake sediment; feature: soda lake sediment; material: sediment, water from around vicinity | place: India | collected 2013-12-23 | depth 3 m | reverse complement strand
TCCCTCCTCGCGCCTTGCCTGGCGGCTTTTGGGGCAGCAACGCCGCGGCGCAAATAGTGTTAACAGGCCCTAGTCCCGGTAGCGCATGCGGGTGCCGTGCAGCAACGAAAGTGTGATCTCCTCGGCACTCAGTTCCCGGGGAAACAGGGTGCCGGAGATCTTGGCGGCATTGATGCTGGCGCCATCGAGCCGGGCTGCGGAGAAATCCACGCCACGCAGATCCGCCTGGCGGAAGTAGCCGTTGCTCATGTCCAGCCCGCGGGCGTCGAGTCCGCGCAGGTCCAGTCCGCGGAAATCCAGCCCCGTCAGGTCCGGGGTTGCCCCGGCGGCACGGCGTTCATTGAATTCCTCGACCTTGTCATCGCGTAACAATTGGTAGAGCGGGTCATCGCTTATGCTTGGGCGTGGCATACTGGGCATGGATCCTCCTCCGGCTCGTGGCTGATCCAAGTGTAGGGTGCTGGCGCGGGATTGCCAATGTGCCATTGTGTGGTGGAGGGGGGCATTCCCTAACCTGGGTCGGGGCCGGGGAAACAGGCCCTCAGGTCCTCCGCGCGAAACTCGTCACGGGCGGCCCCGATCCGGTCGAGGACCTGCTCTGCCTCGATGCGGTCCGCCGCTGCCTGCCGGGCATGGCTGGCAACCCATCCTTCCGCTTCGCCCAGCTGGTCGAGATAAGCGCGGTAGCCGGCCGCGTCGCCATACGCCTCGCGGACCAGCGCCTCGTAATCCTTGCCATCCGCTGACAGCAGCTTGCGGTAATGCTCGATCAGCAGTCGGGAGAGCTGGAGTTCCGCCTGCCGAAGCTCGCGGATCGTGTCGCTGCCATCATCGGGGGGGAGATGTTCGGCGGGGTCCGGTGCGCCGGTTCCGGCAATGATCGAATCGCGGGCAAGTTTCAGCGCAAGCTCGCGGCTTCCGAACAGCTCCCGGGTGATCGCGCCGAGGCCGGACTTGAACTTCTGGGCACGATGCATGAAGTGCAGGAAGATGATCGGGATCAGGATCATCCACACGGACAGTTCGGGCTTGTCCACCACGCGCAGGGCCGCCTTGTGCGCGAATTCCCATTCCCGCTTGAGGATCCATTCGCTTTTATGATCCAGCGCGGATGACGGCTTCATGATCCAATGGCTGTGGTATGGGCTGCTCTGGTCGCTGAGCGGTGTGGTGGCGGCTTGCCTGCTCAATGGTCGTGACCCTCACCGTCGATGCCGGCACCGCGGATGAAGGATTCCGCTTCCGGCACCTTGCCCACGTCCGTGTAATAGAAGGCACCGGCCTCGATATCCTGGTCGATGATGATCCGGGCGCCCGGCGCAACGGCCGGCAGCTTCTGCAGCGCCGGCAACAGGCCAAAGGTTACCAGACCGGTCAGTGCCAGGGCGAGTAGAAAGCTGAGCCAGCGGTACACGAGGCCGTGGCCCGGGCCTTGCGCCCGGGCCAGGGTGTGTGGAACAGGATGGTAGTCCTGGTTCACATTGCACCTCATCGTATCAGGATGCCATGAGGCGTTCGGTGACCCAGGGGAACACCACGAAGAACATGAGCCAGGCCATCAGCAGTGTGAGAACCAGGTTGAAGGTCTGGCCGCAGAGGTACAGCGTGATGGGCCGGCCGCCCTTGAGCAGGTGGGACAGATCACGGAAGTTCGCCGCCAGGCCGATGCACACGAAGGCCAGGCAGAAGAACCAGGTGCGCAGATCATTGGCCCAGCCCTTGAGCACGCCTTCCTCGACCATTACCCGGCCGGCATCGCTGCCCATGCTTGCAATCATGAGCGAGAATGCGATGGATGCCACGATGAAACCGAGGATGAACTTCGGGAAGCGGTTCCAGATCTCGCCCGCGACATTGCCGAAGCTGACCTTGAGGCCCGGAGTGCGTTCCACGACCGTGGTCCAGTAGGCTGCGACCCCGAAGGCGATGGCCCCGATCATGATGTTCTGGATCATCTTGATGGTGGCCGCCACGTACATGGCCGTGTCGCCGATCAGCGCCCCGGCGGCCACCACGGCACCGGTGGCGTCGATGGTGCCGCCCATCCAGGCACCTGCCAGGACCTCATGCATGCCCACGCCCTTGGCGATGGCGGGGATGAGGAAGATCATGACAGCGGTGAACAGGATGGAAATGGAGATGGCCAGTGTCAGTTCCTCTTTCCTGGCCCGGCAGGCAGCCGCCGTGGCAATGGCAGCCGATACACCGGACACCGACATGTCGGCGGAAACCACCATATTGAGGGTCTTGGATTCGACCTTGATGACCTTCTGGCCGAACCAGAAGGTCACGATCAGCACGATCGGGGTGACCACCCAGGTGACGAATACACCCGGTATCCCGATCAGCAGGATCTTGGTGAAGAGGATCGAAGCACCCAGCAGCACGAGGCCGGTCTTGATGAAATACTCGGTCTGCACGGCGGGCATCAGCCACTTCGGGGTGCCGATGGTGTTGCTGATCAGCATGCCGAAAATTACCCCCCACAGCACATAGGAGAGCCCCCAGGCGCGCACCTCGGTCTGGTTGGCGATGAAGAACGCCAGCGTCGCGAGGATGAATACCACCGGGAAGCCGACCAGGAATTGCCCTACATTCCAGCCCATGACCGCCGCACCGATTGCGAACAGGATGCCAACCCCGACCATGAGCACGATCAATCCGGGGATGAGATTATAGGGCTTGGTGGCGGCTGCGCTGCGGGCCTTGGATTCAGCATCGCGGGCCTTGCGCCAATCGGCTATGGCGGTACGTGCCGCCTGGTTGAGGGAATCGTCGGCGAAATTGCTGGCTGCTGCCGCCGCCTCCGCCTGCTCGGCCGCGGTGCGGGATGCGACCAGTTGGTTCTGCGCCTGTTCGAGCTTGGGTCGAGCCGCCTCCGAGCGGGCGGCCGCCTCGGCCTCACTCAGGTAAAAGGCCTCGAATGGGGCGTCCTTCCAACGCTTGGGTCGTTCCAGGTAGCTGCCCAGAGTCTTGCCCACGCCATCCACGCGGCGTGCCGATAAACTGCTTTTCCTGTCGTTGGCATCATGCCAGGCAGTGGTGCGGAAGGGGGCCCGTGCTTCTTCGGCCTCGATCGTGGCATTGCTTGCCGCGATGATGCCGTCCATGTCCTTGGGTGGATTCGGCAGGAATAGCAGCATGCCGATGATCAGGAGAGAGAAAGCGAGCCAGATGGCCCAGTAATCCTCGTGTTTGAAAAGTCCTGCGCCGTGTGTTTTGGGATATTCCTTGACGATTTCTTCGCTCGTGGTGTTCATCGCAACGCTTCCTCCCTACCCCGGACAGGCGCGCACCCCACACCTCGCGCTGATACCCACCGAAGACGGTTTAATCGTTATTGGGGATACAGCCGTTACTTCAACACCAGCTAGACGAGCGTTGGCGCAGGATTATTCCCGCAAGTGATGGGTGGATTTGTAACCGATTGTTATTTAGGTTGTTTGCAGGCATTCAGCGGACGAAATTGCAGCTTGTCGACGCCGCTGGCCGCTTCGATGCCCAAGGTGGATCACCCGGCTGCAGTAGACCGGACCATCCATGCTGGCCGGCGCGCACCCTCTGAAGGGGGCGCCGGCATGTTGGTAGGGTCGGTGTTACTGGGCACGACGGAGGATGTCATCCCGCAGTTGTGGGTTCTGCTCCATGGCCGAGACGACCTGGTTGTAATCGGCCACGTTCAGGCCCGCCTCTTCCACTGCGCTGATCATCTCCTGCTGCGCCTCCTGCTGCAGGGCCTGGGCCTCTTCCTGGCTTTCGACGGTTTCCAGCTTTTTGGAAAACTTCTGTTGCAGGTCACGCACGTCCGCATAGGCGACAACGAACTTTTCCACGGTGGCATCATCCACTTGCGGTGCTGGGGTCTGCTCTTGCGCGCCCGCGGGTGGCGTATAGGCAGGCTCGCTGCTGGCGACCATGGGGGTGAACAGGAATGCGGCGCTGACCAGTGCGATGCCGATGGGTTTCTTGACTGGGTACATGGGGACTCCTCGTAGTTTCAAAACAGACAATCCCAATGCAGCAAGGGCCATGCCAGGTAGGTTGATTGCAGGAAACAGTAATGATTACAGTCTATTGATGGCTATGGCGAGGGGCGAACCCGTTGCCCGTGGGTGTGTCATTCCGACACATGTGCCAGATGAATACACTATGGTCGCTTCTCGAGGTAGCGATACAGGGTGCGTCGCCCGATCCCGAGCAGGCGTGCGGCCTTCCGCTTGTTGTTGCCCGCATGCTTCAGCATGTGCTCGACATAGCGTCGTTCCACGGTGCGCAAGGGCGGCGGACGTTGCGGGTCGAACAGTGGGTTTGAATGGGTGCTTGCCGTCGTGGCGAGATCATTTTCCTGGTTGCGGATCCGTGCGGGCAGGTCGCCGATTCCGAGGCTGCCATGCCGACAGAATACCACCGCGCGCTCAATGGCATTGGATAGCTCGCGCACGTTGCCGGGATAGGGGTAGAGTCGCAGTCGCTCCAGCGCCTCGATGCTGATGCCCTGTATCGGAACGCCGGCCTGGGCGGAATAATGGGAGAGGAAATGTGCCGCAAGGAGATCGATGTCGTCGCCCCGTTCGCGCAAGGGCGGTACCTCCAGGGCAAAGGTTTCCAGGCGGTAGAAGAGGTCCGCGCGGAATCGCCCTGCCTCGACCTCGGCCTCCAGGTCTAGGTTGGTGGCAGCGACGATGCGCACATCGATGGTGCGTTCAAGGTTTTCCCCTACCGGGCGCAGGCTGCCATCCTGCAGGATGCGCAATAGCTTGGACTGCATTTGCGGTGGCATTTCGCCCACTTCGTCGAGCAACAGGGTCCCGCCCTCGGCCTCGGCAAACAGGCCCTTGCGGGGTTTCCCCGCACCGGTGAAGGCGCCGGCGCTGTGGCCGAACAGCTCGCTTTCGAGCAGTTCGGCAGGGATGCCGGCGCAGTTCATGGCGATGAAGGGTCCTTCATGGCGCTCACTCTGCCTGTGCAGGGCGCGTGCCACCAGTTCCTTGCCGACGCCGCTTTCGCCCAGGATCAGCGCCGGTCCCTGTGCCCTGGCGACCTGGCGGATCTGCTCGAACAACTGGCGCATGGGTGGGCTGCGGCCGATCATCCCCTGGAAGTCGCCACCGTCGACCATTTCCCGGTAGGCCGCAACCTGGCGTTGCAGTTCCCGTCGCTCCAGGGAGCGTTTCACCGTCAGGCTGAGGTGGTCGAGCTTCAGCGGCTTGGTGAGAAAATCATCGGCGCCCCGCTTCAGGGCGTCCACGGCCTGTTCCACGGTGCCGAAGGCCGTGATCATGATGAAGGCGGGAGGGAGCGACAGTTTGCGGCAGAATTCCAGCAGCCGTAGCCCGTCGTCTCCGGGAAGGCGCAGGTCGCTGATGACAAGGGCAGGGTTGTGCTGTTGAACCAGTCTCATGGCCTCGGCACACTGCTCCGCTTCCAGAATGGAATGACCGGCTTCCTCCAACTCCTCGCGAATGAGTTCACGCAGTCCTGCATCGTCTTCCACGACGAGTATGGGCGCCATTATCCTAGGCATGGACATCCTCCATTTACATCGGCAGTTTCAGGGTGAAGCGCGCGCCACCCAGGGGTGACTCGGAGATCTCGATTTCGCCACCGTGGTCACGGGCCGCGGCATGGGCCACGGCCAGTCCCAGACCGGTACCCTGACCTACCGGCTTGGTGGTAAAGAAGGGCTCGAAGAGATGAGAACGGATACCCGGCGCGATTCCCGGTCCATCGTCATCGATGTGGTAGCAGATCCAGCCGGCATTCTGTGAGATGCAGGTCCGCACCCTGCTCTGGGCGGCCTGGATCGCATTGAGCAGCAGGTTGCTCAGCGCCTGATCCAGACGCATGCTGTCCACGTCAATCTGCGGGTAGTCGTCATCACCCAGCTCGAGCTGTATGGGCACAGGGCTGTCTTGCGCCAGACGCTCGCTGGCCAGGCGCAGGGGCAGGCCCGCCTGGACGCGGCGTCGCTCGAGTGGGTTGGCGCGGCCAAAATCCAGCAGTTGGCGGATGATCTGTTCCATCCTGGCCGCCTCGAGGCGCAGGGTCTGTAGCGCCTGGCGTGCGCTGTCGGGCAGGTCGTCACGGCGCAGCAGGCGCTGCGCCTTTCCATCCACCGTGCTCAGGGGGCTGCCAAGTTCGTGGGCGACACCGGCAGCCAGCTGGCCCAGGGCCGCCATTTTTTCGGCACGATGCAGCCGTTCGCCCAGTCGGGTTAATTGCCGCTGGGAACTCTCGATAGCGTCCAGCATCTGGTTGATCGTCGTGGAGAGGTGGCGAAATTCACGGGCACCGTTGCGCGGGAGGCGGTGCCGCAACTCACCCTTGCCGATGCGTTCCAGGCCATCCTCGATGGTGCGCAGGTGCCTGCCCACCACCCAGCGGTACCCGAGCAGGAGGATGGATGCCAGCACGAGGCCGGACACCAGCAGCACCAGCAGGGTGTGGCTACGCAGTTCCTTGAGGTAATCGTCGAAGTCGCTGCCCTGGCGTGTTACCTGCAGCAGGCCGTTAATGCGACCGCCACCATCGGTCAATGGCACGAAGTAGGAGAACACCTCTTCCCCTGCCATATGATCGAACTCGCCCTGGCGGATGCCGCGGCTGGCAAGTTCTGCCGCTTTGTCGGTATCCACGGCACCCTGGGGAAAACCACTGGCGGCAATGGTGCTGCCTTCGCTGTCGTAGACATAAGCACCGTAGACACGATCGATGCTGAAGGCTGAATCCAGTGCCTGCCGCACGGTACGATAGTAACCCTGCTCCAGGGCATGGCTGAGCGGCAGGCGGATGGCGCGGGCCACCAGCTCGATATCCTTCTGCATCCGCGCCTCGGTCTGGTTTTCCAGGTTGGCAATGCTGTACCAGCCGGTAAGGGCAGTGGTGAGCATCAGCGGAAGCAGCAACACCAGGATCAGGGTGGTGGCGAGGGAGGGCGAACCGCGGGGCAGCCGGATAACATCATCTGGCTTTATTTGACGCATGAGCCAAAATTATACAGTCTTGGCACCCTGGTTGCGAAATCCCCTTGCCTGGATGCGGGCTGATACGGGTTTTGCTGTACTATCAATGTGTTTTCAAGTTACGAGCATGTCGGAGTTGTCATGTCCAGAATCGCTATTTTGATCCTGTCGCTGCTGCTGATGTCCGCCGCGCGGGCGGAGTGCATCCAGGTCGTCGACGCGGGCGTCGAGATCGAGCAGGGCGAGGCGGGCGCGGGGGAGGTGCACTGGCATGCCCGGCTTGAAAACCGTTGCGATCGTGACCAGGATGCCATGCTGACCGTGCGCTTCCTGGATGCCGGTAATGAACCGGTCTACGAGGTACAGGACCAGCTGATCGTGGAACGGCATGGCGAACACAGTGCCGGGCGCAAGGTCTACGTGCCGGCCATGTACCTGGACGAGATCGTGGGTATCGATATCCAGGTGGAGGAGCGCGAGCGACCGTTCTGACCGCGAATGCCCTAGAACAACTCGAATTCCAGTTCACGGTAGATGAAGCTGGTGTTGGCGCGCTGGTTTTCCTCGTACAGTGGCACCTCCTCCCAGCCGGGCATCCGGGTCTCCTCCACCACCTCCATCAGTGAGCGGCCCGCCTCCAGCTGCTGCCCGATGCGTTCGCGCATGGTGCGGATATAGTCATGGGTTTCCTGCAGCATGGGGAAGGGGGGCGTCTGGGCACTGCCGTGGCCGGGCACCATCAGCCTGGCATCCGGGAACCGTTCCCACAGCCATTCCTGGGCCTCCAGTGTCTGCTGGCTGCTGCCGTCGCCGATGTAGGTGAGGCGCTGGTTGAAGGCCAGGTCCGAGACCCAGAGGATGCCGTCCTCCACCTGGTGCACCACCAGGTCGCCATGGGAATGGTGGCGGCCGGCATTGTAGACCTCGATCGTCTTGCCGCCCAGTTCGATGCGGAGATGGGCGAAGCGTTCCTCAGGTACCAGCAGGTCCGGTGCCACCGCCTCGAAACCCTCCATGTCCTCCTGCAGCAGTTCGCGCCGGTAGGCCACGGACTGCTCCAGGGTAGGCGAGGCCAGGTAGTCGGCCATGCCCTCGTGGCCGACGATGTGAATGCCTTCGAGTTCGTGGAAGGCGCTGGCCCCGTAGGCGTGATCGGGGTGGTTGTGGGTGAGGATCAGGTAGCGGATGGGTTCGTCGGTGATGGCACGAATGGTGGCGATCAGCCGCTTGCCGAGCAGCGGGGTGCCGAGGGCATCGATGACCACCACGCCCGCGCCGGTGACGATGAAGCCGGCATTGCCATTGAAACCCCGGTTGTCGTCGTCGATGGTGGCGATGTTGCCGTAGAGGAAATAGCTGTCCGGGCCGATGCGGTACAGCGGCAGGGTGGCGTTCCCGCCATCCGCCACGCTGAGCCGGGTACGGGGCAGGTCGCGGGTATCGATGGCCCTGGCGGGCAGCTGGTGTTGCCCCGCCCCTTCCCCCTCGCCACGGCTGACCAGGGCGCCGAGCTCCGCTTCGCCGGCGCCGGCCAGGCCGGCCGCCAGGCCGGCAAGGATGCACAGGATTTTCGTAAGGCGTGCTGGTTCGGCGGGGCGGCGATGGCGACGGTCGTGCATGGAACCTCCCGGGAGTGTTAGTCCGCCGCGAGCAGTTGCAGCGCGTTGCTAAGGTCCTGCATGGCCAGGTATTCCTGCGCCACGATGCCGGCCGCCTGCCAGTTCATCGTATCCGGGTAGGGGCTGGCCTCCCGCGCGCGCCGCTCGGCATCACTACACCAATTGTGGACCCGCCTGCGCAGGCTCGCCAGCTGATCCACGGGCAGGTCCCGGCCGTGGCGCGCCACGGCCAGGAAAAAGGCCTCGCGGGAAAGGGTCGCGTGCACGCGCGCCACCCGTTCGGTATCGAGGCGGTCCAGGGCCTGGCCCAACAGGACCGCCTGTTCGCCCAGCAGTTGTTCGCGCGCCTGTTCGATCCGCTCCGAGAGCAGGGCGCGGATCGTCCCGTAGGCCTCGCCCTGTCGGTCCCGCTCGTCGGTATGCGTGCCCAGCAGCAGGGCGAGGGCATTCAGCCCCGCCATGGCCTGGGACGGGGAATGCGCGCCCTGCACGACGCGATCGAAGAGGGCGGTCGCCTGTTCGGGGCCGAGGTGGAGCTGGATGCGTTTGTCCGCCATGCCGGTGCCCCTTATGCCTGGAGAAAGTTGGTCATGCGCGCCCGCTCGAAGCGCACGATGTCGAGCAGGTTGCGCTTGTTCTGTCCGGGCAGGGTGCGCAGGGCGTCGACCCGCTCCGGGTAGTCCGCACTGGCCAGGAGCACGGGTTCGGCCAGTTCGCGGAATTGCCGGGGGGTGTAGCCCAGGCGCCTGCGGAAGCGTTCCATGGCCGCGGCATAATCCACCAGGTGCTCCTGTCCATCGAACTCCCCGTAGTCGCCGAAGGGCATGGCGCAGAGTTCGTTGTGGATGCTGTAGGCGCGCATGGGGGTCGGATCATAGACGGGCGAGAAGGCGCTGGCCTTGCCATCGTGCAGCAGCGCGAGGTTTTCCAGGTGCAGGTCGCCGTTGCCGGTGAGCATGGCCAGCAACAGGCGCTGTACCAGGTGGCGCTTCGCGGTGGCCGGATCGGAGACGAAGGGGATGGGCGAGCGTTCCAGTGCGCGCGCGATGTCATCGTAGCGGCTGCTGTAGTGGTTGTCGACGCGCCGGTCCCCGATCGCCATGAGGGAATAGAGGGTCTCCATGGACAGCGGTCGCCCTTCCGGGCTGCGATCGAAGCGTTCGATGGCGATCGCGGGAATGTCGTTGATCTCCGTGACCCAGTGGCGCGGTACGGAAAAACCGGCCGCCCTGTGCACCTCCAGCGCCAGGGCCTCCAGCTCCACCATGCCCGGGTAGTGGGTGCGCTCGAACTTCAGCACCACATCGGTGCGGTCGACCGTGGCGTGACCACGGCGGGGCAGGGCCACGCGCCCGTCCCAGCCGCTGGCGGGAATGGACAGCAGCAGCTTGGGGATGGCGCCGCCCACCGTCGGCGTCGGGCCGAGGGCGCCGAGGATGCCGCCGGCATCGTGGTCATACCAGGTCAGGAATTCCTTCAGGGAAAAACCGAGGGAGGCATCGATGGGGTGCAGGGGCTGCTCGGGACCGCCGGCATACCAGGCGCGGGCCTGCTCGTCGCGGGCAAAGACATCCAGGTGGCCGATGCCGCCATGGCCCGCCGTCATCAGGATGGCCCAGTCGCTGTCGAAGCCGGGCGCGGGCCTGCGCCCCTGCTGTTCCAGGTAGGCCAGCACCAGGCGGCGCTGGAAATTCGCCTCGCTGGCGGGAGGTACCAGTGCCTGCAGCGGGGGGAACAGGTCGAACCAGGCGCTGCGCTCCCAGGGGATGGTGCGCGGCCCGATGAGCGCGGGGGGGTAGAGCAGGCTCAGGCCGGGCAGGCCGGCGGCGAGGTAGTCCGGGTCGTAGGTGAAGCGGCACTGGGTATCGGTCACGGTCAGCTGGCCCATGCGCCGCGGCGCGGGGCCGCAGGCGGTCCAGACCACGGCCTGGCGATCGGTGGCCATCAGCCACCGTCCCCGAACAGGTCACGGTTAAGGAGCTTTTCCAGCGCGGGTTCGTTCGGGACCAGGGCCAGCTTGAGGCCGACCGCGTTGGCCAGGCGTTCGAGGGTGGACAGGTAGGCATCCTCGGCGGCCTTGAGCTTGGAGACCCGCGTCGGGCTCAGGCCCGCGCGCCGGGCGATCTCCCCCTGGCTGAGGCCCCGCGCCGCGCCGGCCCGGACGATTTCCTCGAGCAATTCCACCAGTCGGTCTTGCATGGTGTTTTTCCGTAAAGGGAAATAATGGCTGTATCTTCCATTATTATTACCTTAAAAGTCAATTCTATATATTACCTTTAACGGAAATAAATGTGGTTTATATGTTCTGATTTACCTTATAAGGCAATGATTGGCGGGAAGCCAGGCGCCAGTGGGTCCCACCGGGCGTGGCTGCCGAGGGCTAGACGTAGGAACCGGGTGGGGACATGAGGCCGGCCAGTTCGGGGCGCCAGGGGAAACCGAGCTCCGGGCAGTTGTCGCAGCCGATCTGTTTGGGGCAGGTTTCCAGCGTGCATTTCACCTCCCCGATCAGCCCCAGGTAGATGCGGCTGAGGTGGTGGCTCATGATGCCCTTCATCAATACCAAGTCGCCCTGGCGCAGCTGCGCCTTGAGGAACGCCGTCGCCGCGGCCACCGTGGCAAAGGCGTGGCCGTTTTCCTCGGGAAGCCCCTCCGCGATGGCGGCCTTGAGGGCGCGGTGGGCGATGGGGCCGACGAAGACCCCCAGGTCGGCGGTCCGCGCGACCAGCTTCCCGATGGTCTTGGCGCGCGCCGGTGTGCGCAGGTTGGCGTCGGAGAAATCGCTGATGACCAGGATCTTGCGCGCCGCCCGCGCCTCTGCCAGGAACTTCAGCGAGACCTCGAGGGCATCCAGCTGCCCGTGGCCATCCTCCCGGATGATGGTGGCACCGTAGGCCGCCAGGTGCACCGGCTGCATCCGCGACCAGAAGGGCTCGATGGTGGAGATGGTGGCGATGGCGTCGGGGATGGGGACGCCACAGTAATGCGTGGTCGCCAGCGCCGCCATGACGGTGGGCGTCCAGTGGGTGCCGAGTAGCCGGGTGTCGACCTGCCAGTCGCGCCCCGCGGCCCGCAGGGACAGCCTGAGCCGTTCCGGCCAGCGGGATTCCGCGTCCAGCAGGCGCAGGTCGGCCTGCTCGTCCCGGCCGAAGAGGATGGTCCGGGTGCCGGGGGGGAGCGCCTCGAGGGTGAGGCGGGCATTGTCATGGTTGATGATGGCGCAGCCGCCGGCGCGCAGATATTTCAGCAATTGCGATTTTTCCTCCGCGATCGCCTCCAGGGTGCTGAAGGACTTGGTATGGGCGTACTTGACGTTGGTGATGACCACCAGGTCGGGTCGCAGGAAGCGCGCGGCGGATGCCATGTTGCCGGGTTTCTCGGCGCCGATCTCGATGACCGCGAACCTGTGCCAGGGCCTGGCGCGCAGGATGGTCATTTCCGGTCCCTTGAACTTGCGGTGGTTCCAGTTGCCGGGCGTCCGGACGACGGCAAAGTGCTGTTCGAGGATATCGGCGATGAATTCCTTGGTGGTGGTCTTGCCGAAGCTGCCGGTGATGGCGATGAAGCGGGTGCGGAACAGCAGGCGGCGCCAGACGAAGGCGGCGGCGATGATCCCCCGGTCCTTCAGTCGGTGTGCGATGACCCTGGCGCCGTTGGGTCCGGTGAGCAGCCAGTAAAACTGCTTCAGGCGCGATGATGGCTTTTCCGGCATGGTGTCAGGCCTGGCTGGGCTGGGTTGTGGTCATGGACTGGCAACTCCTCCGCGGCCTAAACGAAAGAACCCGGTGCGGCCCGGTAGGCGCGCATGTCTTCGGTCCAGTCGAAACCGAGATCGGGGCAGCGGTCGCACAGGATCTGCCTTGGGCAGGACATCTGCGTGCAGGTGACATTGCCCAGCAGGCCGAGATAGATCCTCGAGAGATGATGGTTCGCCTGTCCCTTGAGCAGGACGAGATCGCCGGCGCGCAATGTCTGCCTGAGGAATGCCGTGGCGTCCTCGAGGCTGAAGAAGGCGTGCGCGCGGTTTCCCGCCATGCCGGCTTCGATGGCGCTCTGCTCGGACCGGTCGGCATAGTCGCCGACGAACAGGGCGAGATCCGCGTGGCTCGCCGCGATGCGCCCCAGGTGATTGGCGCGGGAACGCAGCTTCTTCTTGGAGTCCGAGAAATCGCTGAACACCACGATCTTGCGCGCAGCCTGGGCATCGTCCAGGAACTGTAAGGCTGCTTCAAAGGTATCGATCGAGCCGTTCCAGTCGTCGCGAAGGATGGTGGCGTGGTTGGCGAGGGTGATGGGCTGCATCCGGGCCCAGAAGGGATCGATGGTGCGAATGACCCCGGCGGCCTCGAGAACCGGGACGCCGCAGTGCACGGCGGCCGCCAGGGTCGCAAGGATTGCGTTCGTCCAGTGCGTACCGACCAGGCGTGACTTCACCTCGTGGCGGTTGCCCTGGATGGAAAGGGAAAGCTCGAGCCGCCGGGGCCAGTGGGATTCCGCCTGCAGCAGGCGCAGATCGGCGCCCTCGCTCGCGCCGAAACGCAGCACCCGCACACCCTCGGGCACGGGCATGGACGCCACCAGCGGGTTGTCCTGGTTGAGCACCGCGCAGCCATTGCGATGCAGATGTCGGACCAGGTGGGATTTCTCCTGGGCGATGGCCTCCAGGGATTTGAAGCGGTTGGTGTGGCAATGCTTCACGTCCAGCACGATGGCGATGTCGGGCTTCAGGAACCGTGCCGCGGACGCCATGTCGCCGGGCTTTTCCGTGCCGAGTTCGATGACGGCGTATCTGTGCCAGGGACGTGTCCCGAGGATGGTGGCTTCCAGGCCCCGGAAGCGCCGCAGGTTCGCGTTCCCGGGGGTGCACGTCACCGAGTGGCGGTGTGCCAGGACGGCGGACAGGATCTCCTTGGTCGTCGTCTTGCCGACACTGCCGGTGATGGCGATGAAGGTCGTGTTGACCAGGAGACGGCGCCAGGCATAGGCGGCCAGGATCATGGCCCTGCGCCGGAGATGGATGGCGAGCCGCCGGGGGCTGTTCCGGTCCCGCGCCAGCCAGTAGAGACGTTTTGCTTGTTGGGTGATGCTGTCGTACATGGCGCACTCACACCCTGTAGTTGTTATGTGCAGCGGTATGGCCAGTGTGTCAGGGCCCAATGGTACACCCCGGGTTTCCGATGGCAAATGTGCGGGCAGGTAAGGGTATGGTCGTTGTCATGTAAGAATAGGCTTACAAGTGGGCCTGCAGGGTCTCGGGTGTGAAAAATGCGGGGGATGTGAAGGGCATCCCCCGTGACGGCGGCCTGGCTGGCTTCAGGCACATTTCACCTTGGCGCGCAGCATGTTGATCTTGATGGTCCAGCTGAGCTGCTGGGGAATGATGCCCAGCACCTTCAGGCCGATCTTCGGCACATCGGTGGGCTTGGCGCTGGCGCCGGCACTGGCGAGTCCATTGGCAACGGCGGCACCCGCGGTGGCACCGGCAGTGGCCTTGACCTCGGCATCGGGGATCAGATCCGCCACCTTCTCCATCTGCCAGCCGAACATCTCCAGGCGCGCCTGGATCAGATCGATGACGGGCTTCTTCTCCTCGTCCACCCAATCGCACATGCGATTGCCGGCGCCGGTCCCGCTGGCTGCCGTGCTGCGGGTGGTGACGCCCAGGCTGGCGGCCGGCATCAGCGGCGGGAGGAATTCCAGGGTCTCGCGGATCTCGCTGGCCATGTAGGCCAGTTCCTCCATCTTGGCCGACATGGTCTGCCACATGAGGTAGAGGGCACGCGGCGGGATGTGGTCGATCAGGTTGGCGATGCGCTGGATGTTGTCCACCAGTTCCGGGTTGTCGCTGAGGGCGGGCACCGCGTCCACCAGGGATGCGAAGTCCATGAAGATGTTCCTCAGGCTGGCGCGGAAACTGGCGCAGGTGGCGCTGCAGCCCTGGCCGCCGGAGAAATACTGGTAGTCGGACTGGATCTCGCGCAGCAACACCAGCGTATCCTGGAACTGCTCGATCACCTGTAGCTCCTGTACCTGCCGGAAGATCTCGGTTGCCGGCTCCCTGGCGTTCTCCACCGCCTGCAGCACGGGGCGGTTCTCGCGCACGTTGGTGATATGGACGTTGGCCTTGGTCTTGACCGTCTGGATGCGATCGCCGAGGCCGGCGCTGGCGAGGCCCGGCAGGGCGATGGCGGCGGCGGTGGCGAGGGAGATCAGGGTGCGGCGGATCGGGTTCTGGCTGGTGGTGTTCATGGCGCTCTCCTTGTGGGTGGTGGTATTCGCAGGTGTTTGCGTGTCCTGCCGTCCTGCTTGGAACCCACTGTACGGAGATGCCGGCGCGGACGCCGTGAACTAATGGCGCGGGGAATGTGACATATTCACACCGGGGTGGAGGGGGAGCTGAATTCCAGGCTGAACAATGAGTAGCGGATGGCTTTCGATCAGGCCTGGGGCAGGGTGTGCTTGAATGCAGCGAGGAAGGCCTGCTGTTCCGCCTCATTGGCCAGCTCGCCGGCCAGCAGATCCGCCAGGCTGTCCGGGTCCGGGGCGCGGCTGGCGGCGCGGCGGACCAGCAGAGGGGCAATGGGACCCAGGTAGACAGCCAGCAGCCGTTCGGCGCTGGCAAGCAGGCCCCGGTCGAATGGGGATGACGGCGGGGCGTCCGTGTGTTCGGCCGGGTTGTGGATCTCCGGTGAGGCCAGCAGGCGGTCGAGTTCCTCCAGCGTGTCGGCCTTCTGCGCGGCGCGCTGCACCAGGATCCTGGCCATGGGGCCGATCTCCTCCGCCAGCCGGTGGATACGCTCCTGCAATGTCTCCGGCGGCCAGTGTCGGGGCGTGGGCTCTTGTGCCCTGGATGATGCCGAGGCCCTGGCCTCTCCGGCACCGCGCGCGGCCGCCACCTCGTAGACCTCGAATTCCCGCACATGCTTGTCGGCGCGCTTGCCCAGGTAAGAGAACAGCTCGGCATACTCCTGGCTGAGGCAGCCGATGACTTCGTAGAAGGAGCGTGAGACGAAGATCTGCCCGGCGCCGGCAAAGTCCATGATGCGCGCGGCGCAGTTGATGCCTTCCCCGAGGGTGGTCCTGTCACCGTTCACGTCGAGCACGATCTTGATCGGCCCCAGGTTGATGCCGGTGCGGATCTCGTAGGGAACGCTGCTGTCGACCTGGGCGCGCACCGCGTCACGCAGGTCGAGCGCGAAGTAGAGCGCGGTCTCGGGCTCCACCAGGAAGCACACGGCGGCACCATCACCGCGGTCCAGCAGGATGTATTCATCCCTGGCGTGATTGGCCAGCAGTTTCTGCATCTGGGCGTCGAGGTGCGACTTGATGGCCAGCTGGGCCTGCATGTGGTGCTTGGTGAAGGAGACGACGTCCAGGAACACCACACAGCAGAGCCAGGTCCGGTTGTGGGTGCTCATGGGTTCAGTCGCGGTCGGGATCCAGCATGGACATGGCCTTGTCCAGGCTGCGCCGCATGCGATTGAAGGAAGTGGCCAGTGCGGCGATCTCGTCCTTGCCCTGCAGGGCGAACTCGGGGGCATCCAGCCTGCCCTGGCTGACCTCGCTGGCGGTACGCGACATGTTCTGGATCGGATTGATGACGGTCAGTTTCAGAAGGAGGTTGATCAGTACCAGAATCGTGATGAAGATAACGGCGAGTACCACCATCAACAGCTGGAACATGACCTGGGCCTTGGCAATGGGCACGTCCATGGGTACCGAGACGATCTGGGCACCAACCACGTTGTGCAGCTGCCAGCCGAAGCCGTTGGCATTGCCGTAGCGCAGCAGCATGGATCTCGGTGCGACGTCGGGTGTGCTGTGGCACATCAGGCAGGCTCCGTCGCTGATGCGAATGGGGCGTGTCAGGTACAGTGAGCGTCCGCTCGGTGTTTCCCGCTCGCCGGCGAACTCCTCGAGCTGGGGCTTGTTCTGGAACATGCTGATGATGTCGGTTTCCCAGTCCACGGCACGGTTGCGGGGGTTGGTCGGGTTCAGCGTGGCTTCCTTGTAGACGTAGTCGGGGTTTTTCTCGTGCAGCCGTATGAAGCTTTGTGTCGCTGCATAGGCGGGCACGATCTGCGGCAGGAAGGACTCCTTGAGGTCGTCGCTCAGGAGCGGGCGGATCTCGTCGAAGGTGTAGCCGCGCACCGCCATGGCGCTGTCCATCATCAGGCCGGCCTGTCCCAGCACTTCGTGATAGGCGTTCTGGTAGAGGGTGTGATGGGCCGTGTAGGCGATCACGGCAAAGCCGGCACCCAGCACCGTGACGAGTATCAGGTTGAACTTTGCGGTTATCCCCACACTGTGTTCCTCCCACTGGACGGCTGGCAAGGGCGATGCCGAGTCGAGGCCTGCTTGTTGTTATGGGTCGGGAGCTGCGTCGTGCCGTGCCACGGTGATGCGTGTGGGCCCGGCGCTAGGATACGGCAGGCCTGTGGATATTGAAACCGATTGAAGGAGGACGGGATTTACGTGCCGTGCCCGGTTTCGTATAGAATCGGCCCATGTCCACCGAGGCACTCCACGCAATCCCCCTGTTCGCCCATGTGGACGACCACGACCTGGCACAGATCGCGGCCGCCGCGACGGTGCGAACCTACCGTAAAAACAGCATCATAATCACCGAGGGTGACAGCTCGAGCTCGCTTTACCTCATCCTCGACGGCGAGGTGAAGGTGTTCGTCAGCGACGAGGACGGCCGCACCAACATCGTCAACCGCCTGGGTCCGGGGGACTACTTCGGAGAACTCTCCCTGATCGACGGGGCGCCGCGCTCCGCCTCCATCGAGGCCCTGACGCCCTGCCGGATCTCGATCCTGACCCGCCCGTTTTTCGTCGATTACCTGGAAGCCCACCCGCGGGTGGCGATCCGCCTGCTCGAGGGCATGGTGCAGCGCCTGCGCCGCACCACCGACCATGCCAAGGGCCTGGCGCTGATGGACGTCTTCGGCCGCATCGCCAGCGTCCTGTTGAAGTCCGCCGCCGAGGAGGGTGGGCGCATGATCACCCCGCCATTGACACAGCAGGATATCGCCGACCAGGTGGGCGCCTCGCGGGAGATGGTGAGCCGCATCCTCAAGGACCTGCGGGCGGGGGATTATATCTCGATGGACGGGAAGCGCTTCGTGATCAACAAGGATATTCCCGAGCGCTGGTAGCGTGGTGCTGTAGATGGTGGGCCCACCAGGACTCGAACCTGGGACCAAGGGATTATGAGTCCCCTGCT
>OBJA01001288.1_pt1 | contig 17816 bp, 20 predicted proteins | sample 1519751 | NCBI WGS metagenome assembly OBJA01 (sample SAMEA3881238, study PRJEB22517) | soil metagenome | biome: lake sediment; feature: soda lake sediment; material: sediment, water from around vicinity | place: India | collected 2013-12-23 | depth 3 m | reverse complement strand
TGGCAACAACCGACAACCCATCGGATGTCCAAGCCACGTTTTTCCCCATCACAAGCGTCTTGTCCTTTCCAGGTTTCGCCTGTATCTCTCTTCCACGTATATCTTTGCCGGATTCGCCTTTAGTTGCTGGAATCTTAGTCACCAACAACTGACCGTTTTGTACATTGTAGATAGTAGATACTTCCCGAAAATCGACGCGTCCATCATCCAGCTCTTTTGGTAAAGAACTTCTTAGACCAGTCGGGAAATTAAAGTTTAAAGACGCATCTTTTCCGGGAATTGGGTCAACTCCCTGCGCAATCAAAATAGGTTCTGAGATTCTTTCTTCAACAACCTTTCGAACCTCATCTTCTAAAACCCCAAAGGCAATAGCCTCTTGCTGCAGTAAATCTCTGGCTTTTTGGAGAGTCGGCCATTCTCCGTCTTCCGTTTGGGGAGGAATAACAGATAAAAAAGCCTGCTTTGAATCGGGTGTTACATCCAGTTTTAACCAACCGGAGGTATTAACATTTGCTTCATTCATGAAGTCACCCCCACGACGTCGGTTCGCCACCTTCCCAGCCGCCCTCTCAATCGTAAGATAGCTTTAGTATGAATCTGAGAGACCCGGGACTCTGAGATCTCTAAAATCTCGCCAATCTCCTTTAGTGTCAAACCTTCATAGTAATATAGAGTAATAACCAATCGTTCACGATCCGGCAGTACATCAATGGATTTAGCTAATGCTTCTCGAAGTTCCTCGATCTCCACCTGTTGCTCTGGATCCTCGCTAGCATTATTTTCAACTAGATCCAGCACTCTTACACTCTCGTCTTCCGGATTATGAGCAGCCCATAATTCGTCTAACGAGCTTAATGTAGTACAGCTAACTTCAGACAACATATGTTGAAACTCCCGGATCGTAATATTCATTGCCTGGGCTATCTCTTGATCACTTGCTGAACGACCAAACTTATTTTCCAAATCCAAACAAACCCTCTCGATCTCTCGAGCCTTTTGTCGAACAGACCGCGGGACCCAGTCATTACTTCGTAAGCCATCCAAAATAGCCCCACGAATTCGTGCAATCGCATAAGTTTCAAACTTAATGCCACGAGATGGTTCAAACTTATCGATGGCATCCATTAAGCCGAATATTCCGAAACTCACCAGATCATCAAAGTCCACATTGGGAGGAAGTCCAATAGCGATTCGGCCTGCAACATATTTTACTAAAGAAGCATATTGAAGGATAAGGGCTTCACGGGCGGCCTGGGAACCCAAGCGATGATATTCATTCCAGAGACGTTCATCTCCTTGTCCCTCGTTTGTCATCTTATGACCGTCCTCTCTTTAGTTCATTGGCATCCTTTGCCCTTTATAATCCTCCGTGGTCAACCATCATTCCTTGATACTCGAGGCGGACTCCAAGGACGAAACTCCTTTGATTCCTCTTGCTCAGTGTTTTCTAGAGTTTCGTTTTCTAACCCTTCTTGAATCTTCATCTCTGTCGTATAAATACTCTGACGTAAGACGTGCGTTAAAATCTGACCTACAATAAATCCTACTACTAACCCAATAAGACCAGTAAACAGTATCCGCTGCGCCAAAACAATAAAACTCAATCCTGCCCATATTCCTGCAAGTAAGGCTAATACCAGAAAAACCATACCAGTCAACGAAGCAGAAACTCGTGTGATTCGATTGAGACTCATATGCATATCACCGGTGAATTGATTGTGCGGACACTAACCTGTCCATTCTCAGGATCCAAAGTAATCGTCTTACCCAAATTACCACCAACACTTTGGGCAGTAATATTTAATCCTTGCTTTTTCAGGGCTTTTTGAACCGCTTCAATGTTTCTGGTTCCAATACTCAATCTATCATCTTGCCCGCTAATGGAGAACATCTGAGCGCCCCCCACCATCTTAACGATCATTCTACTTTTTAGAGCCCCTAGCTTTTCCAACTCTCGAACAAGATAGGGAACCGAAGTGTCCGCAAATTTTCCCAAAACCGAACGGTCTCTGGCTTGGGCACTATCCGGCAACATAATATGGGCCATTCCACCCAACTTTATCTGCGGATCGTAAATACATAAGCCAATACATGATCCTAGTCCCAATGCAGATAGCAGGTCGGGAGGATATGCGATTTTTACTTCGGACATTCCGACTCGGAAGATCGTTGACATCCGCCTTTCACTCCCAACGCATCCAACACCCGTGGTAGCGAGTCTGGATCCGGGACAAGGAAGAAATGTCCGCTGGCATCAATATCAGCCACTTTAAGCTGAGTTTCGATCACAAGCGCATAATCTGTTTGGGACCCAAGCTCCGATAAGATTGAATTCATTATTGCTCCCGCCATATCAAAAGCCAAACCAGGAACGGAAGTAATCATATTAAGGCCTGTAAAAGTAGAAAGCGCGTAAACGTAAGCTCCAGTCAGAATATTTGCAACCTCTTTTAAAGCCGAACCTTCAATTTCACCCAAAACAAGACTCTCTCTTTTGGTTCGACCAATTACAAAATCAGCTAGCGTTAGCGCACTATCACGTGGGTACATATAAAGCATTCTACTAGGAGAGTCGCCAAAAACACGCATAAAAACTGCAACCATGGGCACTTCTGAACCGCCTATGGTGTCACAAACCTCTCCCAGAGGCACAATAGAAATCCTAGGGACAGCCATCTCCACCCTTTGATGGAGCATCTGCGATAAAACTGTTGCGGCATGTCCGGCCCCAATATTTCCAACTTCTCGTAGCGCGTCCAATTGAAGTTCAGTTAGTTCTCGAATAACATCCATGTTTTCACCCCAATTTCGCTTCTGCTAATTCTCGAGCTTCGTCAGGACTCAAGGCCCTTTCCAAGTTCAATAATACAACTAATCTATCATCGACTTTAGCAACGCCATTGATGTAATAAGCATCTACGCCCTTTGTAATGGATGGGGTATCCTCTATTGAACTTTTTCCTATTCTCATAACTCCCACAACGGAATCAACAATCATTCCTACCCTGGTCTCTCCAGCAATTTCTACAATTACCACACGGGAATTAAGACCGATCGGCGGAATTGTTAATGCAAAACGTTTTCTTAAATCGACAATAGGGATAATATCACCACGTAAGTTAATTACTCCTTCAACAAACGAAGGTGCTTTGGGCACTCGGGTAATCCCCTTATCCAACGTAACGATCTCCCGAATTTGTAATACATCAACACCGAATTCTTCTTCTCCAAGCTTAAATCCGACGATTTGGATGAGCTCTTCAACCGTTTTCGGCTTATCCATGCCTGCTCCCCCCTTAAAGAACATTACTTTCGTTATGAAACCGCTCGGAAATCGAGAATAAGAGCCACTCGACCATCACCAAGGATCGTCGCTCCAGCAATACCCGGAACATTTCCTAAGTAGTTACCGAGAGATTTAAAGACAACATCCTGTTGACGCAAGGGCATATCGACAATACAACCAACTCTTCGCTCTCCATTTCTAACGACCACCACATCTAACTCTTCCGCCTGCATATTTTTCGCCCCCGGAATATCCAGGACATTTTGGAGACGAACCAGAGGCAGAACTTCGCCCCGAAGCATAGTTACTTCTTGATTGCGTAAACGTTTTATCTCTTCAGGCATTAAACTAATGGTGGATTCCACATTATCTGAAGGAATAGCGTATATTTCACTCCCCACCTGAACTAAAAGTGTCTGGATAATAGCCAACGTCAATGGTAGTGTAATGGTAATTTCTGTTCCGACATCAACTTCTGTCTCAATGTGAACGGTTCCTTTAAGCTCCTGTATTTTGGCACGGACAGCATCCATACCAACACCTCTGCCAGAGACATCTGATACTTTCTCAGCCGTGGACAGTCCTGGGAGGAAAATCAATTCAACCATTTCATCTTGAGACTTCTCTGCTAGTTCCTCTGCAGAAATTAACCCTAAGTTTATTGCTTTATCCGCGACTGCTTGAACATTTATTCCTTTACCATCGTCACTAATAGATACAATAACATTATTCCCTTTTTGAAAAGCTCTTACGCGAATCGTACCATCCGCTGGTTTACCTTTGGCCGTTCGAACTTCAGCGGCTTCAATACCATGATCCACACAGTTCCTGAGCAAGTGAACTAGGGGATCGCCAATCTCATCAATTACTGTACGGTCCAATTCAGTCTCTCCGCCTTCAATAATCAACGAAATATCTTTACCCAAAGAACGGGAAAGATCCCTAATTAGACGGGGAAAACGAGTGAAGACATTATCAATTGGCACCATACGCGTCTTCATAACCTGATCACGAAGATCAACAGTTAGGCGGGTCACTTGCTCAACGACCTCAGTAAGCTCTGTATCTCGGGAATGTTGGGAGATCTGTTCTAAACGAGATCTTGAGATAACCAACTCCGCTAAAAGATTCATTAGATTATCCAATTTTTGAATATCAACGCGTACTGTTTGCGATACGCTTGTTTTGGTCGGAGTAGTCGGCGTTGCTGCGTCATTTTTGTGATCATTTGTCGATATGACAGCGTCGGAAGTCACATCACGCCGTTCAATAAGGATCTGTTCGGGCTCAACCTTTTCAATCTTTACAGACTTTACATCCACAATGTTTTTAACAGTAGCGACCAGTTCATCTCCGTCTTTTTGGGAAAGGATTCCGAGAATAAATGTGGTTTCAAACTGCTCATCTTCCAGTTCTTTGGTTGATGGATTACTCTTAATCACAGATCCAAAACTCTGAACCTCACGGAGGATCATAAATACTCGCGCGCCCTTTAATAAACAATCAGGAATCAGTGATACAGTTAAATGATATAATATGTATCCACCGCTAATTGTCTGTTGAATCTGGGCTTTCTCATCCTGTGTATATCTAAGCTGAATATGTTTGCGTCTGTCTTCACGAATTTCGGCTTTCGGAGTATTCGAGACAAACTGACGGAGCTGCTGTACAACCCCATTTACCTCAATATCCTCTTCTTTCCCCTCTCCAATTCCGCGTCCCAATTCCTCTAGTAAATCCAACGCATCAAAGAGCACATTTGTAATCTCCGGAGTCACATCAAGTTCTTTCGAACGCAATCGACTCAAGACATCTTCCATAGTATGAGTGACACTGGCCATTTTATTAAAGCCCATGGTCGCAGAGGCGCCCTTCAACGTATGGGCTGCCCGGAAGATGGCGTCTAATAACGCGCTGTTGTCTGGTTCATTCTCTAGAGCCAGAAGTGATTGGTTGAGAGTTTTAAGGTGTTCTTGACATTCATCCATAAAAACGCTTAGGTATTGGGAGATGTCCATTTGCGTTTCAACCCCCCCTTATGATTTAAATTAGACCTTTAGCACGCAAATCCTGCTGTTTTTGGAAGACAAATTGTAAAATTCGCCTTTTATCCCGCTCTTTAATGGCTTCAAATCGCAATGCCGTCCAGTATTTCCCTCTGCCTGATAAGCGTCCTCCCCGTATATATCGGCAGATTAAGTGAATTGGTTCATCCCCTGGAAGCAAAAGATTTATTTCCAAGGGAAAATTTGCTGTAAATTCTTCCGCACTTTCAATTCGAGTTCCACCAGCGCTTAAATCTATAGTCCGAGCAGAAACCGTCTTCCATCTCTCTTTCTGAGGCGAATCAAATACCCATACTTCCACTGGGAGGCACACCTCTACACGGACGTCGCTTCGTCGCTGCTTTCGAACCATCTTCTTTGGCAATGGAATAATAAAACCATTCGTACGGTCGTCATCGCTACGCCGAACGATAACTGTTTCAAACTGATAAATTGCATCAGGTTTTAATATCTTAACCACTAAGTCAATACCTGGGCGAACAGGAACTAAATGTCCCCTAAAAACAGGGATTGCTAAAGTAAGGTCTTGCCCATCCACATTTATGACCTGGCTGGGATACTCACCTTGAAAATTACCTTCCGCAATAATGATTTCAACTCGATCTCCAATCTTAATCAGCATCGCTCGCCAATCCCCTCTATAACTCCTTCATACAAACGTATCGATATTAGATAATCACATAAATATATCACGTAAACTTATCATAATCATCATAAATACTTTCTTTCACATAGTTGTAGCTTATTTTTAAGTCGGTCGACCAACTAACCTACGGAGGAAAGAACTAAATCCCGCAGGTTTTTCCACTGGTGCCATAACCAGACCTCGCGCCATCTGGCGAATACATTGTGACGCCATGGCGTTAGGATGTGAAATAATGAACGGTTGCTGCTCTTTTACAGCCGCCGATACCACTGTATCATAGTAAATCAATCCCATACGATCTATTTCGACATCCAAGAACCTTTTGGCCACCAACTTTAATCGTTCAACAACTTGAATACCTTCTTTTTCCTGGTGAACCATATTAACAACTAAACGAATACGCGTACTCGGACTCTTGCTGGCGATTACCTTAATTATACTGTAAGCGTCCGTCATCGCGGTAGGCTCCGGGGTTGTAACAATGATAACTTCTTGTGTAGCCAAGATAAATCGAATTACACTCCTGGAAAGACCTGCGCCTGTATCAAATAGAATAATATCGGCCATATCCTCTAATTGCCCCAGTTCCCGAACGCATTGATCCAAACGCCATTCGCTCAAATTAGCTAAATCTTGCAACCCTGAACCACTAGCAACAACTTTTATCCCTTCCGGCCCTTCAAGCAATATTTCGCCGACTTTTCTCTGTCCCGATATCACATGCCCCAAATGATACTGGGGAATTACACCCAAAACCACATCTACATTAGCCAGCCCTAAATCAGCATCAACTAAAATGACCCGCTGGCTGAGTTGGGATAGGGCGATCGACAAATTTACCGCAAAATTCGTCTTACCCACGCCGCCTTTACCACTAGTCACTGTAATAATCCGCGCCTTTTTAACGCTTGTAGCCGAAGAATTACGGCTCATTAGCTCTCTCAAGTTTTCGGCCTGATCATGCATGGCTGAACTCCTCATCGGCCAAGCGGTTGAGTCGCTCGGCAGTTACAACCTCAATGTCATCTGGTACATTTTGTCCCGTGGTTAAATAAGAAAGGGGAACGCCAAGTCTATTTGTTAACGTAAATATTGTTTCAAAATCATTAGTCTCATCAAGTTTAGAGAAGATAATTCTATTAAATCCCACTCCACTAAAACAATCGGCAACCTCCACCATATCCCCAAGTTTAGTTGTTGCGCTTACAACTAAGTGAACCTCATCGGGTAACCGTTGGCAAAGAAACTCTTGAAGTTCTTGGATCTGAGCATGATTTTTCTGGCTTCTTCCGGCCGTATCTACTAAGATTAGATCATAATCGGAGTACTCTTCAATGGCTGCTCTGTAATCATCTGGAGTATAAACCACCGAAACAGGTAGATTGATAATCTCAGCATAAGTCTTCAACTGTTCAACAGCAGCGATTCGATATGTATCCACAGTAATTAAAGCCACTTTAACACGCTCAAAGAGAACGAAATGCGCTGCTAATTTGGCAATGGTAGTAGTCTTCCCTACACCTGTTGGACCAATCAACGCAGCTACTGTAGGACGCTTGGAAAGGTTGATCGGACCACCGATCTTAGGCAGAGATGTTGAAGGAGTTAGGGTAACCGAATGGTTCTCTTTCGCCCCAGCGATCATAGGGCTGCTATTTTGAGGCTCCTTTTCACTGTCTTGCGTCTGTGTCTGCATTTGCGACTGCACCGGAGTATTTTGAGTAAGACAAGCGGCCACTTCCTTAATCGCTTCTCTTAATTGAGCCATCTCTTCCTGAATTGACTGAAGTTCTTGGCTTTTATCCGATTTATGCTCCGGAGGACGCGACTGTACGTCAGACTTTTCGATAGAAGAATCTGTCTGCGCTTTTCCGGCATTCTCATCCAACGCCGCGATAACCTCTATACGCTTTTTGGCGAATAGCCCAAAGAAACCTCCAACCTTAAAAGTCTTGGTATGAAGGATTAACGCATCGCGTCCTAGATCACTTTTTACTTGAAGAATCGCTTCATGGATGGAGTCGGCTACATATCGCTTGACTCTCATTCCTCAACCCCCACAACACCCAGAGAATGAACTTCCAGTTCCGGAGTTATCTCCTGATATGATAAGACCGCCAACCGAGGTGCCACCCGTTCCACTACGCTACGGAAAACCCTACGTACAGTAGGCGAACACAGTAGTGTAGGATTATAGCCTTCTTGAGATACTTCACCAATTTTATTCTGTAGCGAAGCATATAAACGATTAAGCCATCGTGGATCAACCGCTTCACCGTCTTGAGTTCTAATTAGTTCATCTTCAGCCCTTGGATCTAAAGTTAATACACGAAGGACTCCGTCTTCCCCGGCAAACTGCTTGCTTATCTGTCTGGCCAGCCCAGCGCGGACATACTCAGTTAACAATTGTGGATCCTTGGTCAGCGGCGCATAATCCGCCAAATTCTCCAAAATAGTAACTAGATTTCTGATAGGAATGCTCTCTCTTAAAAGGGCGGCCAATACCTTTTGAACTTCACCAATCGTGAGCAACCCTGGGATTAGTTCCTCAACAACTACAGAATACTCGGTCTTAATATGGTCAAGCAATGCTTGCACTTCCTGACGACCTAAAAGTTCATGGGCGTGGCTTCGAATTACTTCAGTTAAGTGTGTTGCAAGAACTGATGGTGGATCCACAACAGTATAACCAACCATCTCCGCCTGTTCTCTACGACTATCAGGTATCCACAGCGCGGGTAAACCAAATGCTGGTTCTGTCGTAGATATTCCCTCAATATGTTCAGTTACGGTTCCCGCATCCATCGCCAGATAATGGTTTGTCATTAATTCGCCTTGAGCAACTTCAACACCTTTAATCTTAATAAGATACTTCGCAGGAGGCAACTGCATATTGTCTCTAATCCGAATGGGCGGTAAGATCATACCCAATTCTAAAGCTGCTTGTCTACGAATGAGACCGACCCGTTCAAACAGATCGCCCCCCTGAGACTTGTCAACTAATGGGATTAAGCTATATCCAATCTCCAATTCCATCGGATCAACAGAGATTAATGACAATACATTCTCAGGGCGACGAGCCTCTTCGGCAGGAGTCTCCTCTACAACTTGCTGTTCTTGCTCCAATGCCATATTACGCAGAGTATAAGCCAGAAACCCAAGTATCGCGCTTATACTCAAAAACGCAAAATTTGGCATCCCAGGAACAAGTCCAAACATACCGATGCCCATAGCAGCAATAGCAATAGCACGAGGGTAAGCGGTGAATTGACGTGAAAGGTCAGAACCCAAATCGCTCTCGGATGCTGATCGCGTCACTAAAATGCCAGTAGCCGTCGAGATTAAGAGCGCGGGTACCTGAGAAACAAGCCCGTCTCCAACAGTTAGAAGCGAGAACCGTTGGACAGCTTCATTAAAAGGCAGACCCATTTGCAAAGCGCCGATAACCATGCCGCCGATCAAGTTTATGACAGTAATTAGAATCCCGGCAATGGCGTCCCCTTTCACGAACTTACTGGCACCGTCCATAGCTCCATAAAAATCAGCCTCACGCTCGATCTCCCGTCTTCTGGTTCGAGCTTGTTCTTCGTTTATCAAACCTGCATTTAAGTCAGCATCAATACTCATCTGTTTACCAGGCATTGCATCCAAGGTAAACCGGGCAGCCACCTCTGCTACCCGTTCAGAACCTTTTGTAATAACTAGAAACTGAATGATTGTAAGAATAATAAAGATGATAAAACCAACAATCGGATTGCTACCCGCAACTAAATTGCCAAAAGCATGAATTACGTTTCCGGCGTTGCCCTTGAGCAAAATTAGTCGAGTTGAAGAAACGTTTAGCGCTAACCGAAACAATGTGGTCACTAATAACATCGATGGAAATACAGAAAACTCCAGTGATCTCCGTACATTCATAGTCAACAATAAGATTAAAAACGCTGCGGAGATATTAAGTGTTAAAAACACATCCAGAAAAACAGTAGGCAGTGGAATGAAAAACATGGTCAGGATTAAAACGACCATTAAAACAATGACCAATTCTCCACCTCGCCAAGATGTGTTATTGTTTTGAACTAATGCGGTATCTGCCATTTAAATTAACCGCTCCCTAATTAAAGAATTGGGTGAAACTTATTGTTCAAACCTTTTTCTTTCGTAGTTTATAGACAAAAGCTAGCACTTCCGCAACTGCCTGATAAAGATGGGCCGGGATAAACTCTCCTACATCTACGGCTTTATAGATCGCTCGCGCCAAAGGAGGGTTTTCCACCAAAGGAACTCCGTTTTCTGAAGCAATTTCACGGATACGAGCCGCAATAAATCCCTCTCCTTTTGCTAAAACCTGCGGAGCGCCCATAGTCCCTCCATCATAACCTAGAGCCACAGCATAGTGCGTAGGATTGGTGATAATTACATCAGCCTTTGGGACATCTTGCATCATTCGGCGCATTGCCATCTGCTTTTGACGTTGGCGAATCTTGCTTTTTATCAGCGGATCTCCCTCTGTCTGCTTATATTCGTCCTTTAATTCTTTCTTAGTCATTTTTAGACTACGTTTATGTTCCCACCGTTGGTAAACATAGTCTAAAACAGCTAATAGCAGAAGAGCTGCAATAATACGAATCGAAATACTATGTAATAAGCTCCAATAGCTTGATATCACAACAGTTGAAGCCATATCCACTGAACGTTGGGATAATGGAAACAGTTCATTTCGCAAAGAATTCCAGAGGATATAACCAACGATCCCCAGCTTGAAAAGGGATTTTACTAATTCCACCAGCGAACGAGGGCTAAACAAGCGTTTGAAACCTTGTAATGGGTTTATCCGATCCCATTTAGGCTTTAATGGTTCCAAAGAGAATAAACCGCGTGTTTGCATTAGATTAACAAGTACTCCAACCACCATGCATCCAAAACCTGTAGGCAAGAACACTTTAAGAAAAGTCATTAGGTGCCAACGAAACAAATGGCTTCCCTCATCCTGACCAAGATCGATATTTAGTATATCCGGACTAAAAGATACTTGCATATAACCTAGCCACTGCTTAAGGATGAAATCGCCTAGGAAACGCAGAATAACGAAAGCCGCTAACAAAGTAATTATAGTGCTTAATTCCGCGCTTCGAGGAACTTGCCCTTTCTTTCGAGCCTCTTCCTTCTTGCGCGGGGTCGCATCTTCTGTCTTTTCCTCATCAGCGAAAAATTGAAGGTTAAAACCCAAATCTACTGGCCGAGGATTAGCGGCTAATGTTTCTCTGTTCACATGGCTTTCACCATGTAGACTACCTGTATTTTCATGAAAACCAACGAAACTGACTAGTGCATTACACCCAGAATCCGGAATAACGTTTGCCATAAATCTCCGTCCATAGCCGTAAGATTGGCCATTAGACGACTTAACGTAGGTAATATTAGCGCAACAAGTAATAGTCCTAGGGTAATCTTGATCGGAAATCCCGTCATAAAGACATTGATCTGAGGAATCAAACGGGAAATCACTCCCAAGGTTAGATCGGTTAGAAAGATTACACCCATTATTGGCAGGGCAATTTGCAGCCCCAATAAGAACAGCCCCGAAAACGCCTGCAAGATCCCTTTCACACCCATCGAAGTAATCACAAAACCCGTTGGTGGAATGAGGTCGTAACTGTGGGCTAGCGCTCTTATAATTAAATGATCCCCCTGAAACAGCAAGAATAGCCAGATTACTAAGATATGTTGGAGTTGTCCAATGATCGGCATCTCTCCACCGGTCTGGGGATCGATGATATTTACAACACCAAAACCCATAGGAACTTCGATGAGTTGCCCTGCTAACTGAATTCCGGCAAATGAAAGGTTTAGAATATATCCCATTGTCAATCCCACAAGTAGTTCCCCACCTACAGCCAATAACCACAGATTTCCCTGGAACCATTCTTGGGTCGGAAGCATAATAACAGGAGAGAGAGCCACAGCCAAAAGCATCGAGATTGCCGCCTTTACTGTCGCAGGTATTGACCGGCTTTGCAAGTAAGGAGCCGTAATCATGATGCCCGATGTCCGACCCAGCGCCAACAGAAATGTCGGTAGCTGTATTCCGAAGATCGCGGTCCAATTCACGAGCGGCCTCCTCTATCACCGGGCAATTTGATGTAAATTGCCCAAAATTTCACCAGCAAACTCAACCAATTGATGAAGCATCCATGGACCTAAAATAACTAGCACTAAAAAGATAGCAACAATTTTCGGGATAAACTGTAAGGTTTGTTCCTGGATTTGTGTAGTTGCCTGAAATACACTAATTACTAAACCGACCAGTAAAGCGATGCCCAGCATTGGAGCTGATACCAACAAAACCATCCCCAACGCATCCCGGAAGACCGCTACAACGGTCGTGTCATTCATCGTCCAGCTCCCTTTCTCGGCGCTCCAAGGCGTCTATTTCATCCCTAATTAAAGACTCAGACTCTCCGTTCTCACATAATGCAAAAAGCTTAGTTATGGGCTGTTTGCATTGTCCTTATTATTTATCTATAAACTAAATATAGATAGTCTATCTGCTGGTTACACACTATATTTACTTTATAGATTTAGATCTTAGAAACAATGCAAAAAGCTTAGTTAAAGCTTAATAACAATGAACGCACCACTAAGTGCCACCCGTCAACCATAACAAAGAGCAAAACCTTAAAAGGCAAAGATATCATGACCGGTGGGAGCATCAACATACCCATAGACATTAATGTACTGGCTACGATCATATCAATAACTAAGAATGGAATAAAAATCATGAAGCCAATCTGAAAAGCTGTCTTTAGCTCGCTTATAACAAAGGCTGGAATCAAAACATGAGTTGGAATATCATTCATGTCTTTTGGACGAGGCAACTTGCTTACCTGCAAGAATAAGCGCAGATCTTTAGGACGTGTTTGCCTATACATAAACTTTCGCATCGGCTCTATCCCTTTTTCAAACGCCTCTTCCGGACCAAGTTGACCTGCCAAGTAAGGTGTCAACGCCTCTTTTTGCACTTGATTCCATGTAGGAGCCATTACGAAAAACGTAAGAAATAATGCTAATCCTATCAAAACTTGATTCGGAGGCATTTGTTGAAGCGCTAAAGCGTTGCGGGTAAAGGAGAGAACCACGACAATACGGGTAAATGCAGTCATCATAACCAAAATCGAGGGAGCCAACGAAAGAATGGTTATAATCGCTATTAACTGAAGACTTTCCGAGACTTCTTGTGGACCTTGAGCAGTTCCTATCCCCAGTTGTATCCGGGGAATAGCAGGTTGAGCAAAGATAGATGAACCTCCAAGGAGCATGACTCCCCCAAGTAAAAGGATGAAAAATAGCCTCCGATGGGCTTTAAACATCCTTCCCACCTCGTTCTTTTCGACGTCTAACCCGCGAAAGCTGATCTAAAAGGCGTTCTGCTGTTCCAACCGAAACCTCTGTATTTTGTTCATCCTTAACCAAGAATTTTTGTAAATGTTGCTTAAAAGTAGAAGAACCAGCCATAGTCCTTTGCGTTATGGTCTTTTCCGCTTGAGCCACTAATTCCTCATCGTCCAATTCCGCCAAGAGGTTCATCTCCCGCTCCGATTGGCCGATAAGCAACAGTTTTTTCCCTACCAATACCAGATGGAGCCCGCGATTGGGCCCCAGAAAAACACTCTCAGCAATTCTTAAAATACGTCCTTGGGCTCCGCCAAAGCGTCCCGCAACCCACTTGGTTCCATAAGCCGCCAAAACAATAACAGCTACAAAGATGAGGAGGACAAAGAGAAGGTTGTCGCCTCTGGAATATATCATCTTACCTTCAGACGCTAAACCGGGTAAAGCATACAATACTGAGCCAATAATTGATATTAAACGTATTTTCATGATAATACCTTTCGTATAGCCTCCAATACTCGATCTGGTTGGAAGGGTTTTACCACAAAATCTTTTGCTCCTGCCTGTATTGCATCAATGACCATAGCTTGTTGTCCCATAGCGCTGCACATAATAATAACCGCTTCCGGATTAATCTTACGGATCTCTTTGACTGCAGAGATACCGTCCATATCCGGCATTGTGATATCCATCGTCACCAAGTCAGGGTTGAGTTCTTTAAATTTTTCAATAGCTTTCATTCCGTCCTCTGCTTCACCGACGACTTCATATCCGCCTTTCCGAAGGATATCTTTAATCATCATCCGCATAAAAGCTGCATCGTCCACTACCAACACACGATTACCCACATCTATTCCTCCTCTTACTGTAAGCTATTCACACGTTCCATTGGGTTTAAAATATCCGTCACTTTAACACCAAAGTTTTCGTCAATAACTACTACTTCACCTTTGGCGATCAGCTTTCCATTAACTAAGATATCCACCGGTTCACCCGCTAACCTTTCCAATTCAACAATAGAGCCCACACCCAGCTCCAGAATCTCTTTGATCTTCATACGTGTACTACCTAACTCTACACTGAGTTGAAGTGGTACATCCAACAATAGCCCGATGTTTCCCGATTCTCTGGCTGACGCATTTGGACCAATCGGAGCAAACTGAACCGGTTGAACAGTCACCGAAGGCATCGAAACCTCTGGTGAAGGCGGTGGCGAAACCGAAGGTCGTGAAATTGTCTCATTCATTGCGGGTGAGTTAGTCTGCTGAGGCGTTGTTTCCTCTGCTAAACAATCGGCCATTTCACGGGCAAAATGAATAGGAATCAACAACATCAACCGGCTATCAACTAACTGGTCGATGAAAAACTGAAACGAAACACGGACCAAATCATCTCCTGCAGGCAAAAACGAAAGATCCGATTCACTTAAGTCTTGAACACTTGCACGTGGCGGGTCGATCTCCACTCGACGCGAAAACAAAGTAGACATGGAGGTCGCCGCAGAGCCAATCATCACATTCATGGCTTCTCCTACCGCACTTAATTCCATCTCCGTAATCTCAGTTTTCGGGTTACTTCCGTCGCCTCCCATCATCAAATCAGCTATAATTGCAGCATCAATACTCTGAAGAACCATGAAGTTGCTACCAGACAAACCCTTCTTATAATCAACCTCTACTACTATACAAGAATTGGGATTTTCTTGCCGAATTTGATCCGGCGTCACCATCTCCACCGTTGGGGTGTTCAGCTCAATTCTTCGATTCAACAAGGAAGATAGCGCAGTTGAAGCAGACCCGAAAGCGATGTTTCCAATTTCCCCCAGCGCATCGCGTTCAAACATCGTCAGGGACTGGTCATCTCCATTACCCTTTAGTAGGGCATCTATCTCTTCCTGTGATAAGATTTGGTTACCCAAGGGTTATTCGCCCCCTTCCTGAAGCACCCTATGAATTTGTACAGCTAACCGGCTGCCTGACAAACCTGGAAACGCTAAGAATTTATCGTTATTACCGACACGTACTTTCATGGGTTCTTTTATTGAACGATCTAACTGGATGACATCGCCTCGCGATAGGTTCAGTAATTCATTGACCGATATAATAGTAGTCCCTAACTCAACATTAAGTTGCACTCGCGCCATAGACAACCGATTCTGTAATGCAGCTAAACTAGCTTCAGTAGAAGCCTTCTTTGAGCTTGCAAACCAAAACTGGGCATTAAGATGATCCAATAAAGGTTCCAACACGGCAAATGGAAAACATATGTTTATTAAGCCTCTAGAGTCAGATACCCTCACTTCAATCGTAATTAAGATCACCATATCAGTAGGTGGAACAATCTGGGTGAAAAGGGGGTTCATTTCAACCCCTTCAAAACTAGGATTAAGTTCAGCAACAACACTCCATGCCTCTTTGATATTGCCAAATGTCTTTTGAACCACTCTTTTTATAACTGTCTGCTCTATATCCGTTAGTTCACGAGGGCGTTCGATTGAATTTCCATCGCCGCCCAAAAGACGATCTATCATCGCAAAAGCCAAATTCGGTGAGAACTCAAAGACCACATTTCCCTCTAATGGTTTCATTGAAAGGATATTCATTATGGTCGGGTTCTGCAGAGATTTCGTAAATTCCTCATATGTTAATTGATCCACTGACGCCACTTCAGCCCGGACAACTGTACGCAAATATGTGGAGAGAGAAGTGCTAAGAAGCCTGGCAAAATTCTCATGGAGCATTACAAGCGTACGAACCTGATCCTTTGAGAACTTATTCGGCCGGCGAAAATCGTAGGTTTTGACTTTTCGCCTCTGCTCTTCACTTTTCACCTCTTCTACGTCGATAGTTCCGGTTGATAAGGCTGCTAAGAGGGCATCGATCTCGTTCTGCGTTAGAATCTCCGCCATCTAAGCCACCTCCATCTCGAAACAAATCACTAATCACTAGGCACTCATATTAATAATTAATAACAGTTTTCCTTCATCTTTTAGCACAACTTACAATTCATTGGATTACAAAATTAGTGAAATAAAGATTTGTTACTTCTCCTGCACTAAGACAGGTATTTATACCGGTGATAATTTCGCTACGGACTTGGTTAATCCCTTCTTTTTCGCTAATTTTCTCCACTGTCTTCTGGCGAAGAATTACGATGATAAGATCTCTAACCTGAGGCAGGCGAATCTCTAGCTCCTCCGCGGTTTTCGCCTTGTCCACCTCTATAACAGCATTTACTTTTAGAAAACGTCGTCCACGTTCTTCCGCCAAGTTTACGATGATATCTTCGTTTAATGGCACCAAAACTCCTGGCTTAGGCTTGACCACTTTAGTCTTTGGCTTCTTATCGCTTAAACCTTCATTCCTTGGGGCTAGTAAGACAACTAACACAGTAGCGCAGACTAACACAACAAGGAAAGCAAAAACACTAATGATGATCAGTTTAAAACCACTCTTCTTCGGTTGCGTCGCTTGAACCTGAACCTCTTCTTCGACAACTGGCATGAATTAAACCCTCCTTGAGATGCTCGATCGAAACGTATTACTCCAACATATAATAACTTCTTCTAAGATTAATTTCTATAATCGTTCGAAGACAATAATACAATGTCAACGCGCCGGTTACGGGCACGATTGATTTCAGAGATGTTCTCCACAATAGGTCTGTATGGGCCGTAACCGGCCACCGACAACCGTTCTGGGCTCAACCCTACACGTTCAATTAGGTAGCGCGTAACATTGGTAGCGCGCGCCGTTGATAACTCCCAGTTAGTCGGATAGATAGAAGTTCTTATCGGTAGATCGCAGGTATGGCCTTCAACCCGGATTTGGTGTCTGTCACCTTTTAATATTTGACCAATTTTATTTAGAACATCCAGTGCTTCAGGTCTAATATCCGCCTTACCGATAGCAAAGAACAGCTTCTCTTTAAAACTGATTACTAACCCTCTTTGATCCTGATAAATCTCAATATTCCCGGTTTTATCGATATCCGTCTCTAATTTTGCCATAATCTCCTTGAATTCTTCAGTAACTACGGCGGGGGTTTGCTCCCCTGACTGGTCATCCATTACTGTATTGCCGCTTTGAAGAACTCCAGTTTTGCCTCCCAAAGCTCCCCTGAGCGAGTTTGCAATCTGAATATACTTATCTTTATCGATCTGTGCAAAAGAGAATAATAAAACAAAAAATGTTAAGACTAAAGTGACCATATCTCCATAAGTCGTCATCCAAAGCGGAGCACCTCTTGGGGGATCTTCTTCCCGTTTACGCACCGAGTCCCACCTCCTCCGACGCGTTCTTGCGGCGTTGGACAGCATCCCTTTCTTTAGGAGGAAGGAACGATTTTAGTTTCTCCTCAACAATCCTTGGATTTTCACCCGCCTGAATGGATAGAATTCCCTCAATCATAATCTGTCGCACTAAGATCT
>OBJA01001287.1_pt1 | contig 17821 bp, 16 predicted proteins | sample 1519751 | NCBI WGS metagenome assembly OBJA01 (sample SAMEA3881238, study PRJEB22517) | soil metagenome | biome: lake sediment; feature: soda lake sediment; material: sediment, water from around vicinity | place: India | collected 2013-12-23 | depth 3 m | reverse complement strand
GTTCAGACGTGTGCTCTTCCGATCTGGGGGTGTGGGTGGCGCTAAAGCCGGGCTGTTTTGACGTTGCCCTGTCAGCAAAATATCGGCCAAAGGTCAGCGGTTTTCCAGGGCTTCGATGGCCCGCTCCAGTTCCTGCTGGGCCCGGAGGTAGAGTTGGCGCTGATTTTCCGCCCGCCGCAGCAGGATGGCGTGGCGGGCGCGGGCCTGGTCCAGCTCCTCCTGGCTCAAGCGCAACAGGGCGATGGTGGTTTCCAGGGCCTCCTGTTGCCGCTCCAAAGTCTGCCTGGCCGTCTCCAGGTCGCCGATGAGCCGGCGGTGGTGGGCCATCAGTTGGCGGTCATGGTGGATGAGGCGGCCCAGGTTTTCCTGAAACTCCAGCAACTCCGGCAGGCTGACGGCGCTGAAGAGGATATTGGCCAGGCCGGTGCTGCCGGCCTGGTAGTTGGCGATCAGTCGGCGTTGTAACTGGAGGCCGGCGGCCTCTTGGGCGCGGCGGGCCTGGTGGAGTTCCGCCTCCCTCTGTTCCAGTTCCTGGCGTTGTTGCCACAGCCGCTTCCGCAGATCCGCCTGTTGCCGTTGGCGGGCGCTCAGTTCCCGCTCCAGCACCGCCAGTTGGCCGGCCAGCTCTTCCTGGCGTTGGCGGGCGGCGGCGGCCTGGTCCTGCTGGGCGGCAAGCCCTTCCCGCAGGAGCTGAATTTGTTGGTGGGGTTGAGGTTCGGAGCGGGCCACCGCCGGCCAGGCCGGCACCAGGAGGGCGGCCAGCAGAAAAACGAGGCCCCGGGCCATGCGGCACGGCCGGGGCCGCCATTTTTTGTGAAACAGTTCACCAGGGGAACCAAACTGTTGCGCCAACCAGACGTAAGCGAACAGCCGGGTCGCAGATTGTCGGCTTTTCGCCGACGATTGACACGGGCCGCAGCCAGGAGACTCGCACACCTTGTATTCAAGCCTGGTTGATCGACCCAAGGTGTCGTGTTGTCGAACTTTTAACAACATGGTTGCCGTCAGACCCGCAGGGCTTTGTTGATCGCCAGCAGACCGGCCAGCAGGCAGGTCAGGGTGGCGCCGAGCCAAATTGTTGCCAGGGTGGGAAGCGGCAGGAAAGTGCTGCCCGCCAGGGCCGGCAGCAGGCCCAGCTCGCCGGCCTGATGGAACAGGAGATAGAGGGCGGCCAGGCCCAGGGCCGAGCCCAAACCGCCCTGGAGCAAGCCTTCGGCCAGTAGCGGCAGCCGGATATAGTTGCGGCGGGCTCCCAGCAGGTGCAGAATTTCAATTTCTTCCCGGCGGGTGTTTAAGGTCAGGCGGGTGGTGTGGGAGATGGTGAAAACCATGTTCAGCACCAGCAGGGCGCCGCTGACCAGCACCACGGTTATAAGCAGCCGTTTGACGGCGTGGAAGCGCTGCAGCCACTCCCGACCGTACTGGACCTTGTTGGCGCCGGGCAGGGCCAGCAGCATGGCGGCCAGCTGTTCCAGTTGTTCCGGGGCCAGTCGGCCGGAAGCGGGGATTACCTCGAGGGCCGGCGGCAGAAAGTCCTCCGTCAGCCCTTCCAGGATGTCCCGTTCGTCGCCCAGGCGCTGGGCAAAGCGCTGGTAAGCCTGGCGGGAGGATATAAAGTTGACCTCGGCAGTCTCGGCAAATTGGCGGATTTGTTGTTTGAAGGTCGCCAGTTGGGCCGCTTCCGGCTCACTTTCAAAATAGACGGTCAGGCGGATATCCTGGCCGAAGCGGGCTCCGGCTGCCTGTAAATTAAGCTGAATCAGCAGGAAAAAGGCGAAGATCAGCACCGCCAGCAGCACCGTCAGCAGGCCCATGATCTGGGTCGGCCAGGTTCGCCGCAAATTACGGCCAAGTTGACAGAGCAGCGCGTTAATCATGGCAAACAGTCGGTTAGAGTTTGTGGGAAAAGTTTCGGTGCTGAACATTCATAGTGCTACTTGTTGCTTGCGCCGGCTACAGGGCGAAGGAGCCGTTTTTTAGATGCAGCACACGATGGTTGCCTTCGCGGTAAAGGTTTTCGTCATGGGTGGCGGCAATAACGGTGGTGCCGCTGCCGGCCAGCTCCTGCAATAAATTTTTTACCAGCTTGCCGCTGGCTTCGTCCAGGTTGCCGGTGGGTTCGTCGGCCAGCAGCAACTCCGGCTGGTTGGCGGCCGCCCGGGCCAGGGCCACCCGTTGCTGCTCCCCCAGGGAAAGGGCGGCCACCGGCCGTCGTTCTTTGCCGGCCAGGTCCAGGCGTTCCAGCAACTCGCTCACCCGTTGGCGAATGAAGACCCGGGGGCGGTGGGCCACCTCCAGGGCCATGGCGATGTTGTGCCGGACATCCAGTTGCGGCAACAGGCGGAAGTCCTGGTAGGCCACCCCGATGCGGCGGCGCAGAGCCTGCATTTCCTCGGCATCCAGCCGGCTCGGATCCCGGCCGAAGAGCAGCACCAGGCCCTGGTCGGGATTCTCCCGGCGGCAAATCAGCTTGAGCAGGGTGCTTTTGCCGGCTCCGCTGGCCCCGGTAATGAAAACAATTTCTCCGGGAGCGGCACTCAGGGAGACATCCCGCAGGGCGGCCACGTCGGGAGGATAGGTCTTGCTCAGCTTCAGACACTCGACGGTATGGGGATTGGCGGCCGGTTCGCTCATGATTTTTCTTTTATAATCAAGGTGAAAAAAAATTGACACCCTTTTGAGGGGTATTGTATAGACATACAGGCATAACTTCCGAAATTATTACGCATTTTTTTAGAGTTAAAAGGGGTGACGGGAATGACCGGCTCAGACGTGACGGATGGTGAACCAACGGTGACGGGCTGCGCGGCCATTATCGGTCGCAGTGCTAGAATTCAACAGGTTTTCGAGCTGATCCGCAAGGTGGCCGACGCCGATACCACCGTGCTGGTCCGGGGCGAGTCGGGCACCGGCAAGGAGTTGGTGGCCCAGGCCCTGCACCAGGAAGGGGTGCGGAGTCGGGGGCCTTTTGTGGCGGTCAACTGCGGCGCCATTCCCTCGGAGTTGCTGGAGAGCGAACTTTTCGGCCATGAGCGGGGCGCCTTCACCCACGCCATCCGCACCCGGCCCGGCCGTTTCGAGCTGGCCGACGGCGGCACCGTCTTCCTTGACGAAATTGCCGAGATGAGCCCCATGCTCCAGGTCAAGCTGCTGCGGGTGCTCCAGGAGAAAAAGTTTGAAAGAATCGGCGGCACCCGGACCATTGTTTCAGACTTTAGGGTGGTGGCCGCCACCAACCGCGATCTGGAAGAAGAGGTGAAAATCGGCCGTTTCCGGGAAGATCTCTATTACCGACTCAACGTGATTCCCATCGACACCCCGCCGCTGCGGGAGCGGGCCGATGATATTCCCCTGCTGGTGGATTATTTCGTCGACCGCTTCAATGTCTCCCGCCGCAAGAAGATCAACGGGGTCCGGTCCGAGGCCATGGAGTGCCTGCTGCGCTACCCCTGGCCCGGCAATGTCCGGGAGCTGGAAAACACGGTGGAGCGGATGGTTATCCTGGCCGGTGGCCGGGAATTGGGGCGCGACGATTTGCCGGAGCGCCTGCTGGCGGCGGTGGCGGCCTCGGGGCCGGCGGCGGCACCCGGTGGCGCCGACATGGGGACCGAGAGGGCGGTTGCCGGAGCCGCGAATCCGGCGTCCGGCGGCGCGGCGTCGGCTGCGGGCTGGGAAATCCCGGAGGAAGGTTTGGTGCTGAGTGAGGTGGTGGCCGATTTTGAAAAAAAACTGATCGTGCAGGCCATGGAGCGCACCGGCTGGGTTAAGAACCGGGCGGCCAAGCTGCTCAAGGTCAACCGCACCACCCTGTTGGAAAAAATGAAACGCTACAATCTCAACGGTCCCGAAAATGGGTAACCATTTTAACCATTCAACAGGGCCGGTTCTCGGGGCGACCAGGCGGGCCTGGCTGCCGTTGCTGGCCGCGTTGCTCCTGTTGGCGGCCCTCTCCCCGCCGTCGCCGGCCGCCCGTGAGCAGGCTCTTACCGGGCAGCAGCTCTGGGAACGGGCGGTGGCCGCCGAAAAGAATGAGGAGCTGACTGCCGCCGCCGCTTACTTTGAACGGCTGCACCGCGAACACCCCGCCAATCCCGCCGCCGAGGAGGCCCTTTGGCGGGCTGCCGTCCTGCGCAAAACTCTGGCCGAACAGGATCCGGACCCGGATTGGGAGCGGGTGCGCGATCTCTTCCGCCGTCATACCGTCGATTACCCTCAGGCGGACCGGCGGGACCAGGCTTATCTGGAACTGGGGATTGCCCATTTCCGGATGCGCTTTCTGCGGGAGGCTCTTACCTATTTCCGGCTTTTTGAACAGCGTTACCCCGATTCGCCGCTGCTGCCCCGCGCCCGCTACTGGCAGGCCCGCACCCTGGTGGAAACCGGCGCCCTGCCGGCGGCGGCCGCGCTCTATCAGGAGTTGAGCCGCGCCCCCGATGAGTCATTGGCCTTCGATGCCCTGGCCGCTCTGGGGCGGACCAAGGCCCTGTTGGGCGACCATTTGCGGGCGCTGGATCACTTTCACGAATTGATGCGCCGTTTCCCGCTGGCCCGCTTCACCAACCCCGAGGTGCTGTTCGATCTCGGCCTGAGCAATTTCGCCGTCGGCCGGGAGGAGGAGGGCCGGGAGCAGCTCTTCACCTTTATCAATCTGGCCCCCACGGCGCCGCAGCGTCTGACCGCCCTGTTTGAGATCGGCGAAAGTCGGCGGCGGCAGGGAGATCAGGCAGCGGCCCAGCGTCTTTACCGCCAGGTGGTGGAGGAAGGCGGGGCCGGTCAACGACCGGTGGTGCTGGCCCGCTTTCGCCAGGCGGAATTTCTTGATGAGAGTCGACGGCTCACCCCCGACTTGCCCACCCGCCGCGACCCGGCAGATCCCGCCGGTGATCGGCCCTATCAGGCGGTGATCGATGGTTACGGTCGGGAGCCCATCGCCCAGGATGCCCGTTACGGCCTCTATCAGCGCCTGCGGGAGCGGGATGATTTGGCGGGGGCCATCGAGGTGGCCCATGGCTATGTCCGCAATGCTCCAGTGGAAAGGTTGCCGGGGATCGATCCCGAAAGGGTCGGGCGGCTGTTGGTGTTTTTGATCGCCAATCTCCTGGAACGGGGCGACTACCAGCGGGTTTATCATCTATATGTCAACGAGCACCACCATGTCCTGAATTACGAGCCGGGCCGCCTGCGTTTTATGATCGGCCGGGCCTTGGAGGAACTGGCCCTCTACCGGCAGGCGGCGGTGGTTTATTACCGGGCTCTGGCCGGCCCCCTGGACCCCGATGAGCTGGCCGAGGTTTATTATCGCCGGGCCGAGGTTTATTTCGCCCTCAAGGATTATGCCACCGCCGAGCGCCTGCTGGCCCACCTGCGGCGGATTTATGCCGACGAGCCCGGCCGATTGGCCGAGGTTTTTTGGTTAAGCGGCCGTCTGCGGGCCCTGGAGGGCAAGTATGGGACGGGGCGGGAGTTCCTGTTGCGCTCCCTGGAATATCCCGCCGACCCCCAACGCCGGGTCGCCCACCTGCCGACCGCCATGCGGGCGCTGGAAACCATGGCCGATTTCACCGCCATGCTGGCAATGATCAATCAGGCGGCGGCGGAATTGGCGGATGAGGCTGAGGTTGCGGATGAGGCGGAGATGGCGACGGAAGCCGCGGAAGCGGCCCCGGCCCTGTTCCAGACCTGGTATCGCCGTACCGGTGACGGCCTGCGCCGCCAGGGGCTGGAGCTGTTGGCCCGCCAGGCGTACCAGGCGGCCCTGGCGTCAGGGATGCCGCAAGCCGGCGAGGATTTCCAGGCGGCCGGTCTCCATCTGGGAACTATGTTGGCCGCCGGTGACCAGGCGGAGCGGGAGCGGGCCGAAGGCTATCTTACGGCGGCCGCCGCCGGCCCCGACCAACTGCTGGCCGCCATGGCCCGCCAGCAGCTTAACAGTTTGCGGATTGTTGCCAGCAAGGACAGTATGCAGAGCCTTTTCGAGCGGTAACCGCTCGTAAGCGTTCAGCAGCACCCCGACACGGGACCTTCGGGCGATCAGCCAGGCTTAAGTACACGGGGTACGAGGCGCCTGGCTGCTTGCCCGAATCTGCGGCACTGCTGAACGCTTACGGCCCGTTAATCGGCAGGTTAGTGGCCCTGCCGAACGGTTCCGTTCTTATATTTTTTTCAGGGGTTTGATGAGCGTTTTAGCGTTTGACCAGGCCGATCAGTTGCGGGAATTTTTTTTCGCCATGATCGAAAGTATTCCCGGCGGTCTGCTGTTGGCCGATCGCCGGGGGGAGCTGTTGGCCGCCAACCGCCAGGCCGCCGAGTTGCTGGGCTTTGCCGGCAGCTCCATCGCCGGCCGCAGCTGCTGGGAGCTGCTGGCCGCCAAGTTGGGACTGGCCGCCGCCGAGCTGCAGCCCCTACAGCGCCCCGGCGGCCGGTTGCTGGTGGAACAGCGGGGAGAGGAGGGGGCGGGAGAGCGCTACCTGCTCATCGCCCGCAACGAATTGAACAGCCCCTTTTTCGCGGTGGCCGGTTTTTTTCTTTCTTTGGAGGATGTAACCTATCCGGCCATGGTGGAGGCCCAGCTCGACCGGCGCAAGCGTTTTGCCGCCATCCAGGATCTTGCCGTTTCCCTGAGCCAGGAGTTGCGCAATCCCTTGGGCGGGCTGGAATTGTACGCCTCCATGCTGCGTCGGGAGCTGGGCGATGACCCCGATTATCAGCGGATTACTACCCGGATGCTGGCCGCCATCGGAACCATCAACCACCTGCTGGACAACGCCCTGATCTTCGCCACCCAGCCCCGGCCGGAAAAACGGCCGCTGGCCATCGAGCCGTTGCTGAACAAGGTGTTGGGCTCCCTGGCCCCGCTGGCCGAAGCCGGAGGGATCAAGCTGGCGTCCCACTTCGCCCATGAGCAGCGGGAACTGGTGGCTGACCCCGGCCTCCTGGAGCAGATGCTGCTTAACCTGGGGGTCAACGCCATAGAGAGCATGAACGCTTACGTTCCGTTAAATCGACAGGTTGGTACCCCTGGTGAACGATTACGGGAGGTGGAGTTGGCCACACGGGTGGTCAGGGCCGGGGGCAAGGCCCCGGAAATGCTGGAACTGCGCTGGCTGGATCGGGGGCGGGGGGTGGCCCCGGAGATCAGGGAACGGATTTTCGACCCCTTTTTCAGCACCAAGAATGGCGGCAAGGGGCTGGGGTTGGCCATCGTCCATCATATTGTGGAGAGTCATCAGGGTTTTGTCCGGGTGGACGGCCGGCCGGGGGGCGGTTCGGTGTTTACCGTCCTCCTTCCTTTGGATTGAATGTTTAATTTTAATTTTATTCAGAGCTATCGGGGATATGGGAAGAAAAATCCTGGTCGTTGACGACGAGCAGAACATGCGGGTTGCCCTCTACGAGGCCCTGAGCCGGGGAGGCAATCAGGTGCGGGTGGCGGAAAACGGGCGCATGGCCTTGGAGCTGATCGCCAAGGAGGCGCCGGACCTGGTGATCACCGACATCCGGATGCCGGAAATGGACGGCATCGAGATGCTGCAACGGATCAAGGAACTGCAACCCGCCCTGCCGGTGGTGATCATCACCGGCTACGCCACGGTGGAAACCGCGGTGGAGGCCATGAAGCAGGGGGCGGTGGATTACATTCTCAAACCTTTCCCGGTGGAGGTTATCGAGGAGACCGTCAAAAAAGTGTTCCGCAATCGGGGCGGGGTGGCGGTGCCCGCTGACGCGGCGGTTGCGGCCCCGGTGTCAGCGGCCCCGGCGGTTGCCGGGCCTGCCCGGCGCTCCGAGGGCGGCGAGCGGACGGTGATCGGCCGCGACGCCCACTTCCTCCGCCTGCTGGATCGGGCTCGGGCGGTGGCTTCCAGCAAGGCCACGGTGCTGGTGCTGGGTGAATCGGGCACCGGTAAGGAGGTGTTCGCCCGCTTTATCCACCACGTCAGCGAGCGCAAGGCCGGCCCCTTCGTCGCCCTCAACTGCGCGGCCCTGCCCGAAGGCTTGCTGGAAAGCGAACTCTTCGGCCATGAGAAGGGGGCCTTCACCGGGGCGGTGATGACCAAGAAGGGCAAGTTCGAGCTGGCCCATGGCGGCACCCTGCTTCTTGATGAAATCGGGGAAATCCCCCTGCACCTCCAGGCCAAGCTGCTGCGGGTGCTGCAGGAGGAGGAGGTGGACCGGCTGGGGGGCAAGGAGCCCACCAAGGTTGATGTCCACGTGCTGGCCACCACCAACCGCGACCTGGCCGAGGCAGTCAAGGAGGGCACCTTCCGCGAGGATCTTTTTTATCGGCTCAACGTAATTCCCATTCGCTTGCCGCCTCTGCGGGAGCGGCCCGAGGATATTCTGCTGCTGGCCGATTTTTTCATCGAAAAACACTCCAGCCGCTACCGCAAGCCGTTGAAAAAACTTTCCGCCCGTTCCCGGCAGCGCTTTCTCGAATACTCCTGGCCGGGCAATGTCCGGGAGCTGGAAAACCTGGCCGAGCGGGCGGTGCTGCTCAGCGCCGGGCCGGAGTTGGAGCCCTGGGATTTCTGGGACGAGGAACTGCCGCCGGCCGCCATTGAGCCCTGGGCGAAAGGGGGCGGGGGCGGCTTTGCCGGGGAGGGTGCCGCCGGGCAAAGTGTGGCTGGCGGGACCGCCGCAGCCGGTACGGCCGGGGGCACCGCCTTGGGAGATGGGGGTGAGGTTCCGGCCTTGGCCAATGCCGGTTTGGCCGCAAGTGGCGCCGGGAAAGCCGACGGGGTTGCCGAAGCCGACAACGGCGATCGGGGTGAATTCGTTGGCGGCGACCGGGTCGGCGTTGCTGACGCCGGCGATCCGGACGCAGAAATCGCCATCGACCCGGCCCGCCACACCCTGCGGGAGGTGGAGCGTCAGATGATCATGCAGGCCCTGCGCCAGACCGACGACAATCGGACCCACGCCGCCAAGATGCTGGGGATCAGCGTCCGCACCCTGCGCAACAAGCTTAACGAGTACCGCAGTCAAGGTTCATTATGAGTAAGGTTGTTGCTCTTTTGTTGCCTGGTTGGCATCGGGATTGCATGTGAAATGGGCACAGGTTAAAGCCAACCAGTTTCAAGGAGGAAGCGATGCCCATTAACAAACTTTTCGGCGGCAGTATCCAGGTGATGCATCAGGCCCTGAACGTCCGCAACGAGCGCCAGGGGTTGATTCAATCCAACATTGCCAACCTGGAAACACCAGGCTACAAGATGCAGGATTTTGACTTCCAGCGAGTGATGGAGCGGGTGATGAGCGGCCAGGCCCCCCTGGCCCGGACCAATCCCCGCCATCTGGCCATCGATCAGGTGGAGATGGCTCGGGTCAGTCAGTTTCGCGGCGAGGAACGGCCGGTGGACCTGGATGAAGAGATGCTCAAGCTCTCGGAAAATCAGTTGATGTACCAGGTTGCCAGCCAGTTGATCAGCAAGCGCTTTGAAGGATTGCGTCATGTAATTGACGAAGGAGCCAAATAATCATGGATATTATGACAGCAATGAAGATCAGCGGTTCGGCCCTCAAGGCCGAGCGTAGCCGGCTTAATATCGCCGCCATGAATATGGCCAACGCCAATACCACCCGCACCATGGAAGGCGGGCCTTACCGGGCCAAGTCGGTGGTTTTTGAGGCCCGGCCCCTGGATCGTGATTTCAATACCACCCTCCAGGGCGCCGCCTCCCGCCTGCGCAAGGTGGAGGTGGTGGAGGTGGTGGAGGACAACGCCCCCTTCCGCGAGGTTTACGAGCCCGGCCATCCCGACGCCGACGAGAACGGCATTGTCCGTTATCCCAACGTCAACGTGGCCGAACAGATGGTGGACATGATGAACGCCCGCCGCTCCTACGAGGCCAACGTGGCCGCCCTGGAGTCGGTCAAGCAGATGGCCCTGCGGGCCCTCGACATCAGCCGTTAAGGAGGGTTGAGTCATGATTGATAATCCCATGGGTGTTCAGCATCTGGCTCCGTTGGGGGCCAACGGCACCTCGGCCGCCGCCCCCGGTTCCCGGGACGTGGTCAGCGGTTTCGGCCAGGTTCTCAACCGGGCCATTGACGCGGTCAACACCCGTCAGGCCGAATCCGCCGAGCTCGCCAAGGGTCTGGTGAGCGGCCAACATGCCAATATCCACGAAACCATGATCGCCATGGAAAAATCCAGCATCTCCTTTCGCCTGATGACCAAGGTGCACCAGAAAGGGTTGGACGCCTATCAGGAAGTGATGCGGATGCAGCTCTGATACTTGTTTACATGTCGGTTGTTGATTGGTGTCGATTATTTGACATAGGGTGAATGCGATGGCTGGTCCCAGGGAAGTTTTCGAACAGATTGTCTCCATCTTCAAAGGTTTGTCGCTGGTCCAGAAGGTAATTGCCGGGGTGGTGGTGGCCGTGGTCTTCGGCGGCCTGGTGGCCTTGACCACCGTGGGCACCAAGGTCGATGAGCGGGTGCTCTTCTCCGGGCTTTCCCAGCAGGACGCCTACGAGGTGGTGGAACGGTTGCGTGAGCTGAACGTCCCCTACCGGCTCAGTGAAACCGGGGCGGCGATCATGGTGCCGGCCGATCAGGTTTACGAGGTTCGCCTGAACCTGGCCGGAGAAGGCCTGCCGCGGGGGGGCGGGGTTGGTTTCGAATTGTTTGACAATGTCGGCCTGGGCACCACCGATTTCGTCAACCGTTTGAACCTCCAGCGGGCTCTGCAGGGCGAGTTGGCCCGGACCATCCGCCAGTTTCAGCAGGTGCAGGAAGCCCGGATCCATATCGCCACCCCTCGGGAGTCGGTGTTCATTGAGGACCGCAAGCCGGTGACCGCTTCCATCAGCGTCCAGTTGCGGGGCCGGGAGCAGCTCAGCCAGCATCAGGTCCAGAGCATCGTCAATCTGGTGGCCTCGGCGGTGCCGGGGTTGAGCGATGACAACATCACCCTGGTGGATACCGCCGGCCGGCTGCTCTATCGTAAAAAGGGTGATCTTGACTCGGTGCTTTCCGGCACTCAGCTTGAGTACCAGCACAAAGTCGAGGAAACCGCCCGCCGCAAGGTGGAAAGCATGTTGGAGGAGGTGGTGGGGGTCAACCGGGTGCGGGCCAGCGTCACCGCCGATATCGATTTCAGCCGGGTCAACCTCACCGAGGAGCTTTTCGACCCCGAGGAGCAGGTGGTTCGCAGCGAGCAGGTGCTCACCGAGTCCGACCAGCGTGGCGATCAGGCCCGCGGCATCCCCGGGGTCAAGGGCGAGCTGGCCACCTTTGCCGGGGAGGGCGGCGGCACCGGCAGCTCTTACCAGCGCAGCAATGTCACCCGCAACTATGAGATCAGCCGCCAGACCCGTCAGGTTCAGGAGATGGGCGGCGGGGTCCGGCGGCTGTCGGTGGCGGTGATGGTGGACGGCACCTATGAGCGGGTAACCGGTGAAGACGGTCGCTCCACCATGGAGTACCGCCCCCGTTCCCCGGAAGAAATGGCCTATTTTGAACGGCTGGTTCGCAATGCCGTGGGTTATGATGATGAGCGGGGCGACCAGGTGGAAGTTGCCTCCATGCCTTTTGCCCTCTCCGCCCTGACCGATCCCGAAATTGATCCCATGGAACAGTGGCGGGAGCTGGCCGAGTGGCTGGCCATGCCCCTGGTCCTGCTGCTGGTTGCCTTCGGTCTGATGCTCTTCGTGATCCGGCCCTTCCTGCGGATGTTGGCCGCCAAGGATTTGGAGGCCAAACGGGCCGCCCAGATGGCCGCAGCCGGTATTACCCAAGTCGGCGAAGTAGAGGAAGATTTGACCCTGGGCCCCAAGGGGCTCACCGACCAGGAGCGGATTTACCGCCTGGCCCAGAGCGATCCCGATCGGGCGGCGGATCTGGTACGGCGCTGGCTGCGCGAGGAGGCCTAGTGATGGTTGGCGGCTGTGAAGTACTGCTTATCCACTGGTTGATGTCGGGAGATTTTTGATCATGGCGGTTACCAGCAAGGGGAAAAAGGAAGGGGCCAGTAACCTGAGCGGTCCCGAGAAAGCGGCGATCTTTTTGCTCACCGTGGGCGAGGAGTTTACCTCCCAGGTTTTTCAGCGCCTCGCCCCCGAGGAGATCAAGCTGGTGGGCCGTCAGATGGCCAAGATCGACAAGATCGACAAGGAGGAACTGGAGGCCCTGCTCCGCGAATTCAAGGGTGATACCGGAGGGGCCGACCTTTTTCTTTCCGGCAACGATCTGCTGGAAAACGCGCTAAAAAAAGCCCTGGCCAGCGACAAGGCCCAGGAAATTCTCGAAGATATCCGTTCAGATTGGAAGCTGACCCTCTTTCAAAAGGCCCGCAAGCTGGAGCCCAAGATCCTGGTAAACTTCCTCCGCAACGAACATCCCCAGACCGTGGCTCTGGTGCTGGCGGTGCTGGAGCCGGCCCAGGCCGCCCAGGTGCTGGCCGAGTTTCCCGAGCCCACCCAGGTGGAGGTGGTGATGCGGATGGCCGAATTGGACAAGGTCAGCCCCGAAATTCTGGTGGATGTGGACCGGGTGCTCCAGGACGAACTGCTGGCGGTGGAGGGCATGGAAGGGCAGCGCCTGGGCGGGGTGGAAGCGGTGGCCGAGCTGCTCAACAGCGCCGAGCGGGCGGTGGAGGCTTCGGTCCTCGAGGGGATTGAGGAGCAGCGCGAGGCCCTGGCCGAGGAGATTCGTCGCCTGATGTTCGTTTTCGAAGATTTGCTCAACGTGGACGATCGCGGCATTCAGCTTATCCTAAAGGAGGTCAGCACCGACGACCTCAAGGTGGCCCTCAAGATTTCCTCCGACGACCTCAAGGACAAAATTTTCCGCAGCATGTCCTCGCGGGCGGTGGATATGCTCAAGGATGACATGGAGATCATGGGCCCCACCCGAGTGCGCGACGTGGAGGCGGCCCAGCAGGCCATCATCAAGGTTGCCAAGCGCCTGGAGCAGGAGGGCAAGGTTCAGTTGATGGCCGGCGGCGCCGGGGAGGACGAGTTTGTCTAAGCAGAAGACACCGCCGGTCGCTGATCGGGGCTTTCAGGAGATGGAGGTTGTTCGGGGGCAGGCGGCGCCCGAGGCCGAGGAATTTCTTTCTTTTGTCGAGTTTTGGCGGCGTTCGGCCGGGAGGACGGCCGAGATCGCCGGTGCCGGCGGTGGGGAACAGGGCGGGGCGGCAGCCTCCGGCTCGGCGGGGGGAGGGTTTACCTCCGCCTCTTTTCCTGCCGCCTCGACCGGCGAGGATGCCGATTCGGAGCAAGGCGGGGCGAATCCGGCGCCGGCAACGGAGGAGCCGGCCGAGCCGCCGCCCCCCGATGAGCGGGAGTTGGCCCGCCGGGAGGCCGAGGAGATTTTGCGGGCCGCTCGTGAGGAAGCCGACCGGCTCAAGGAGGAAGCCCAAAAGCGGGGGCTGGCCGCTGGTGAGCGCCAGGCCCGCCAGGAGGCCCAAAAGGAGTACGGCCAGCGGATAGCCAATCTGGATCAGGCTCTGAAAACCCTGGCCGGCCAGCGGGGGGCCATCATCGAGCGTTATCGCCGGGAGCTGCTGACCCTGGTCACCACCATCAGCGAACGGCTGGTCAACCATGAGGTTGCCACCAATCCGGCGGTGATCGAGAGCTGTTTTCGCCGGGCCATGGAGTTTGTGGTGGAAAATTCCTTGGTTAAGGCTCATCTCAACCCCGATGATTTTCACAGTCTCAAGGAGGCCGGTTTGGCCGACCCTTCCCTCTTCGGGGGCAAGAACCGGGTGCAGTTGATTGAGGACCCGGCCATCTCCCCCGGCGGCTGCCTGCTGAAAAGTGATTTCGGCGAGATCGACGCCACCCTGGAAAACTGCCGGGATAAGCTCTATCAGGCGGTTGACCAGGCCTTCCAGGCGGCCTTGGCCCGGGCCGACCTCGCCGCCGAAGAACAGGTGGAGGTTGTGCCCTACAAGGCTGAGGCGCCGCCGGAATCGCTGGTTGAGCCGGAGCCCCGAGACGACCCGGCCTCGCCCGGCGAAACGCAACCCGATTCCGAACCGGCCCCCGACTCCACTGAGCCGCAGGACCGCTAACAGCTTGCCATGGACTTTACCCCGGTAATCGATATCGCCCGCACTCAGCCCCTGGTCACCGTGGGCGGCCGGGTCAGCCAGGTGATCGGCATGGTCATCGAGAGCCAGGGGCCGGGCATCCCGGTGGGCAGCATTTGCGAGGTGGAAGTTTTCCGCGGCCGCAGCGCGGTGCCGGCCGAAGTGGTGGGCTTCCGGGAAGGCCGGGTGCTGCTGATGCCCCTGGGCGAGATGCGGGGGGTGGAGCCGGGCAGCGCCATTCGTTTAAGCGAGGGCCAGGCTCGGGTGCCGGTTTCCCAGGCCCTGCTGGGCCGGATTATCGACGGCCTGGGGCGGCCCATGGATAGCGGGCCGCCGCTGCCCGCCGAAACTTTTTATCCCCTCTACGCCGATCCCCTTAATCCCATGGAGCGGGAGCGGATCAAGGAGCCGGTGGATGTGGGGGTGCGGGCCATCAACGGCCTGCTCACCCTGGGCAAGGGCCAGCGAATCGGGATCATGGCCGGCAGCGGGGTGGGCAAGAGTACCCTGATGGGGATGATCGCCCGCCATACCGCCGCCGACATCAGCGTCATCGCTCTGATCGGCGAGCGGGGCCGTGAATTGAAGGACTTTATCGAACGGGATCTGGGTCCCGAAGGTCTGGCCCGCTCGGTGGTGGTGGTGGCCACCTCCGATCAGCCGCCCCTGGTGCGGATGCGGGGGGCCTACCTGGCCATGGCGGTTTCCGAATATTTCCGTGATCTCGGCCGCGACGTGGTCCTGATGATGGATTCGGTGACCCGCTACGCCATGAGCAGCCGCGAGGTGGGCCTGGCCATCGGCGAGCCCCCCACCACCCGGGGCTACACCCCGTCGGTTTTCGCCCAGTTGCCCAAGCTGCTGGAGCGGGCCGGCACCTGCCAGGGCAAGGGCAGTATCACCGGGATCTACACGGTGCTGGTGGAGGGCGACGACATGAACGAGCCCATCGCCGACGCCGTCCGTTCCATTGTCGACGGCCATATCGTTTTAAGCCGCGACCTGGCCGGCCAGGGTCATTATCCGGCCATTGAGGTGATGGGCAGCGTCAGCCGCTGCATGAGCGATGTGGTCAAGAAGGAACAGGTTGCCGCCGCCCACCGTTTTCTGGAAACCCTGGCCCTTTACCGCCGCTCGGAAGACCTGATCAATATCGGGGCCTACGCCAAGGGCAGCAATCCCAAGATCGACGGGGCCATCGCCATGATCGACCAGTTGAACAAGTACCTGCGCCAGCAGGTGGATGAACGGGTCAACTACCGGGACAGCGCCGCTCAGCTGCAGGCCCTGTTCAAGGGCTGACAGTTTCCAGCTGCACCGCTGAATAATTACAGCCCGTTAAAGGCAGGTTATCGGCCATGGCCTACCGTTTCCGTTTTGAAAGTGTTTTGAGCTACCGGCGCAACCTGGAAGAATTGGCCCGCCAGAAGTTGACCCTGGCCCAGGCTCAACTGGAGCGGCAACGGGTTCGGCTGGCCGAGTTGGAAGAGGAACTGCGCCGGGCGCTGATCGCCTTTGAGGAGCGCAAGCAACGGCCGCTGACCGCTCCGCTCTACGTGCTCTTTGTGGAAGGGATCGAGCGCCGGGAGCGGGATCTGGCCTCCCAGCACAAGGCGGTGGTTAGTCAGCAGGAGGTGGTGGAGCAGGCCCGCGGCGAGCTGGTGGAAAAGGTGCGCCAGCGCAAGGTGATGGAAAAGGCCCGAGAGCGGGACTACCAGGCCTGGCTGCGGGCCGAGCGGCAAAAAGAGCAGAACGAGCTTGACGAGCAGATGGTGCTCCGCTTCAAGCGTTAAGCCAGGTCTTGCGTGGCTGGGGGCTTTGCGCTAGAGTTGCCGTTGTAATTTTGTTTTTTCCGTTGCTTACCCATTTTGAATGGATGGTGTCTCCCAATGAAAGGACAAACCCTGCTGCTGTTGGTGGCGGGACTTTTTTTCCTCCCCGGTTTTCTTGTTCCCCCCCCTGCCGAGGCCCAGACTAGGCCGGTGCGGGCCAGCCAGGATGAATTGACTCAGGCGGCCAGCCTCCGTGACAAGGAACGGGAACTGGCCCAGCGGGAAGAGCGCCTGGAGCGCCGTGAGCAGGAGTTGCGGGAAATGCAGGCCCGGGTGGAGGCCGAACTGGAGCGGCTGCTTGAGCTGCAACGGCAGGCCCGGGAAACCCTGGATGCCCTGACCGCCGTCAAGGACCAGGCCTATCGCGACCTGATCCGAATTTACAGCGCCATGCGCCCGGCCCGGGTGGCGGAGCTGCTCAACGAGATGAGTGACCGTGATGCCCTGGAGATTCTGCGGGGCATGCGCAACGACATGGTAGCCGACATCATTCCCCGCCTGAACCGGGACAAGGCGGTGCGGTTGAGCCGTCAACTCGGCCTCCTCTAAAAAAACGCCCGGCGGCACCGAATCTTTGCGCGATCAGCCCCGGCGATATACTGAAGTATAATCGCCGGGACTGCTTGCGCAAATCTCCGGCACCGCCGGGCGTTTTTTTGCCGCCTCCTCTCTTCCTTCCCCCTTTCTTTTGGTTTTACTGCTTTCCCGTCTTGTTCTGTTGTTGCCTGCTTGGTGCCCCGTTACCGCTTTTTAAGTGCCTTCCGTGATCAGTGCCGGTTGCTTTGTTTTTTGCGTACTGGGCAAATTTATCCCACCTCTGGTTTTTGCTCCCGCCGTTAGCCGTTTTCTCGGGTTTTTCCGATTTTTCTGTGGGCTGGACTGTCTTTTTAGTTTCCTGTTATGTCGTCGTTATTTGCAAATTGCCTCTTTGTGCCTGTGCGGTTGGCACGGTCGTTGCTTATGGGGGTGGGCAAGCTGATTTTTGGTTGGCAGAGCAAATTTGAACCGGGAGCGATGATTGTGGAAACCTTGATGATTCCGATGGCGCGGGCCGAGGGGTTGGAAGTCGGCGGCAGGTCGCGGAGTGGGCGGGCCGCCGGTGAGCGGGATTTTGCCGGCCACCTGGAACGCCGGATCAATGAAGAGCGGCGGGATGACCGTAATGCCCTGGGAGCCCGGCGCAACGAAGCCGCCCAAGCCCGGCGCGGCCGGAGTGATGAAGCCGGGGGGGCCGAGCGGGAAGAGCGTCGGCAAAACCAACCGGTGGAGATCAACGCCCTGGTTGGTGAATATCTGGGCCTGCTCCAGGAAAAGGCTCTGGACCCCAAAACCGGTCCCGGCTCCTGGCGTTTCACCATTGATGATCCCACCCAGCTCAGCCTCCTGGCCGCCCGGGCCGGAATGAGTGAAATCGATACCGTCGCCCTGCTGCAGAGCTTTGAGCATAACCAGGGCGTTTTTGAAATCGGCGAGTTTCTGGGTCGCCTCTCCCGCCATTTCCTGGGGTTAACAGACCAGCAGCCGGTGCCGGTGGCTGAAACCGAACTGCCATACCTGCAGTTGATTCTGGCCAAGCTGGGAGTACCCGCTGATCAACTTGAGAAAATCGGCGAACTGGCGGTTATGGGGGATAACACCCTGGATCTGGCCGCGCTGGTGCGGGAACTGGCCGCCGCCGGGCTGACCGGGGCCGAGGAAGGCGATCAGGCGGCCGCCGGCGAAATCACCCTCACCGGCTGGGATGCCGAGCAGTTGCTGGTGGTTCTGGAAGCGGCCGGGGTGCCCAAGCCCCTGTTGCGGGAACTGCTGCCCGAGTTGCACGCCCCCTGGGATCAGCCCCAGCGGCCCAATCTGCCCCTGAAGCTGGACCTGGAACGTTTCTACCAACTGCTGGCCCAAAGCGTGGCCGAAGTCAAGGCCGGCCGGCCCCAGCCGGAAATTCCCGAG
>OBJA01001286.1_pt1 | contig 17831 bp, 24 predicted proteins | sample 1519751 | NCBI WGS metagenome assembly OBJA01 (sample SAMEA3881238, study PRJEB22517) | soil metagenome | biome: lake sediment; feature: soda lake sediment; material: sediment, water from around vicinity | place: India | collected 2013-12-23 | depth 3 m | reverse complement strand
ACTACCTAGAAAAAGTGAAAATGGAAAAGGGAAAAGTGAAAAAATGTCATGGTTGGACTTTTTATTCTTCCGTTGTCCCAGCCACGCTGGGGTGGTCGACTACTTTGAAAAAAACAGCACATACAATTACTTTCTGTCATTTACTTTATTTTCCTTCTACATTCGGCATTATTTTACCAAATAAACCGAACTATTGAAAAAGCCGCCTCAATGCAAGACGGCTTAACACGCTCATTCTAATACGGGAAATGCCAGTTTCCGTGCAAGTCACTCGAGACGACATGGATTACGAACGTCTCCCCCTGATTCGGAATACTTTGTACTATTCTGACCCCGAGGAGGACGGCCCAATGATTCATCCCCATATCGCAGCATGGATGAGAGCAGGCAAACCCATTCCCCCACCCCCTATCTTCAAACAAAAGTTAGTCCGCCGTTATGCAGCGGCATATGCCATCGATACGCTGGTGGAGACAGGAACCGGACGGGGAGATATGGTTGATGCCAACAAAGATTTCTTTCAAGAGATATTCACCATTGAGCTTCATCCACTTCTATTCGACACAGCTCAACAAAGATTCTCAGCACATGGGCAGATCCACGTTCTATTTGGAGACAGTGGGGAACGGATTAGCGATGTCCTAAGCACCATCCAAAAGCCATGTCTTTTTTGGCTTGATGCGCATTACGCTTGGGGCGATAGCACCCCCGAGAAAAAGGACACCCCGATCCGCGAAGAACTGAACCCCATATTGAATCACAACCGTAGTCACATTCTCTTAATCGACGATGCCCGCTATTTTACAGGCAAACGACATTTTCCCACTCTCGATGAGTTATATGCTCTCATTACCAACGTGTGGGGTCCGTCAAAGTTTGTCGTGAAAGACGATATTATCCGAGTTCATCGTTGATTTAACTAGGTCTCCAAAAAAGCAGTATCGGGTCGGCGCTGCAAAAATGATACGAAAGCCTTGGCGATCTCGGGATCAAACTGACTGCCCGAACACCGAAATATCTCTTCACATGCTGCTTCCACCTTCATGGCAGCGCTATACGGTCGTTCGGAGAGCATTGCGTCAAAACTATCTGCGATGTTTATGATTCGGGCTTCAAGGGGTATCTCATCCCCCGAAAGCCCATAGGGATAACCACACCCGTCATAACGTTCATGATGATGCTTGACGATACAAACCAATTCTTTAACGCCTGAAATCGCCTCAAGGATCGCAGCGCTATACTCCGGATGTCGTCGGATATGGCTCCAATCATCCATGGAGAGCGCTTCCGTTTTTTGAAGAATGGTTTGTGATAGTTCGATCTTGCCAATATCATGAAGCAACGCCGCATATTGCAGAATCTTAATGCGGTCGTCATTGAAGCCTAGAGCCTCCCCAATCCAGACCGCATAACGCGCCACCCGTTCACAATGACCGCGCGTATAATGATCCTTTACGGAGATCGTACCCAAGAGTGCCTTAATACCACCCAACAATTGCCGGTGATCCTTACCCATATCCTTGCGCAAGGAATCCATAAACCTCTGCGACTTCGACATCTTCTTTGCCTCATGCATCTTTGCTGTCACCTTCTGTCGAATTGTGCTGTATTGGATGAGATAGATAATTATTTTGACGTTTTTTTCTATTTTTCCTTCTTTTCGTGATAAATTTAATTCACATTTTGTTTACATTTGACATAATCAATTCACAAATCCACTCTGCCCTGAGAAGGACAAAACCTCTAAGGACTCACCGATTAAAGATCTTACCGACTTTTTTAATTAGGATAGAGATCGTTCCATCGGGATTATTGGTAAACTCGAGCATGTCTTTGTTATCGAAATATGAGGATGGGAAGTTTATTTCAACCCCTGTGTCAGTTCGAATCTTTTTCTTGCCAAACTTCTTCTCTGCTACTCGCTGGCTGATTTCAACTTCCGCCTCTTCGATTCCGGCTTTTCGAATCTCTTCGGTATACTCCTTTTGCATCGCCACATCACGACTGAATACGGTCTGTGCGATGACATCCACATCCACTCGGGTTGATGATTCAACATGTTCGGTGATGGCCTTGTTTAGCTTGGCCATACTCTCGAAGTCTTCATTAAAATACTTTTTACTGATCTTCTGCGCCGCCTTCGATAAAGCCTTTGCCGTTTCGATCGGCGATAATTGATCCTGACAATCCAAATATCGTTTGGATAAATAGAGGGTTTTGATCCCGTCCATCATCTCTATTTCCTTTTCGACAAGACGGATTTCGAGGTTATCGAGGTTAATCAACACAGCTTCCTCATTTCGTTGGCTCTCTGAAGGAAGGACTGTTTTCTGTTTGATCAACTGATTTACGCAGGTCTCGTCATCGTAAGTTACATAGTGAATATAGTTTGAACGATAGTTTAACTTAAAGAGACCTATGAACAACGAAGAATCAAAGGAAATGAATGAGCACAAGAGATCCGCAGGGAAGATATTGGGGTTCTCTTTCATGATCTCAAAGAGTTCTCCCGCCAGCTCTTTGCTGATTGTAAGAAAATCCATCTCTTGGCTTGCAAAACTCGTACAGATTGATTTAACCCTGCTCTGTTCATTGAACGTGGCACTTTTAACATGATCGTCGTCCAGTAATTTTCTTACCAGGTTTTCGATGAATAGCTCCGCTTCATCGGTCAGTTCCATCTCCCGCTGAGAGAAGACGGGAATACCCGCCTGAGTATCTAGGATATGTAGTGCCGCCTTTTGAATGATGATCTTTTCCTCCACTTTGCATCGACTCCATATCATTGTTGAATTGCGCTGAACGAACAAACCCCGCCGATTGGCGGGGTTTCACCATATCCACATCAAAAGAGGCTATGACTTGGGCGTCAAGTCCGGATCGGTCTCAACCGGTATCTCCTGCCCGCATTTGCTACACTTTACGATTACGGTATGGCCTGTAATATTCTTCTCATGGACAATCAGGTGATTGCACTGTGGACAGGTCACTTCATCATATTGGTCATCGTAGGAATCCTGCCATGCGTCTTTGCGTAAACCTTCCATCGTTCACACCTCCAAAAAGAAGATTTCGCATTTTTTTCGCTTTCTCCTGCTATCCTTGGCAGAGTTTTCAAGTTTCTTAAGAGATCACCTTTAGTATCCTCCCCCAGCAGGAAGGGGTATTTGATATCATTATCCGATTATGATCCCCTTCAAACTCATCCCTAGGATTTAAGAGATCGACAACCCTATCCACTCCAAAGGGTAGGGATAGTTCCATGCTGACAGGATGATTGGCTGCATTCACCATGACAATCATCCGCTCTCCTTCGGCCTCCCGAAGAAACCCTAGTTGCTCATGTTTGACAAAAAGTTGCTGATAACTACCGTACTTCAACGCCCGGGAACGATGGCGAACGGCCGTTAAGCGTGAGATAACCTCCACCAACTCTGGCCGGATGCCTAACCGAGGCCCATCAGTTAATGAAAATGCAGGTCGAAGCGGCGCATCGCTGCCATTAGCCTTTTCTCCAGAAAACCCCCATTCGCTGCCGTAATAGACCGATGGGACTCCCGGCATGGTCATCAACAAAATATACACTGTGTCTAAGTGTGCTTTGTTCCGAAGCGTACTTGCCACCCGATTGACATCATGGTTATCCACGAAGTTATACAAGGGTAATCCCCGATACAGACTATGTTCCGGTCCAAACTCCCGATTAAAGGAATAAGCGATCTCAAAGTAGTTCGTATCGTTATGGCTGGAATATAGTCCTTTATAGCACTCATAATTCGTCACCGAATCCAACATTCCGGGATTGGCCCATAATCGGTAGTCTCCATGGATTATCTCGCCCATCAGCCAGAAGTCCGGTCGGATCCGACGGCAAAATGAAGACAACTCCCGAATGAAGCTATGCTCAAGGCAGTCTGCCGCATCCAGTCGTAGACCATCAATATTAAATTCTCGAATCCACATCTCCACCGCCGCAAAGAGATGCGCTTTCACATCGGGATGGTTAAGGTTCAATTTCACTAAATTATAATGGTTATTCCAGCCATGGTAACTAAAGGGGTCTCCATACGGACTGCGTCCACTAAAATCCAATCCATAGAACCAATCGCGGTACGGCGATTGCTCTAAGTTTTCACAAAGATCTCGAAAAGCCCAGAAATCTCTGCCAACATGGTTGAAGACTCCATCAAGTATGACACGGAATCCATTGGTGTGATACGCCTCGATCACCTTCGAAAGCGTCGCATTGTCTCCCAGTCTTCGGTCCACCCGATAGTAATCGACGGTATCATATCCATGATGGGTCGATTCAAAGACAGGTCCTAGATAAAGCGCGGTCATGCCCATCGACCAAAGGTGATCGATCCAGTCCAGTAACTGTTCTAAACGGGGGACAGGCGGCGAGGTAAGATCATTCGTCTCGGGGGCGGCGGTTAAACCCAGGGGATAGATATGATAAAACACGCTATCCCAAACCCAATGGGACATTTTTGTTTCCTCCTTATTCGTATATACCGTTCGGTATATAGGGATTAAAAAAATTTCTTCGTGTTAGGAGTATAAACCGTGCATAAATTGATGGACCGCTTTGTACACCACTTCATCGTCGAGTTCGATATAGTTATTGAGCACAAGAGAAATATAGGTGTTGAGCGTACCAATGAACGTCGCGGCGAAAGCGCGATGGCGCCCTATCATGTTTCCATGATCCCGAGCTGCCTCCCGAAATAGCTTCTCGACCCATTGATACTGTTTCTCGATCATCTCTTTCACTGTGGGATAGATCTCGCTCTCCGGCGGGGTAAAACCCAGCGTTAGTTGCAAACGGCTAAATGCGGTATTATCTTTAGCAAAACCCAGATAAGCGCTGGCCAACCGATATAGGGACAAGGGAAGATCTCCATGGTAATCCGCTGCCTGCATCATGATCTTTTCAAGGCGGCCGCCGTATTCTTGACATATGGCTTCCATAAGACCGAGCTTATTTCCGAAGTAATGGTATAATGTGGGCTTGGTAATGCCAGAACAGTCCACAATCTCCTGGACACCTACGGCTTCGTAACCCCGGGCGGAGAACAACTCCAATGCGTTCCAGAGAATCGCCGACCGGTTATCCATACACCCACCACCATTCCTAATCCTAGTCCTATTATACCTTTCGGTATATTAGCTGTCAATACTAAAACGACTTACTCCAACGGCTTTTCGGTTAGATTTTGCCAATACCGAAGCGGCAACCGTTGACGTTGGAGACGCGGGTTGATTCGTTCCTTGATGGCTATCGCCTCAAAGTATTGCTGCCATAACCTTTGGATATCCCCTTCATTCTCTGAAAAGATTGCTGTAAAATCGTGACTGTTCTGATCTTGGCAGGCGGATAATGAGCCCGAAGACATCTCTATGCTATAGAGATAACGGCATTGACGCCCATCGTAATATAGGCCGACATGGCGACGCGTATCATGAATGACCCAGGATTGGTCGGCAAATCGTACCGAAAAATGAGGGGCCAGGAACTGAACGATATTTGCGTCGGGTGAGATCGGCGCATAATAGACACCGTTCTTTAATCTTCGAAACCGGACAAATCCCTGGAAACGAAGGATCTCGTGGGCAACGCGCTCCCGGGTTCGTTTCACGGTGACCACATCATCATTGGCATAGTTCTCCGATGCTCTCTCTCCAAATCTCCACAGGTCCAATATAAAGCGAAAGAGGTTAAGTTCAATCCCTTTAACCTCCGAAAGGAAGGCGTATAAAATATCCAAAACCACTTCCTCGCCGTAGTTTTTGCGCAGATATTCAAAGATTTGCTCAGCCTTTTCCGCGTCGGTCTCGATCTCGATCGTCTCCGAAAACAAGTCCGGTTGTTCCTCATCGGTTCCAATCCCATGGACACGAGCAGGTTGGCGCCTTCCTACATTAACTGCGGTTAGGAATCCTTCAAAGGTCCCATCATAGATGTATCGCAGTTGAGATTCGTTCGGTTGAATACTCCCCATTCGTTAGCTCCTCTTATAGACTTAGTGTTAGTTGCATCGGTCGATCTCCACGAGGCCCTTCCAATGCCAACAACTTGCGCCGTAGAATCGTTGGATTATCATAGAACTCCAGCGATCTCCCTTGACACGTTAGGAAATAGCGCGCTCTCTTCATTACCACGCCCATCTTCTCCAGATCGCTAAAGCTCAAGCGTGCCATGCGGCGGGACGCAACAATACGTTCGACCGATTTCAGCCCCAATCCAGGAACCCGCAGCAAGGTCTCATAATCGGCCCGATTTACTTCCACGGGAAATCGCTCCAAATGCCGCAGCGCCCAACTGGTTTTGGGGTCAAGTTCCGTCTCTAGGAAAGGATGATTGGGATCTAAGATCTCATCGGCCTGAAAATGATAGAAGCGGAGGAGCCAATCTGCTTGGTAAAGCCGATTTTCCCTGCGTAATGGAGGCATTGTCACCGCAGGCAAGAGTGGATTGGTATTCACTGGGACATAAGCGGAGTAATAAACGCGTTTTAGCCGAACTCGGCGGTATAGCTGTTCAGCCAAACGAAGGATTTGCTGATCCGGCTCTGGAGATGCCCCCACAATCAGCTGTGTGCTCTGACCTGCCGGTGAAAAGGATTGAACGCTCTTAAAATGTTTCTTCTCTTCAGTGTAGGTTTGGATGGATTGGCCGATATACGCCATGGGCTTTAGGATATCCTCCCGCCGTTTGCCCGGAGCCAAAAGCTTCAGACCTTCTTCGGATGGGAGCTCAATATTGACGCTAAGCCTATCCGCATAGGCTCCCGCCTCCTGAATCAACTCCTGACTAGCCCCAGGGATGACCTTGAGATGAATATATCCGTTGAACCGCTGCTCGATTCGGAGCTTCTTTACAGTCTGTAATAAAAGCTCCATGGTATAATCGGGACTCTTGAGCACCCCGGAACTCAAAAACAGACCCTCGATATAGTTGCGTCTGTAAAAATTGATGGTCAAATCCACGATTTCATCGACCGTAAAGGCGCAGCGTGGAACATCGTTGCTTCGACGGTTGACGCAATAGGTACAATCGTAGGTGCAGTAATTTGTAAAAAGAATCTTCAAAAGGGATATACAACGTCCATCTGCAGCCCAACTGTGGCAGATCCCAATTGGCGATGAGGACGCGTTGCCTAAACCTCCAGTAATATTCTTCCGGCTGCTGCCGCTGGAGGCGCATGAAGCGTCATACTTCGCTGCATCGGCCAGTATCTTTACTTTCTCAAGAACACTCAAGCGGTTCCCTCCAAGCCGAACATCCGTTCTGTGGATATTATAGCACGAACACTCGTTCGGCTCAAGAGCCTCTTCATGCGAATAAGGCTCTGCACAAGCAGAGCCCGTCTTTTTATATCGCCAATATAGATAATGGTACCTGGAAACGGTTTTAAACCACGAAGATCACGAAGGCCATGAAGTTAAAGCATGTTTCGAAAGAAGCAGGAAGAAATATTCTTAAATATGATTATTAAGATTACTCAGGAGTTAGTAATCAGAAGAAATAAAGTTAGAAGTTGGAATTCAGAATTCAGAATTCAGAATTCAGGAGACAGGAGACAGGAGACAGGAGTTGGAACAGTTGAGAAGGCCTTTGTGGGAAGGGAACAGTGTTCTCTCGCAAAGGCGCAAAGACGCAAAGGGTGGGAGTTGGACTGGAAGAGATTAATTTATTAATTATCTTCCCAATCTTGGCGATCTTGGCGAGAAATAAAAAGACTCCAGAGGCTTGGGAGAAGGCCTTTGCGGGAGAATAAAAGGCGTCCTTGAATCGCCTTATCACTGTTCCGGAACATTTTGAATACTGGCTCCAGTCTTCTGACACCTATCTTGCTGAATCAACTTAATAATCATATACTTCTTCGTGTGCTTTGTGTCCGTTTATTTATTAGTTAGAAAGAAAGGTGACGCGGCGGTTGTCCGGAAAAGTCCGAAAACACCACCTGTCCATGGTCGATGAAGAAGATCTCGAAGATGGGATTATCCGCTTTTTGGTAAATCATTCGAATCCGATCATGCGTCTCCAGAATCCTTTCTTTGATCGATAGATCATCATCGAATTGGGCTTTTCCACGGACTCTTAAAGTTACCATGGCCGGTGAGGTTGTGGAAAACTCCAACGATGGGTTGGTTTGCAACTGGCGATAGACCTCTTTGGTATTGGCTGTGCAGAAATAGACCTTTCCATCCTGCTCCATCATAAACTGGAACGGCCTCACCCGCGGTTCGCCATTCCTATCCGTCGTGGCCAAGTAACCGCTGGGGTTTTCTTTTAAGAACTCGATCATTTCTTTCATTTCATCTATCCCCCATTCTCTAATCGGGCAATTTATTATTCGATGGTTGTCACCTCCTTTTTGGTTAGATATCTAACTTTTATGCGTTTTAATTAGGATCGATGGATTCATAACCAAGCGATCCCATTACTCTACCGAACCTATGGTCTTAACGAATGCACAATGCAGTCAGTCCATTACAGTCGAACGTTTACTGGACAAAGTTATCGAAGATTTTTTGCAGGGCGCTCTCTAGGGCATCAGCTTCGTCTTCTGAGAAACCTTTATATGTCTTGGCGACTAACCGCTGAGATATTTCTTGAAGGATCGGCTTAACACTCCATCCTTGCTCCGTTAGGCGAATGAAGGTCACTCGGTTGTCCTCGGCGCTCTTTTCCTTAATTACATATCCCATCTCCATCAGTTTATCCACTAAAACCGTCACCGTAGGTTTGGTTCGATGGATCCGTTCGGCAATCTCCTTCATCGTGCAGTTCTCCGATGTAAAGAGCACTCTAAAGATATCGCCATGGGACGGGACGATACCCTTGATTCCCCGAGTTTCCATCTCCCGGATTAGAAAGCGATTGGCTTCCTCACGAATTCGACTGATGACAGCTATGGCGTTTTTCTTCATAGTCTCATTTTACTTAGATATCTAACTATTGTCAAGAACATTATTTCCCTGATCTATTCAAAGATCGGTATCTGCCCGTCATGCATCCTCGATTCAACACGGCCGTCTGAGCGAATATGCCCGACGAGGTATCCCAGTTCCGTCATCCTCCGACCCACCAACAAATTACGGTGGCATCGGCGGGGGTCCTCTTCACTGCAGATGATGACCGTGAAATGAGCTTGAACCTTCACTTCCAGTCTATGAATTCCTTCTTTAAACCAGGATCGCCGAAGCAGTTCATCATAGTTGATTAACTCGGCGATCTGGGCTTTACGTTTTGGGAGGGATTGTGACTTATAGCATAATGGATCCGTTATCCTCCCCCCGAGCGAGTCTCCCATGAAGGAATACTCCAGATCATTCTCCCGTAGCGAACAGCTAAGGCGCTCACGGTTAAACCAGGAATAGAATCGACTGAACGGAACACTTCTTATATCCACAACTTCATGAATACGATGCAATTTAAGCAAATCCACAAATCGATCCAACGAATGGTTGCTGTGGCCTAACGTATAAAGCCATTGAAGCTTTTTTACGGGAAATTCGCTTTCAATGCCGTCCATTGGGGCGCACCTCTTTTGTTCTAAATTAGCAACAATAGGCTAACGGCCATCACAGCCATTCCAGCGATCACGCCATAGATGGCATGATGGGCGTCGCCATACTCCCGAGCTGCCGGCAACAACTCGTCGAGGGAGATGAAGACCATGATCCCGGCAACACCGGCAAAGAGCAGGCCAAAAACGACGTCGTTAAAGAAGAAATAGAGAAGGGAAAAACCGATAATCGCGCCCAAGGGTTCCGAGAGGCCCGAAAGGAATGACAAGAAGAATGCTCTTTTACGACTTCCTGTAGCGTAATATACGGGGATCGAAACCGCAATTCCTTCCGGAATATTATGAATGGCGATGGCAATGGCAATCGCTACACCTAACGAAGGATCTTTGACGGCTGAAGCAAAGGTGGCCAAGCCCTCGGGAAAGTTATGGATGGCGATCGCCACCGCGGTCAGTACCCCCATGCGCATCAGTTTATTTCTGCGGTTGACATCTACTCCATCCTGAAGCTCCTCCACCTTACGCATCTCATGGGGGTTTTCTTGGGACGGAACGAGTTTATCGATGGCTGCGATCAGCAACATCCCGGCAAAGAAGGCCCCGACCGTTGCCCAGGCTCCGTGGGTCTGCCCTAAGGCTTCGACCAGAGATTCCTTAGCTTTGCCAAAGATATCGATGAGCGAAACGTAGATCATTACTCCAGCCGAGAACCCCAGAGCACCGGAGAGAAACTTGGTCTTTGTTTGTTTTGTAAAAAAGGCCAAAGCGCTTCCGATGCCTGTGGCTAGACCGGCAAAGAGCGTTAACCCAAAAGCGAAAAGCACATTCTCCAGCGGCATGGTGATATACCCCCTGTCCCGTTTCTAAGTTCAATTATTTTCTTTCGATACACCTTAGGAATTTTCCTCGTAAAAAATGATTCTTCAACCCAATCCCATCTTATTTCACAAGGGAGGTTTACGCTAACCTTAAACCTCCTTCGTCATCCTTAGCCCTTTTAATCTGTGATCGAGAAAACTGATACTAAATCAAGTCAATGGAGATTCTCTGTCCACCTTTCAAACCTGTACTTGGTTTGGTCACCTGCTCATCCAAGCGTATTCTCCCAGCTAATATCTGCTTCTCGATATAAGAGCGGCTCCATCCCTCGATCTGTTCCGCGAGGATTTTATCCAAACGCCAGCGCCCAACGACCTTCTCCAAAAGAATCTCAATTCTTTGGATTCCCCGTTGTTGGACATGCTCCGGATTGATCGATTCGATACAGCCTTTTTCCGATGCCGCGCTCTCGATTGGTTTGTACTCTCCAGAAGCTTTATACGTCTTGAGGAATTTATTCCAGGTATGCCCCTTTTCACATTTGTAGATGGCGTACTCGTAGATATCCCGACCGTTGGCGTTATGCCGCCGCTTCGATGTATCTCGGAATTCAACCTTCCCATTACAGTTGGGGCAGTGTCTTATGGTTGATTCATTGGCCTTCTCATGCACCAGTTCCCAGATCAATATGGTATATTCCACGTCCTTCACCCTTTCGAGCAAAGGAACGCACCGCACCCCTTGAAAAAGGGATGGAGATAGCGCGATTTGAACAATAAAAAAGACGAAACCAAAAAGGCTTCGCCATCAACGTCCTAAGTCTTGTGCGTTCCTTGTAATGGTTAAAACAGCACAAAACAAATACTCGGCATCGATCTTAATCAACCCGTTTTTGCTTCATGCCACTCTTCAATTAACCATTACAAGCTAGCCGGCATACGAAAGTTCCCTTTCCATTTCTCAACTATCTCCTCTTTATTATACATTAACAGCTTTGAGGATACAATAACATAGTGAAGCCCCTGCTGGCCGCAGAGGCTCGATTAAACCTTCTTAAAACAGTAGACGAGAAGACGTTTAGGACGTCACTTCATCTTGTAGGTCTGGCAACAGGTTTCATCTTCGGAGCCCCCCGCTGGGGTCGCTGTAAGACTCTTCAGATTGGCATTGGGAGAAAAGCCGCCGTCCTGATCGTTTTGGATCACGATCTGTTGAGCTTCGCATAAGTTCCCTTCGGTCCAGTACTTACAGTCGTTGACGGTGCAATTCACATCGGGCATTCCCTAATCACTCCTTTCTTTTCGTCTAAAAAATAGGTTGCCCTTCAACAAGACCATCTATAACCCTATGTAATATCATTATCTTCCTTAATACCCATGCCTGCATTGTGCGTGGGCAGATCCATGGATTGAAGTTGGTATCCATTCATAAAGACTCTGTCCATGCTTGATCAAAAAACAAATTCCATGAGAATTCCCGGTTTCAGTTCCCTTTCGTCCACAGCATAAACCTTTTCCAACTTACCCACTTCTTTGAATCCACACCGTTTATAGAGCCTGCGTGCGTTCTCCCAATCCTCGCAGACTACTAGAATAGCTCGTTCCAGCGAATAGTTATTTCTTGTGTTTTCAATTATCCAGCGTAGTAGTTTTTCGCCTAAACCCAAACCTCGGAAGTTGGGAGAGATTGCAATCGATGATATATAGAGTGTCGTTCCATTTGAGTCATGCAGTTTGGCGATGGAATGATCCGTCCGTAAACTTTCTTGGGTTGGCTTTATATGCTCTGGCCATATCTCCGTTGTTATATATCCGGCCAATTGATGAGTATCCGCTTCAACAGCCAGCAGAAACCCTTCCGGAAAGACTGCCATCCGTTCGGCAAAAGTTGCTCGAGACTCTCGCACCCCCTTGACAAACGAATCCGCTTCGATCTCCTCGACAGCCGTTAAATCATCGGGCTGTGCTAAACGTATCATCCATCCCTGACTCATTGTATCACCCTACTTTTTTCGCCCTATTCAAAGGAATTTCTTGAACCAACCTGTAACCTCCTGCAATATATCCGGTGTCAAACAATGGCCAACCGGAGGCATATGCAACCACAATCTTTCGGGTGCACGCGCATATAGGGGCTTCAATTCACGGTAAAGTTCCAACGAGTATAGATATGGCTGATCCGTGTCCTGATCGCCATGGATGATCAGGAGTGGTTTTGGCGCAAAGGATTTTAAGGCATGGAATGGGTCGAACTCCGCCAGATATCGACTGCGCTCTTCTGATGCCTCACTAAGACGCTGCATCGTATCTTGCCATTGAGGATATGTGCCAACAGCCAGAGTCAGATCATCCCATGCCCGCTGAAAGGCGGGTTTTCCACCGATGGGAACGGCTGTTTTCACCCATGGGCAACGGGCAGCAACCAAGAACGCGGCAAAACCACCCATGGAGAAACCCGTCACACCAATTCGCTGGTCATCAATACGAGCATCCTCTCTCAATCCGTTTACTAAACAATGGAGATCGTCTTCGGTTTGGCGTATGACCTCGTGCATCAACAGATAAGTGTCCAGCCCGCAATCGGCGGGATATATGTCTTGAAACGCCCGCTGTGTCTTCGCCCCTCGATCCCGCCCGCCATGGAGCCAAGCATCAAAACTCAGAAAGAATATTCCGGCATCCGCCAGTCGATAACCCAACTCCAGGCCTGATCTACGATCTCCACCAAATCCGTGGAGAAAGATGACCAGTGGACATTTTCCAGCTCCTTGCGGATATATGGCCATAACAGGAATTCCTTTGATAACGTAATCCTCAAGAAGTACCCTTCTCATGGCAGTATCCCCTCCTGCGCAGGATTGGTTCACCGCAGACCAAAGGTATTTTGCAACAATATTGCTAATAAACAGTGATATCCATTCATAGTTAAAATTAAACTCAAACAACGGCTGTTTTCTCGGAGCTACATTGGCCTAGGCTAGATTAATCCTAGCTTCTTCTCCATCCAAACCACATCAAAGACTTCCCCATGTTTCTTTCCAATGCCCATGAGCCGACCGCATTCGATGAACCCCTGCCGCTGATGGAACCGGATACTCTGCTCATTGCGGGAGGAGATGTTGGCCAAGAGATTTCGTATCCCCTTGGCTAGGGCTACTTCTTCAAGCCATGCCAAAGTCGCTTTACCGATACCTTGCCCCACATATTTCTCCTCGATAAAGTATGTAACCTCGGCTGTCTCTCGGAAGGTTGGAAGAGGATTATAAGGGCGTAACATGCAAAATCCGATAACCCTCTCCGTTTCTCGATCCACCATCGCATATGCCGGATATCCGTGATTCATCTCCATGAGTTTGCTAAAGAAGGGATATGGCAAAGGAGACTCGGGGTAAGCCGCAAAACTATGTTCAATATAGTAATTAAAGATCTCCATGACCGAAGCGCCGTGTTTCTCCGATAACGGTTCGAAGCCCAATTCCATCTTCTCGCCTCCTTGGATTAAAAACGAGGCATCTCTAATGCCTCGTCGTTGGTGTGGAGTCATATAACCATCGCTTATGCGTCGAATTCATTGTCCTTCTTGAGGATGACATCGTGGGCTCCGCCTTCGCGTATGCTGATGCCGGAGACCAGCGTCATGCGGGCGGTCTTTTGCAGTTCCTGAATGCTTAAAGCGCCGCAACTGCACATCGTCGATTTGATCTTGCTGACGGTCACATCGAGGCTATCCCTCATCTTTCCGGCATAGGGCACATAACTGTCAACGCCTTCTTCAAAATGAAGTTTGCTATCGCCGCCGAAATCATACCGCTGCCAGTTTCGAGCTCGGTTCGAACCTTCACCCCAGTATTCTTTGACGTAGTTCATGCCGCCCATGCGCACTTTGCGACCGGGCGCTTCGTCAAATCGCGCGAAATAGCGTCCCAGCATGACAAAGTCCGAACCCATAGCCAGCGCCAAGACCATGTGGTAGTCATGGACGATACCGCCGTCGGAACATAACGGAATATAAACTCCAGTCTTCTCATAGTATTCATCCCGTGCTTTGGTGACTTCGATAACGGCTGTGGCTTGTCCGCGACCAATCCCCTTCTGTTCACGCGTTATACAAATAGAGCCGCCGCCGATACCCACCTTGATAAAGTCGGCGCCAGCTTCAGCAAGGAAGAGAAAGCCTTCGCGGTCCACGACGTTTCCGGCGCCAACTTTAACATCATCGCCGTAGGTGCTCTTGATCCAGCGCAAGGTTTCTCCTTGCCACTCGCTGAAACCATCGGAGGAATCGATACATAGAACGTCCACACCCGCCTGGATAAGGGCCGGAACGCGTTCCGCATAGTCCCTGGTGTTGATCCCTGCGCCGGCAATCAACCGCTTATGGGAGTCCAGCAACTCCAATGGATTTTCTTTATGATCGGTATAGTCTTTGCGAAATACTAGATACCGGAGGTTTTGATTCTCATCGATGATGGGAAGACAGTTCAGTTTGTGTTCCCAGATCAGATCATTGGCTTCACTGAGCGTGATACCTTCTTTCCCATAAACCAAAGACTCAAATGGCGTCATAAAATCCTTGATCTTCATATCCATCGGATATTTATTCAAGCGGTAGTCACGGCTGGTCACGATACCCGACAACTTCCCAAATTGAGAACCATCCTCCGTAATGGCGATGGTGGAGTGACCCGTTTTTTGGGTTAGGTTCACCACATCATTTAAGGTCTGATCCGGTTTAAGGTTTGAATCACTAACAACGAAACCCGCTTTATAATTTTTGACTTTGCGAACCATCTCGGCCTGGTCTTCGATGGGCTGAGAGCCAAAGATAAATGAAATCCCGCCGCTTCGAGCCAGCGCGATCGCCATCTTATGATCGGAGACCGCTTGCATAATCGCAGAAGCGAAGGGAAGGTTGAGACATAGCGCAGGCTCTTCGCCACGCTTGAATTTGACGAGTGGGGTTTTAAGGTTCACATTGTCGGGAATACATTCTTTCCGTGTTAGATTGGGTAGCAGTAAATACTCATTAAATGTCCGACTGGGCTCGTTGTAGTAAAATGCCATGATCAATCCTCCTGTTGAATTTTGGTTTATCAAGTTCATTGAGGTTATCGCCGGCTTTTCCATTGGTTTTAACACGAAGATACCGCCGAAAATAAAGCCGTTTCTCACTCTAAATTTCAATTAGTATATATCCAATTCAATCCGGCGTCAAGTCTTGGTCGCGTTAAATTATCCCGAATTCATATTCACTTGCAAGTATCGCCCAATAGCTGCAGGCTTTTGGATGTATACTCCATGATTTCGATGGCATTACCATCGGGGTCTTTAATCCAAGCCTGCCGGGAGAAGTCCAAGCCTTCCGTGATCTCCGTCACTTCGAGACCTTGTTCCATCAGCCTTTGCCGAAAACGCAATAGGTCAATGACTTCAAAACAAAGGTGTTGATAATGGGTGCGATTCGCCAGCGACCCCCGCTCCCCACCCCATTCCTTTAAGGCCAATGATCGATCGAACAACTCGATAAAGGTGGATTGTCCGCACTCGAAGTAATACCCAAAGGTTATATCCTCTTTTGTCTTCATCGTAAATTTCATCTTTAGGCCAAGTTTATGGGTGTAAAAATCCAACATCTCATCGACACGATCGGAGAAAAAGCAGATATGGGCAAGTTGACGGATCATACTCTTGGCACCTCCTATAAAATCATGCACTCCAGGCAAGACAATATCTCACCTTTTGCCATAAAGCCTAAGTAACTCTTCAACGACTCGCAATGCATTGATGGAGACCTGCTCGACGTTGGCCTCGAATGTCTCCGTCCCCTCTTCGTCAGCCCGATCCGAAATTGCACGGACCACTATATAGGGAATACTATTGGCATAGCACACATGAGCCACACTTGCGCTTTCCATATCAACAGCCATGGGTTGGAAAGCCTCGATTAAACGTTCTCTTTCACCGTGTTGAACAAAGGCTTCCCCTGTGATAATTCTCCCTATATAGCCTTTGACTGTCCAATCAAGAGAGGTGCAAACATTAAACGCATCCTGAAGCATCGTTCGATCAGACCGAAAGTAGATCTCTTCCATCCATGGATGCTATTCCGTTAAAATTTCTCTGGCCACATCGTGATAGGCGATCTCATCTCCGATCACGATATCTCCAATTTCAAGCCGTTGATCGAGACCGCCGGCAACGCCAGTTAGTATAATATGGGTCACATCGAACTTATCGATCAGTATTTGGGCGGCGATCGCCGCATTGACCTTACAGACGCCCGAAAAAACAGCAACAATGGGAGTACCCTCGAATTCTCCAACAGAGAATTCCAATCTGGCATGGCGGATTCGCTGAGCTTCCTCAATTTTATCGATCAGAGGCTGGATCTCCTCGACAGATAGACCCATGATTCCAATCCTCATTAACCTTCCTTGCTTTCGCCTCTTCTATAAATCCAATTTCATTGTTATGGAAGTCCCCTCGGTATTAAGTGCTTTGAACCCGAATCGTTCGTAAAGTCTCATGGCCGGATTTCGCGAATCCACACTCAACGAGATGGCTTTGATCCCTTGTTTTTTCGCCTCTTCAAGCAGCGCATTGAGCAAAAGATTTCCGACACCTTTCCCACGGTGTTCCTCGACGACGGCCATTCCCATCTCCAGCGTGTCTTCATCGACAAATCCATAACCTCTTTTTGCTGTCTCAAAGAAGCGACACGTAATCGAACCGATGGGTCGTCCGCCGTTATCCCATGCAACAAAGCCGATATCACCCGGTTTTCCCCAACCATCCACGTATTTCAACAGGGATGGGCTGTTAATGATATCCTTAGCAGGGCGGTCCATCCCAATCGGGACATAGATGGATTCGTATAACATCTCCCATAAAAATGGAATATCGCCGCTGGAGACAGGCCGTATCATAATCCCCATCACACAACACCTCGCTGATTTACTGGGCCTTGTTCACCAATTCCTGGCTCTTTCTGTAGACCGTTGCTTGAACCTGTGCGATCAGATTGGCCGCTTCGTCTGTTATCCTCACCTGGTAAGTGGCAAGTCTCCTGCCCAAGGATTCTTCAAAAGCTTCAGCCAACAAAACGCCTTCAGATACCGCTTTGAAGTAGCAGATATTTGCATTGATCAGTACAGCAGCGCGTCCATGAGCATTGGCCGCAGCGGCCAGCGCAAAGTCGGCCAGGGTGAAAACGGCCCCTCCTTGCACCGTACTTAATCCGTTCAGGTGTTTGGGATCGATCGTCAGCTTAGCGCTGGCACTCCCCGGTTTAACATCCACCAGCTCGATCCCCACCGTTTCGGTGCAGAAACGATCCCGTTCCATTATGTCTTTGATCTCTTCCATGTTACCATCCTCCCCAAAATCACCTCTAAGAAAAACGTCTTACGACGTCCTTTCGAAAACAGAATAAAGGCTTTGATTATTTAACCACGAAGAGCACGAAGTACACGAAGAA
>OBJA01001285.1_pt1 | contig 17835 bp, 12 predicted proteins | sample 1519751 | NCBI WGS metagenome assembly OBJA01 (sample SAMEA3881238, study PRJEB22517) | soil metagenome | biome: lake sediment; feature: soda lake sediment; material: sediment, water from around vicinity | place: India | collected 2013-12-23 | depth 3 m | reverse complement strand
TTTCGAAATCACCACCCACTGTAAATAGTATACTGGATCGCGACAAAGCCGACATCTGTGATGGTTTCGGCTCATAGGTATGTGGAGATGCACCTGCCGGAACGAGCACATTCACTTCCACAAGGTCCCCTCCTATTTTTTCGACGAAAAACTTTTGTGGCGCAATGCTGACAAATATGCCAAGTTTTTTCGATGAAGAAGCAGGTGCCTTTTCGCAACCAAGAAATAACCTCAAAAAAATCAGTAAAAAAAGTACCTTTGCGGCTCTCATATCAACCCCCTGTATTGAAAATAGTTGAAGCCGAATTGTGATTTGATCTTATTTTGGATTCGGGAGCTCATACTCCAGCTGGAATCATTTTCTGTGGCCCGAAACCCGAAAGGTTCACACCTTAACAATTAATAATAAATACAGGCTTAAAACTGTTTTTGTACAGCATACAAGATAGCGATTCTTCTTTCGAAAAAGCTGCATAGCACACTCATCACCTCTGAGTAATATATAGTCTTCACTTTTCTACTACATAGATTAGCGTTTATGTAACAGAACCGTTTTCATCAGGTCTGCACCGGCTATTTTACAAATATACATTCCCGATGAGACTGCTCTTCCGAGTGCATCACGACCATCCCACATAATAGTTTTTCTTTGGGATGCCCCGCCCGATCCGGAGAGAGCCCTGATTTTTTTTCCATTTATAGTGTAAATTGCAGCCGTTATCCGGGCTGGTGAACCGGAAACAACGCTGATCTCTGTGGCGGAAAAAAACGGATTGGGTTTTGCCCCGACCAGCACGGTCTCTTTCTGTACCGAAGATCGCACCCTGGTCGACATTCCTTTACCTGCACAAAAAATCACCAGAGGCTGCTCCTGTGAGGAGATCCCAAGAGCATTGACTATTGCTTCGCGTTCATGTTCATTGAAAGCACCGCAGTAGCATCCCTGGAGTCCGAGAGCTGTAGCCTGAAGCAGAGCACTCGATCCACAATACCCCGCTTCAAGAAGCTGCGGACGCTCTTTAGTTTCGGCACAGAACAGAAAATAAACAGGTGCACTTTGAGATATGCGGGGAATCGCAGCTCGCAACTGTACTCTTCGATCTTCAGTGGTCACCTCCTCTGTACGATGATCGCGGGTGTTGATTGCTCCCGACAACTGACGCATATGATAGCGATGCACTGACCCTGGTTTTACAATATATACATGACCAGTCAGGTAATACATCGCATTCCAGGATGCAACCGAGAGTCCCGCTTTAGAGGAGATAGTATGAGGTGTGCACCCATATGCCGCCCAGGCAATCTGCGAAATTTCTTCAGCCGACAATGCATCAGCAAGGAAATGGTTACCATACAAGGGCTCTTCCATGGCATCCTCCAGGGGCATGCTTCCATTTACGCATGGATCAGGAAGTGAACTATCAGAGGAGTGAGCAACCAGGTTTGTTTTAAAGCCACTCACCTGGTTCAGTCTGCCATAACAGTTTACAAGATGTATGGTTGAGCCAGGATTCCAGTAAAGGTTGGCGTACTGATAGGCACTGTCTTTGGGGCAGCTGGCTGGCAGATCAGCGCTCAACCCCCAGAACGGGATCGAAGCCAGTTGAGCCCAGTGCAACGCCGCACCGGCATCTTCGGCAACCCCGGATGGAGTGGTGGAGACCCCTACCTCAAAAGCGGTGTTCGATTCTGACCTCTGATTGCCATCAAGATGGAAAACCAGCATATGCTGCCTCGGATCATACCGATAAACCCCCTCGGGCAGGGCTACATATACGGTCCTCTCTGAAGCGATAAGCGGGGCTCTCGATGCAGCCCACACGACATTTGCCATAACTTGCTCACTGAGAGCACCGCTATATCCACCATGAGTTGAAACACGTGAATTGAGACAAAGCTCTACCGATGATTGACCTTTCACCGGTTCCGGAAGCGGCATGTCCGATGCTGTCTTTTTCTTTGTAGATGAGAATACCTTTTCAGCAAGTACCGATGTGCCCGCCATGGCTAAAAGTTTCCCAAATGAGCGCCGCTCCATAGTCTCCTCCCGAATCAGATACAGTGTTCACATAACCATTGGTTCATAATTGGCAGGGTAAGTGTTCATGTAATGTGTCGTACAGTTGCACCACAAAGGTGTAGAGGATTAACCCTTTCGCATGGGCCAATAATCAGCAGGCCGAAGTGGGCTTTGCTACTCAACCCGTAAATCTTAAACATCTCTCTGCAGCCAATCACTACCAGGAGCTATTTTGATTTAATCAGATATTTCCAGCTCACCATTGAGAGGCTTATCAGCATGAAAAAGCTAGTGATATTGACCGGTTCAGGAATGAGCGCAGAAAGCGGCATAAAAACCTTTCGTGATTCGGGCGGCTTATGGGAGGACCACGATGTGATGCAGGTTGCAAGTGTCGAGGGGTGGTTGAACAATCCGGAACTGGTAGTGCAGTTCTACAATAAGCTTCGGAGGCGATTGGCAGAAGCCAAACCCAATGCAGGACATATGGGCTTAGTTGAACTGGAGAAGTATTTTCACGTTCAAATTATCACTCAGAACGTTGATGACCTCCATGAACGCGCTGGAAGCAGCAATATTCTTCACCTGCATGGAGAACTCACCAAAGCCTGCTGCACCGGAAATAAAAAGCATGTTTTTAATATCGGGTACCGGGATATAGAACCGGGGGAGACCTGCGAGGATGGATACATATTACGACCAGATATAGTCTGGTTTGGCGAAGCGGTTCCGGCAATGAATGAAGCGGTGAAAAGTGTGCAATCTGCTGATATTTTTGTGGTGATCGGCACCTCACTACTAGTGTATCCTGCTGCGGGCCTGATTGATTGTGTACAAAGGAATGTACCTATCTACCTTATTGACCCAAAAAAACCTGACCAGCAGATTCATAACCACTACACCTTCATTATGGAGGGCGCAGGTACCGGAGTAGCTCGTTTGACAAAGATCCTTATTAAAGAGTATAAATCCTGATACATGAGGCTAATCACCAGGTATGATCACCTCCTCAAAGGAGCATACCTGTTCTTACTTCGTAAACCCGCGCTGAAACCGTAAAAACCTGCTCCCATGTCGAATCAGGCGATACACACTATGAGGAGACTGCAGGAACATTCTAGGGTACACCTCTTTTCGCATGAATTTCCTGTTGTAAAACTCTCGGTAGAATGCCTTATAGTGGCGTTCAAGGATCTCTTTACTTCCAACATCTTTGGGAACAAACACAAAATTGACACAATCCATCTTTGACCAATCATTCTCAAATGCTCCAAGCTCCTCAATGGCACTGCTGATCGGTGCACCGGGAAAAGGGGTAAATGCTGTCAAGTTGGCATCCTTGAGCGGCAACGATACCGCAAGCTCCCGGGTCTTGATGATCGACTCTTCAGACTCTCCTGGAAAACCGATCATAAAGAGTCCTTTTACCCATAATCCCGACTGATGCAGAAGCGTTATATCGCGCCGGATGTCTTCAAGCGACAGTCCCTCTTTATGAGAATCGAGTATTTTCTGATCACCGGATTCTATCCCCACCGACACCATCCAGCATCCACCCCTTTTAAGCAGGCGGATTAGATCCGGATCGATATGTCCGATCCGAACGATACAGTTAAAAGTAACCGGAAGCTTGCTCGATGCAAGTCTGGTACAAAGCTCTTCAACCCGTCTTCGATTAAGAGTAAAAAGGTCATCATAAAAATTAAAATGCCTCACACCAAAATCACGGTACAGCCACAGGATCTGTTGAAAAGTATACTCAGGAGAATTCCACCGGAAACTCTTACCAAAAACAGAGCGATCGCAATAGGAACAGGTATAAATACACCCTCGAGATGAGATGATGTTGGCCCCGGGATGTTTGGGATAGCCAAAAAGCGGCATAAGGTAGCGTTTGGGAAATCCCTGGAGAAGATCATACGCTGGAAACGGAAGCTCATCGAGTCTGCATGCAGCAAGAGGCTTTGTGCCCTGCATCACCTCAGAACCGCTGCGAAAGTAGATCCGTTCGAAATCGCTGTCTCCATCAGCAAGCGCCTTGAGCCTAGGCTCCCCTTCACCAGCAATGATATAATCGATAGCCGGATACTGCAACAGCAGATCACCTTTTCCCCACGATGCATGCACGCCACCAAACACCGTCTTTACATCTGGTGCGAGCTCCTTGACCCGCTTACAGACATCGTATGCATCTGAAAATGCCTGGGTTGTCACCGAAAAACCGACCATGTCCGGACACACCCCTACAATGCGCTCTGCCCAGGCTGTGTTTGGCACCCTGAACAACAGCGCCGCATCGATAATTGTTACCTCATGCCCAGCTTTTCGCAGCACTGCGGCAATAGAGGTGATACCAATCGGTGGCATAATGCACGCCAGGGAGTTAATCTTGACACTGCTTTGATCCAGTGTGTATCCACGGGGGTGAAAAAGAACAATCCGCACGTATCAGGTCTCCTAACGAACCAGAAATTCCCACATCGGCCCGGTAACGCCCTTCGAACGGAGCCGTTCCATGACCGCAACCATCTCAGGCGGAAGCTCATCAATAATCCAGTTTGGTGACTTTTGATGAAACGTCCGGTGAATTTCAGCAATCTTCTCTTTAGTTAGTTCAGGCGAGAGGTAAAACAACGGATCAAGCAGATCTTCGTCTCCGCTGATTACCTTCTGTTCAAGTGCCGTCGCATAGAGTGGTGTTCCCGGATAAAGCCGCATTCCGGTAAATGGAAACACCACCGTTTTCTTCAGTCGCAAGGAATTCTCATAACCCTCGAGCATCGTTTTTTCCGTTTCACCAGGCCCACCGGTAATAAGAAAATGTGCGTAGTGAACCTTTTCATTCCGCGCAAGCTCGCTGACATAAAGGATATCTTCGAAAGTGAAATTCTTCAGATAACTCTCCAGAACCGAATCACACAAACTATCAGACCCAAATTCGATATGTTTCAAACCAGCCCGCGCCATAAGTCTCATCAGATCAGGAGTGATATGGGATGGACGAAGAAAACAACCCCATTCCAGATTGAGATTCAGGCGGAGTAGTTCATTGCAGATAGAGGCAACATGATCCGCACTGGTATTAAAAACAGAATCAACGATAAAAACATACCGGGCTCCCTGCCTGGATGCTGCCATCAACTCTTCACCTACAGACTGTGCTGAGCGAAAACGAATCGTCCGTCCTTCAATAAGCGGATAGGTGCAGTAGCAACATTGAAACGGACAGCCCCGCTGTGTCTGAATGTTAATCACACCGCTGGTCTTGAGATAACAGTCGAGTATGTGATGAGGTCGTTCAGGAATTGTTATTTCTGCAGGATTAAGCACGTTTACCGCATTTATCATTACAGCTGCACCGTCCCGATACACCAGTCCCGGAATAACCTCAAGCTGTGCCTTTGTCGGAACGTTCGTTAGGCTCAACTCGTTTAAAAGAGCCGGAAAAGCATGTTCTGCTTCGCTAACAATTCCGTAGTCAGCACCAGAATACAGGAGAATTCTGTCGGGAAAAAGGGAGAAGGCACTCCCCCCAAGAATGGTTGGAACACTGGTAACTGCACGAACCCTTTGCAGCACAGCATTAAGATCAGGAATGAAAAATTGTGTATTATCGATTCTAACATCATCGATATTTCGAAGAGACAACCCGACAAAATCTGGACAAAAAGAGCTGATAATCGACTCAAGACTATGCTCTTCAAAGACCATATCAACCATACAAACAGTGAACCCTTTTTTTTTCAAGGCACTAGCAACATGGCCAAGACCCAGCGGAAACACCGGATAAGGGTTACGACAACGGTTGGTGTTAACCAGAAGCACTTTTTTGGACATATTCTCTTTTTCTGCGTTTCAGTTCAAAAGCGTTAAGAGCTAAAAATAATTCCTGATATGGAAATTACTCAGCTTTGCCATGCTCATTTTCCACCCACACCTCATTAGTCATTTAACCAGCCGTTCCCATGAGAAACCGTTGCTCTCAGTCGGCATTCCCAAAAAAGTGGCCGGATTCAGTTTTTCATCTTTTGCAGCCCATTATACAAAATGCTGCATAACACTTCGGTTGGAATTATGAATCCTTCCGCAGCTAAAGAGGTACAGAACTCATCATGGGTTCGATTTTGCCGATACTGTGGTTCTTTTGGAGGATGCCTGAGATAGCGCGAAAGCAGCGAGAGATCAGGGGAAACCAAAAGACTTGATTGATAATAAAACAGCTTCGGAGTGGAACCCATATACAAGGAACTCCCCAGAATCTTCCTGTCCCTGATTGCCAGATCACTGATTCCCTTTTTTTCGATCCCATCGATACCGGCGCGTCTGAAACTGGCGATCATCGAATCGTGTATTCTGCCAAAAATCTCCAGAGCCGTATCGTTAGCAGAACGAGGCCCGACACATATGGTGATAATCATACCTGGGGCCAGCACAACCGTTCCACCACCACCGCGGCGCTCCAGAACCGGAACACAATCTTCAGCACACCGGCTTAGATGAATCTCCTGCTCCTGCCGGCAGGAGGGGCCAAAAACCACCTCAACACGGTTCTGCCCATATGTGCATATAAAAGGATGAGGCTGGAGCGCTCCGTACATAAAAACCCCATCGTTTTTTTTGCAGCTCCCCGGAAACAGTGGTGCCCTCATTACTGTGTCCTCTTTTTGTTTATGTGACTGGCCATAAAAAGAGATATATAGGTTGCCAATGGAAACAGTTTCTTCAGTAATGGTGTTCTGATGGTGATCGCCTTTGATGGGCACATCTCATGGCAGCAGAAACAGCGAATACAGCTCCGGTAATCATAGTGGGGAACTCTCTTTTTTCGTGCCTCTACAGCTTTGGGGTCTACCGGGCACACCTGCACACATCTGAGGCATCGGGTGCACAGTTGAGAATTGATGACCGGCCGGGGGGTAAACGAACTCCTGATCTGGCGAAGGAGCCTGTTTCTGGGAACGCGCACCGGCGGTTTCCTGACAACCCGAAAAGTCTTATCGATCAAAGGGTCCACCGGATCACCAAGAAGCTCAATCATAGCCTCATCACTGTTCCCCAATCCTGATCTCGCTCCAGCTCCAATAGTGGGCACAAATGCAGGATCAAGATCGATAATTTTACAGGCAATGGTATCAAGGGCAACAGGATCGGCGGAAAAAAGCAGTGCGCCAATCTTCTTAGGGTCACCGCTCTGGGGGCCATTCCCCTCCATCGCAAATACTGCATCCATGATATACAATCGTGCATGTGCAAAACGAGCAACATCAACCAGCAGTTGTGAAAAATCGTATATGTCCGGAAATCGGGCATGGTACTCACCTTTCACTATTCCAGGAACACACCCGAACTGATTCTTAACTGCACCGGTCATTCTGGTAAGGCCATGAGATTTGAGTTTTGAGATGCTGATCATGCCATCTACCCCAAGGACTGCATTGGCAATATGGAGCCGTTTACTTGAAATCCCATTTTCGAAGGAAACACTCCTGCCATGATCAAAATCTCCCAGTGAAACCCCCATCTCCTCAGCAATCGCATGAAATCCCGATTTTTTGAGGGCATGAATAGCCGTCTGCAGGCCACCGGGAGAATCACCATAAGAAAGCCGCACACCTTTATCTTTAAAAGCGGACACAACAGCAGCAAACACTGAAGGGTTTGTCACAACACAGCGCTGTGGATCAGTTCCCCAGAGAACATTTGGTTTAATTAGCAGCTCTTCACCTGCACTGAAAAACTGCTCTACTCCTCCCAGAAGTTTCAATCCCCGATGTATAGCTTCGTTGATCTGATGCTGGTGATAGGAATTACACATTACAACAGCAACACGGGATTTTCCCAATAGACCCTCCTTTGATAAGATCCAGAAAAATAACAACTGCCCCGCTCAGAGTGAAACCGATCAACTTAGAAGCTAACCTGTAGTAACCGCGTTACTCCTTGCGATTAATTGAGAAAAATGGCTCCGAAGTATATTTTTATACTCTTTTCTCTATAACGGAGTTGTGTAAATTTCAGGCGAAAGGGCTCTTCCATGGATACGCGTCCAGAGGTAATTCTCACCGGTTCTGACCTGACGGTAGAAGATATTGTAGCTATCGGCATAGGTGATAAAATTGTTGCACTCGATGAACATGCAAAAAAACGGTGTGTTGCATCTCGGGAATTTCTTGCCAGGGAAGTTGCTGCAAAACGAATTATCTACGGCGTGAATACATCATTCGGTCCGATGTGTAACAAGATCATCAATGATAACGAGATCGAGGCCCTTCAGGTAAATCTTATAAAAAGTCATGCTGCGGGACTTGGAGACCCACTCAAACCCTATATCGCACGGGCGGTTCTGGCAGTTCGACTCAACAGTCTGGTCAAAGGGTTTTCCGGAGTCAGAGTAGAGCTTTTAGAGCATATCCGCTCCATGATCAATTTGGGCATTTCCCCCTATATCCCTGAGTGCGGCAGTGTCGGTGCATCGGGCGATCTTATCCATCTTGCTCATATGGCACTGGCTATTATAGGCGAGGGGTCTGTTTTTTACAAAGGCGATCTCCGCCCAGCTCGCGACGTTTACACCGAAACCGGGATTAAACCTTTCAGATTGAGTTTCAAAGAGGGTATTGCCCTGATGAACGGAACTGCTGCAATGACAGCAATCGGAGCATTCGCACTTTTTGGCGCAAAGAAACTCTTGCGGCTTGCATGTGTTCAGGCTGCCTTTGCAATAGAAATTTTCGGAGGTATCGATGATGCCTTTGATGAAGATCTCCATACAGTCAAACCGCATCCTGGACAGATACATATTGCCGAAATCATCAGAAACCTTTACAAAGGCTCCCGCAATATCATGCTGCGTTCCGAAATGCATGACATGATCAGAAAGCAGGAGACCCTGGGGCTTGTGTTTGAAACAAGTATCAATGTGCAGGATGTGTACTCGATCAGATGTACACCACAAATACTGGCACCTGTTCAGGAAGCGATCGATGCCGCTGCAAAAACAGTCGAAATCGAAGCAAATTCATCGAATGACAACCCAATCATCATTCCCGAAAAGAAAAAGGTCATCCATGGAGGGAATTTCCATGGACAAAGTATCGGCTTTGCCATGGATATGCTCTGTATGGCTGTTTCTGAATTGTGCACCCTTTCCGAACGGCGGTTGAATAAACTGCTCGACAGTAAACTTAATGAGGGACTTCCGGAGCACCTCATTCCCGGAACGCCCGGTTTAACAATGGGCTTTATGGGTGCTCAATATCTGGCTACCTCCACAACTGCCGAAAACCGGCAATTAGCAAACCCGGTCAGCACACTATCGATCTCCTGTAATGCGTCTAACCAGGATGTTGTCAGTATGGGAACCGTTGCTGCACGTAAGGCTTTCCGTGCAGTAAGCAATGCAAAACATGTTCTGACACTCGAAACACTGGCTCAATTGCAGGCACTCTCATTCAGAAACGCTCCATCGATGGGAAGCGGTACAAAAATGATTTACGATCTACTGGTTTCACACTTTCAGGTTTATGATAACCAGCGCATTTTCCATGATGATCTCACGATCTTCAGAAAGCTACTGTTTTCAAGCCAGCTTTTCGATGACCTCTCGGTTTATCTGGTGGATGATCAGATACAACCCGAACCTGCAGCAATATAAGCTTCTGTGAGCACATACATATGCGCTCACTTTTTGCTTTAAAGCAGATGGTCAGAGTAACGCATCCTTGTACCTGGTGGCGGCCATTATCCCACCATCCGGGAGCGCTCATCGTGAGCGCAGAGTATTAAAAAATTTATCTTATTGGTTAAGGCAATGAAAGAATAAAACGGATTTAAAAGAGATCCCGGATGATATCGGAGTCGGAAAATTTTAACGCAGAGTGCGCAGGGAACGCAGAGGGTAAACGTAGAGATAAAAAAGATTAAAAAAACAGAGCGCAAAGGATAAACGCTTCGCGTTTATAAGAGCGCGTCCGTGCGCATTAAAGACAAATGGTGAAGGAACAGGCCGCCAACAAGCCAAAGTTTTAATGTTAAGAAACACTATAACTTTGGCCAACCTGATGAAAGAAACTCGCATCCATGCATAGTATGTACAGGTTCAAATCATCTCTCCCGCTCCTATCATCAGCCGTTCTGTTCATCTTTCTCATTACCGGGTATCTGTTGATGTTCCGTAATGTGAAATTCCTCCACCATGAACTTATCAGAAACCAGTGCCGCAGTTTCGCTGAATACCTGGTACTGAATCTTGAAAATGAGCTCAGTGAGCGCGAAAATGATCTGTCACTGATCGCAGAGTTATGGCTCAACAATCCTGAACATGACAGAAACAGACAGTTTCTGCATGATGCAACAGAAATTATTAAACGTGAACCACGCTACCACGTAATCAATCTCATTGACACCGCCAGCATTATCAGAATTTCAGCACCAGAAGGGCGTCGGCCAGATCTGGTCAATTACGACCTGCACCAAACTCCCGGAAGCATGGAGTATCGGGCCCAGATGCTTACCGAGGGTAAACCGGTCCTGTCACGTCCCCTGGAGTATAATATCAAACGATCAGGCATGCTCCTTATATATCCGGTTTTTGTCAACAACGACACCGGCAAAACATTTATCGCATCCATAACCGGAGCTTTTTTCCTGGATGACCTTTTACACGATCTGTTTGATTCCCATCCATTCAGTAAGATTGATGTCGGGATCAGTGTCGATGGAAGCAGGCTTTATCCAGAAGACAGCAGCCATTTACAGGATAACCATCAGATAAGTCAGGATGTTTCTGTTTCGATTCTGGGACGTACATGGCACATTACTACCCGATTATCACAACATCATCCAATTAACACACTCATAGCCAATTCCATCAGATTTTTCTATATCGGAGCAGTACTCTCACTAGTAGCTGCAATTTTCTTTTACCATGTTCTCATTTCTATGGGCAAAGCCCGAAAAAGTAAGCTGGCACTAACTGAGTCCGAAAACCGATATCATCAGCTCTTCGAATCTAACCCTATTCCCATGCTCGTTTATGATTTTTCCAGCCTTCAGATCCTTGATGTAAACAATTCTGCCATTGCACATTATGGATACAGCCGGGAAGAGTTTCTCTTGCTTACCATTAAAGATATTCGGCCACCCGAAGATGTTCCCAAACTTCTGGAAAAAATCTCATCGGGTTGCTCAGGTTCCAATGGTTACGACAATGCTGGAGTCTGGCGACATACAAAGAAAAACGGTGCAATAATGTTCAATGAAATTACGACGCACCAAATTGAATTCAAAAAGAAAGAAGCTCGACTAGTTCTCATGAATGATGTTACCGAACAGGTAAAGGCTGAGCTCGAGCGAACAAAACTGGAAGAGCAGCTCAGACAGGCTCAGAAGCTGGAGATTGTCGGACAACTCGCCGGCGGTATCGCTCACGATTTCAACAACCTTCTCCAGCCCATTATCGCCTATGCGGATATGTCACTTCAAAAACTGGACAGGGAGAGTCCAATCTATGACGACCTCATTGAAATCATGCATGCAGGAAACCGGGCCAAAAGCCTGGTTCACCAACTACTTGCTTTCAGTAGAAAACAGATTCTGAAAACCACAATAGTCGATCTGAACAACACCCTGAAGGGGATCTTCAGCATGCTTCAGCGTCTCATTGGTGAACACATAAAAGTCGAGCTGGACCTCGTCCCCACTATTGGCACCATAAAAGCCGACGTTTCGCAAATAGAACAGGTGATTTTAAATCTGGCGGTAAATGCACGAGATGCAATGCCAGAAGGCGGTATGTTGATCTTCAGCACCAGTGAACAAGTTATTGACAAAGATGGTTTCAATGGTAACGGGGAGCTCTCAGAAGGCACGTATTCAGTTATCAAAGTGCGCGATACGGGCTGTGGTATGGATCAGAATACCATAACCAGAATATTTGAACCATTCTTTACAACAAAAGCTCCGGGAAAAGGTACCGGACTGGGCCTTGCAACAGCCTACGGAATCGCCAAACAGCATGGTGGCACGATTACCGTTCAGGCAACTTTAGGGAAAGGTTCCGAATTTGCAATTTACTTTCCTCAATGCAAAGGAACACCAGTCCAAATCAGTGAACAGCCCAGAAAATCAACTCCCGAGCCAAGAAAGCATATCACAATACTGGTTGTAGAAGATGAGAAAACAGTACGGAAGCCAATCTGTAGATATCTCAAAAACAAAGGATTCACAATTTTCGAAGCAGAAAACGGGAATCAGGCACTGAAACTCAGTACAGATATGTGTGGCGATACCGATCTTCTCATCTCTGATGTGATCATGCCGGATCTCAACGGCAAAGAGTTATATAATCGTTTAGTAGAGAAATACCCCGGACTACAAGTCATTTTCATGTCAGGGTATTCCGACGAAATTATTGCACAAAAGGGAATTCTCGATGCCAGTGTTCATTTTTTACATAAACCATTCACAATGGATTCTCTGCTTGCTATGGTTTACAGCGTATTCCCCCCTTCTGCATCTGCTGAATCATCAGAAAAGTAACCCTTACGTGAACACCCACAGATACGCAGACCTGAGCTCAGTTGCGCAACGAAGAGTGCCACCCTACCACAAAGATACTCTTATCCAGCAATAACCACGTGCTCTTGTTGCTCATTACCGCAGTGGCAATGATTATCTGAAAATTTTCCTACTCCGTACAAAAGCCAGTTACCCGCAGAGAACCATCCTGAGCTACCCAAAAAAGAGAGCTCTTCAAGGTAAGCTTGTGGCGCAAGGATCACAATTACCTAATTCCCTCCCGTTGCTCTCATGAGTAGGCGGCGCCCGCGTCCTTCTTCCTGAACAGTTACCGTGTCCATTTGATAAAAATTCTACAGTGTCAATCTAGTCTGAATCGTACAATGGAGCTTGTCCGTCCCGTTTCCCATGTATCTGGTTTTCACCCGTATCTGCCCCATCTGCTCCATATTCACGGCCATTTCCATCGCGTTCTTCTGGTGAACACTGGGCCAAGATGAACCCTTCCAGCGCAATAACTATATAAAACATGATTATGATACATAATATGGTACACCTCCCAAGTGACCTTTCCTAAGAAAAACAGGTGATGGTTCATAATAAAACTTCGATAACCACTGAAATTTAGTGAGTTATACCTATTTATGCGTAAAAATGTGTCAAAATACTTGTTTTACCATGGAAAAATTTGTATTGTTCTAATGTGCAGCTTATCGTTGTATCCATTTCAGGAGGATTTATGAAAAAAGGGTATATGTGTTTTGTTGGGGTAGCGCTTCTATCAGGTCTGGTTTTTGGAAAAGATGAAAAACCACCTGTCAAAGAGGAAGCGAAAGCCCAACCACCAGCTCCAAAAGTTTCCGTACCCAAATCAAAATTTACCGTTGATGAAGACTTGCTGGTCATGTTTTTTAATGAACCAGAAGAGCATTTCGTCAAAGCCCGCAACAGTCTGGCACGAAAAGATGTCAAGGAAACAACAACAGAACTCCAGAAATCTATCGCATTCCTGAAACTGGAGATGCTTCGTGCAAACGATGAGAACGAAAAAGCGATCAAATATGCTATCAGCGATATTGAAAAACTGATTGCAGAGATGGAAAAGACAACCATAAGTGTTAACATCCGAAAACTTGCTGAAAGCATGAAACAGGATGCGCAAAAAGCGAGTGGAGACTCGGCAAAAGCTCTCCAGGTTTCAAGCGCTGAACTGCAAAAACTCGCCGATCAAATGGAAGATTCTGCCCCGCAGCTTTCATCACCGGAAACACTGGATCCTGTTATCGCAAAAACGCATCTGGTATTAGTTAAACATCATCTGTCCAAAGCACGAGACTTCTGGAACAGAAAAGATGTGAAGCGGTCCGGTAACGATCTGGATGCAACTGCAGAGCACCTCGCCCGCACGTATCAGTGGATGAACAAAGAAGCCGATGGTGCGACTAAATCCGCTTTTAAAGATACCCGCGCAGCCTCTTTGAAAATGATCCAGGGTACCGCAATTGGTGGAGATGAGTTCAACAAACTGGTCGACCTGATTACAAAAGAAGTCGAACGCGTTTTTAAAATAATGGAACCTGCAAAAAAGTAACTTGTCTCTCTGCTGTGATCACACTCAAGCCCGCTCTATGCGGGCTTTTTCAATTGGACATACGTTTAAATTTCCAACTGTTGACCTTGTGCAATCATAAACTGACATATATTACAGGTAGACATCATGAACGTTGTTGTTTTTCTTGAGAGTCCTGTTCGCGCCTTCAGGATCACCCCTCAGCTCGTTAACCATCTCCGATCAGCATTTCCTGCCTGGCATTTTATACAAGCCCTTTCAGAAGAAGATCTGGTTGTTCATCTGAAGAGTTGTGAGATTCTGATAACCTGGTATTTTCGTGCTGAATGGTATGGCTGCGCCCCACATCTAAAAGCAATCTTTACTCCATCAGCAGGAAAGGATTGGATCGCACGACATCCAGATTATTCCATTCCCCTCTTTTTTGGTTCTTTTCACGGGATCATAATGGCAGAATCGCTTCTTGCCATGATTCTTTACTTCAACAGACGGCTCTCTGATCTGATTTCAAATCAGAGACAAAAAATCTGGAATCGCGATACCCTCAGCAGCACACACGCACTCTCTTCGCAGCATTGCCTCATTGCTGGATTCGGATCGATTGGACGTGAGTGTGCACGACTGCTAAAACCTTTCGGCTGTAAAATCACCGGAATACGGCGCACACCATCTGATCATAATCCCAATTGCCACGCCGATACTGTAGTTCACCCTGATGCTCTTCCGGAAATACTTCCTTCAGCAGATCATGTTATCTGCATTCTACCCGGAACAGAAGAAACCAGGAACTTTTTTGACAAAAACAGTTTCTCGAACATGAAACCTTCAGCCTTCTTTTACAATCTCGGACGTGGCCACTGCTGCAATGAAGCTGACCTGATTGAAGCATTAGAGAAAGGGAGTGTCGCTGGTGCAGGTCTGGATGTTTTCGAAGAGGAACCACTCCCATCAACATCTAAACTTTGGTCAATGGCTAATGTGTTGATTATGCCCCATGGTTCAGCTATTTGCAACGAATACCTTCCTTTGTTCATCCGGGAGCTAAAAGGAAAGCTTGCAGCTTTCAAATGACCGATTTGGCATTACTATGAGAGAATCACATTTTCAGGGCGGGGGTGGCCCGGACACAAATTGGGGCACCTGCTGATGATCTGATCATAACGGTGAGAGGTGGTAGTGATCGGTTATCTATAAAGAAAAATGATCAGTGCAGCGATCAACGACAGGCACAACCCTGCAATGAGCCCGGCAAGGAACAACCAGTGTCTACAGGAGTGCGGAGCGCTCATACAGGGGAAGGTTATCTCATGTAATTTTTCATGTACACCGTCGTAGAGAAACAGTTTCTTTACCTTGTAATAGACAAGGTATTCGAACAGTTGTCGACGGGTAGAAGGATTTACCGGGTCGATTACTTCATAACCAGTCTTTGCATCAACAATTGCCCGAATGCCCTTTCTTCTGACCAGGAAATCTGCGCGCAGCGTAAAATGCCTGCTCTGACCATCTACTAAAAGTTGTGGTTTGATGACAACCTGTTCTTTGAGGATGGTGAAACCATGTCGTTGCAGAAAGCGCCGGGCTTTATCCTCACCATCCATTCCGGTTTTGAATCGTCTTTTCACTCTGAAAGCACGGAAACTGCGACTGACTGTCTTGTAGGCAAATGCACCAGCGATAAACACTGCGATACTGAGGAGTATGATTGGGAGGTCAACAGTGCGCTGGAAAAAAGACGTGAACTGTAGCGAGTAACCTGGAAAAGCGCAACAAAAAAGAAACGCCCCGCTGCAAGCAACGGAGCGTAGCATTTCCATCCGGAACCATGGAAGCGGTCGTATTAGCGACCTTCTTTCCAGGAGTCGGAAGCCTGCAGATTACCTTCAACGTAGGTCCAGACGATTTTCTGGTAACGCATCTGAACCTCTTCAAGGTGAACATAGCGTTCTTTTGAAGGATCTTTGACATTGTGCATGATAGGTTTTACAGAGCAGATCTTGACACCTTCGAGCTTGTGATTGAAATACTCGGTTTCTGTACCGGTATCGTCAATTCTGTACCATTTGATCTCGATTTCTGTGAATGTCTGGCCTTCACAGACTGCTTTGTAAAGGTACGGTGATGAAGCATCATAGGCTTTTACAATCTTGATTGCTTCGTGCTTCCGTGTACCGGTCAGCTTTCCAGTGTCCGGATCAGTAGGAATTCTTACCTCGTGATCAAAAGCGAGTACTTCAACACTCTTTTCACGACCGGCAACATCAACCGAACCCTCAACTGCGTTTCCTGCATCGTCCTTCATCCACATATAAGCTGGAATTGGCATAAAAACTCCTTTCAGTGATGATATGGCAACAATTTTGTTTTCACACTAAAAATATAGAATACTTTTTGTAGTAAGTATGTGATCGTAGTCACAAACCGTACTTTTTTTTAACTTTTTATTTTCCTTTTGGCATCTGTGAAACCAGTGACAGATTGATATCGATTCCTTCAATCTGGAAATGTGGCATGACAGCCAGACTTACAGAAAAGAAACCGGGGTTATCTTCGATTTCATTGACTGAAACTTCTGCAGCTTTCAACGGATGCGTTGCGATCAGCTCGGGTCCCGGATCGTTCATTTCGGTAACCAGTCCCTTGATCCAGTTATTCAGTTCATCCTGGAGCACCATTTTACTCTTGGTTGAACCGATGTTTTCTCGCTGAATCACCTTGAGGTAATGAGCGATTCTGGATACGAGGTAGATATAGGGTAACCGTGAGTTGATCCGCATGTTGGCTGTAATGACCGGATCATCGTACTCTGTTGGCTTCTGGGTAGAGTTAGCAGAGAAGAAACAGGCGTAGTCACGGTTTTTATAGAAGGAAAGCGGGATAAACCCTTCCTGTGCAAATTCGAATTCACGTGTTTCCGGAATAAGAATTTCTGTCGGAATTTTCATCTGTTTGCCTTTACCGACATCATAGACATGGATCGGCAGGTCTTCAACCTTACCACCCGCTTCCGGACCGCGAATCTGCACACACCATCCGTTCTCGATAAACGAGCGAACCATGTTTGCTGCAAATGAAAATGAGGCATTCCCCCACAGGTACTTGTCATGATCGTCGCCGGTAACACTTTCATAGTAGTTAAATTCCTTGACCGGCTGTGTATCTGGTCCGTAGGGAAGCCGCAGCATAAAGCGGGGCAGTGTCAAACCGACGTACCGTGAATCCTCTGTCTGGCGGAATGCATTCCAGCGCAGAAATTCACTTCGTTCCATATAGTTATGAAGATCCTCGATTTTTGGCAGATCATGAACACTATCTTTACCGAAAAATTTCGGAGTTGCTGCACCGATAAACGGACAATGACAGCTGGCAGCGACTTTTGATATTTCCTGCAGCAGACTGACATCCGGAGCGCTGGAATCGAACTCAAAATTGGATATCATGGTTGAATACGGCTCACCTCCCGGAGTATCGTATTCATCAGTGTAAACATTCTTGTAGAGACCAGACTGGATTGTCTCCGGAACATCCTCGAAATCCTCCGCGAGCTCATCCTTTGACATGTCAAGAATATCAATCTTGACGTTCTTCTTGAAATCAGTCCTGTCAATGAGAAATTTCAGACTTCTCCAGGAACTTTCCATTTTCTGAAATTTCGGATGATGCAGGATTTCATCGGGCCGCCAGTCTACATTTAAACCTTGGTAAGGTTCCTCGCGTCGTGAGATCG
>OBJA01001284.1_pt1 | contig 17835 bp, 15 predicted proteins | sample 1519751 | NCBI WGS metagenome assembly OBJA01 (sample SAMEA3881238, study PRJEB22517) | soil metagenome | biome: lake sediment; feature: soda lake sediment; material: sediment, water from around vicinity | place: India | collected 2013-12-23 | depth 3 m | reverse complement strand
TTTTTTTGGCCTGATCATCAAATTTCAGAAAATCTACCTGGGGGAAATAAAACCGCCCCCTTTCCTGGTTATCGGCCTGCAAATCCCTAAGAAAGTTCACCTTTTGAAAAGCTTCGCCCAGCTTACGGGCAGCTGGCAGCAGCCTGCTGTAGCTTTCCGGATCCTGGGGATAGAACACCTTCAGGCACATCATTCCCACCACTTCGGCTGAACCATACACATATTTCTGGAAGTCTTCCCTGCTGTAGGTGGAAAAATAAAGATCCATTTCCATGCTGTTCAAAAAATCCCTGATCAGGTCATGATCAATCTGGTACAGGTTTACGACCCACTGGAAGCTATGCAGCACGGGATTTGTACTCAGGCGTTTTTCGATCGCCTGAAAGGTAGATTTGCGGAAATCTTCCAGCAGCTGTTGTTTATCCTGATCATGGAAGGTATCAACAATTTCATCTGCCAGCCTTACAAAGCCATAAATGGCATAAATGGCATCCCTTTTACTTTTGCTGATGGTACGAATGCCCAAAGAAAAGGATGTGCTGTAACTACGGGTGGTAACCCTGCTACACTTCAGCGCGTTGAGCGTGTAAAGGTCCATAAGCTTTTTGGATTCGTTCAACAACCAGCCGGGAGCTGATCACGGCCATAGGCAGGCCGGTACCCGGAACGGTAGAGGCTCCCACGTAAAAAACATTCCTGTATTTCTCATCAAAATTCCTGGGCCGCAGTCCGCCCATCTGGCTTAGATCATGGGCCAGACTTAAGCCGCTGCCCTGGTAGAGGTTGAATCGCTGCCCCCATTCAAGGGGGGTTAGTACAGTCTGGGTAACTATATGATCTTTCAGATCGAAACCTATGCGTTGCGACAGGTCCAGAACAATACCATCTGCCACCTGCTGGCGGTCATCCCAGGAAGGTTTGAACCGAAGATCGGGAACCGGACACAGGATGAACATGCTTTCGTGACCCGGAGGGGCGCTCAGGGGATTGGAGCGCGAAACCATGTTCACATAATAATATGGCTTGTCTAAATTTATGGAATTTTTGAATATCCCGTTGGAATATTCCCTGAAATTATTTCCCAGAAAGTAATTGTGAAGTTCAAGGTTGGGTATTTGTGTATCCAGGCCCAGGTACATGGTGAAGGGAGCCAGGGTCCATTTCATTTTCTTCAGTTTTTCTTCCCCAAACTCCCTGCGCCTGAAAACCCTGCCCCTGAAAACAGCAGCATCGGCATTGACAAGGAAGATATCAGCCTGCCAATGCTTTCCAGTTTGGTCGACCAGGGCCTGTAGGTCTTCCCCCTTTTCCACGAAATCAACGATCTCAACATTCGTGTGGATAGGTATGCCGGCCTTATCCAGCTCCTTTTTCAATCCTTCCACAATCTGGTACATTCCTCCTTCAACATTGTGATATCCGTTGTGGCGCAATTCGGTATACGACAGGATGGTGTAAATTCCGGGGGTATCAAAGGGAGTAGCTCCCAGGAAAAAAGCAACCAGGGAAAAGATCTCCCTTACCTCGCGCGACTCAAAATGCCTGACCATCTCATCCCAAACAGTACGAATGAGTAAAGGGCTATGCTTCAAGGGCACCCGGCTGAGAGTTAAAAGATAATCCCACAGGGAATTGAAATTGCGGCGAATGACAAGATCCTCTGTATCATGGAAGAACCTGCCGGCTTTCTGCAGGAAATTTTCCATCTTATTCCTGAAATCAGACTCTATACCTTCAAACTCCCTGGCAAGCCGGTCCAGGTCGCGGTAAATAGTAAACCGTCTTTCCGAGCCCCGGAAGTTGACCGTGTACAGGGCATCGAGCTGCTGAAAACGAAATGGCATTTCAATACCCGCATCCTTCACAAATTCATCAAATTCGTAGGTCATGCTGAAAAAAGTAGGCCCCATATCAAAGGTGTAGCCCCCAACCTTCAGCTGGTTGAGCCTGCCACCGGGCTGATGGTGCTTTTCGAGCAGCTCAACCTGGTAACCTCGCCTGTGAAGCCGCAAAGCAGCAGTAAGTGCTCCTAGACCGCTTCCAATTATCAAGACCTTTTTGTTCATTTTATTTTTACAATTAAGAAACAAATTTATGCATCTGATCCCAAAAAGTAAACTAAAAAACCCTTAAATTCAATGGCTAAAGGAATTATTTTTTTATGTTTGTTAAATAGGATTAAACATCATTTAGACACTTTTATACTTAAATGGCGTATATCTGCTGAACACTCTGGCAGTGTGTTTTGTTTTTTTGGTTGAATAAAAATTATGGAAAAAACAATTTGCATCATCGGCTCAGGAATAGCAGGCCTTGCCAGTGCCATTCGCATGGCAGCCAAAGGTCACAATGTCCATGTGTTTGAGCAGGCAAGTCAACCGGGAGGGAAGATCTCGCAGCTTCGTGTTGATGGTTTTCGTTTCGACACCGGGCCCTCGCTTTTGACAATGCCCTGGCTGCTGGATGAATTGTTCAGCCTTTGCGGGGAAACAATTGCCGGGCAACTGGAATATTTTCCCACAAAAACCAGCTGCAAATATTTCTGGGAAGATGGTACCATTCTGAATGCCTGGAACAACCCCCAGGAGTTCATCCGCGAAGCTTCGGACAAAACAGGTGTCAATCCTTTAAAAATCCGGAAGGCATTACACAAAAGCAGGCAGCTTTATGAACTGACTGCCGATGTATTTCTTTTCAACAGCCTGCACCGTGCAGGCAATTTGTTCAGCAGACATGGCCTGAAGGCACTTTGGAGCCTCCACAAGCTGGATGCCCTAAGCAGCATGCACAGGCGCAATATGAAGAATTTCGGGCAGAAACATCTGGTTCAGCTCTTCGATCGCTATGCCACCTATAACGGATCGAGCCCCTTTCTGGCCCCGGCCACCCTGAACATCATTGCCCACCTTGAACACAATACAGGTGCATTTTTTCCTGTAAGGGGCATGTATGCCATTACCGAAGCTTTGTATAATCTGGCCCGGGGAATGGGGGTTCAGTTTCACCTGAACACCCCTGTGCAGGAGATGGTCCTTGAAAACCGACGGGTAAAAGGCATTGTGGCCAATGATAACTTTTATCCCGCTGATATTGTCATCAGCAATGTGGATGTGGTCAATTTCTACAAAAACCTCCTGCCGGGTGAAGCTGTTCCAAAAAGACAGTTACAACTGCAACGCTCCTCCTCTGCCCTGGTGTTTTTCTGGGGCATCAACCGCCAATTCCCGGAACTTGAATTGCACAACGTACTTTTCTCTGAATCCTACCAACAGGAGTTTGATCATTTGTTCCAAACCAAAACCATCAGTGATGATCCAACGGTTTATATATATATCAGTTCCAAAATTCATTCCGAAGATGCTCCCACCGGGCATGAAAATTGGTACGTGATGATCAATGCACCCGAGAACTGCGGGCAGGACTGGACTGCAATGGTAAAGGCAGCCCGGGAAAATATAATCAGCAAGATCAACCGCATGCTGAGGGTTGACATCCCACAGCATATCCTGTTTGAAAGAACTGCCGATCCCCAAAGCATTGAAAGGGATACCGGATCCTACCACGGTTCGCTTTACGGCATCAGCAGCAATGGGATCATGGCAGCCTTCAACAGGCATCCCAATTTCAGAAGCAGGTATAAGAACCTTTTCTTTACGGGAGGGAGCGTACATCCAGGTGGAGGCATTCCCCTGTGTCTTGCCTCGGCGCGTATTGTGGATCAGGAAATAAAAGCAGCTAAATAATTTCCCGGATGATCAATACAATTGTAACTGACAGAAGGTCATGGTTGCCGGCGGGCATTTTCCTGCTGCTGGTATATTATTCTGTAGGATTTACAGGCCTTAGCATGCCCTCCAGCCGCGAACTGTTTATCCGGCTGATGCCTTTTTCCATTTTGCTAAGCATGGGGCTATTGCTGCTTTTCCACCATCCCTGGAGCCCCAGGCAGCTGGCTGTATTTACAGCCATTGCATTTGCGGGCTTTTTGGTGGAAGCTGCCGGGGTGCTCACCGGAGAAATCTTCGGGCAGTATCAGTACTATCACGCCCTGGGCCCGAAATTACTGGACACCCCCCTGCTTATCGGGATCAATTGGCTGATGCTGGTTTACTGCGTATTTTTCATTTTCCGAATGCAGCTGCAATGGCCACCTTTTTGGGCAATAGCTGCAGCTGCCTCACTCATGGTGGTCTACGATCTGGTGATGGAACCCGTGGCAGCTGCCCTGAGCATGTGGAGCTGGAAGGCTGAAAATATCCCCCTGCAAAACTATTTTGCATGGTTTGTGATATCAGCCGTTTTCCTGCTGGGAATCCATATTTCGGGTATCCGGTTTCAGAACAAACTGGCTCCCTGGCTGTTTGGCATTCAGCTGCTTTTCTTTTTATCACTGAACCTTTATTTCCGATTTCTGTAATTTATGATCAAGGCGCGTCATCACTGGTTTTACGAATGGTTTTTCGACGGATTTGTCCGCCTGAGGATGAAGTTCCTGTTCCGGCAGGTGCGCATCCACCAGAACCACCGCGATAACGGGCAGCCCATATTGTTGCTGGGCAACCATTCCAGCTGGTGGGACGGGTTTTTGGCCTGGCAGATGTGCAAAAAGATTTACCGGCGCAGGTTTCATGTGATGGTTCTTGAACGCGAACTAAGCAAGCGAAGGTTCCTGAGCCGCCTGGGGGCATTTTCAATAAACAAGAACAGCCGCTCGCTGATAAATACCCTGGATTATGCAGCAGGGTTGTTGCAGGATCCGGGCAACCTGGTAATGATCTACCCCCAGGGGGAGCTGCAGTCGGTTCACCTAAGGCCCCTGAAATTCCAGGAAGGATGGCAAAGGCTGATCAAAAAGACAGGATCGCCTATCCAGTTGGTTTTCCTGGTAAGCCTTTCGGATTTCGGAAGCAAACCCCGGCAGGTGATCAATCACTACCTGGAAGAATATTCAGGGGAAGCTGATCCTGTTAAGCTTGAGGCTGCCTACAATAATTTTCTGGAGCGTTGCATAAAACACCAAAACCATAATTTATGAACCTGCTGCTGTGGATTGTTTTTTGCTTTTTGCTGCTTCGGGTTCTGGTGGCAGGCATGAACCTTGCCAGCAGGCCCTGGCTGAAAAGGGCCCACCTGTTGCAGCAACCCCTGGTATCGGTGCTGATTCCGGCCCGAAACGAGGAAAAAAACCTCCAGGTTTTGCTGAAAGCCCTGCTTCAGCAGGATTATCGCCAGCTGGAGATCCTGGTATACGATGATCTCTCGGATGACAACACCTGGGACATGATCCTTCATTTCAGCCGCCGGCATCCCCACATCAGGGGAATCCGCGGCAAGTCCCTGCCGCAAGGCTGGACGGGCAAAAACCACGCATGCCACCAGCTGGCCTGCCACAGCAAAGGAGAGTACCTGCTGTTTCTGGATGCAGATGTTATTCCCCAACCTGAACTTACAGAAAGCGCCCTGGCATATATGCAAAAACATAGCCTGCAGATGCTTTCACTGTTTCCCTCGCAGATCATGGTCACCATGGGAGAAAAACTGGCTGTCCCCCTGATGAACTGGATATTGCTTAGCCTGCTGCCCCTTCATTTCACGCGTTGGGTAAAGCATCACTGGCTGGCAGCTGCCAACGGGCAGTTTATGCTCTTTCGGGCTGATATCTATAAAAAACACTGGTTCCACAGAATGTTTTCTACCCAAAAAACAGAAGACATCATAATAGCCCGTTTCATGAAAAAGAACCGGCTTAGGATACAGACTATGCTGGGGGGCAGGCTCATTGGCTGCAGGATGTACCAGGGATGGAAGGCCTCTTTGCAGGGGTTTTCAAAAAATGTGCTTGAATTCTTCGGGGGCAGTCTCTGGCTTGGGCCATTGTTTGCTGTGATCACAACTCTTGGTTTGATCCCCGTCGGGATCATCCTGGGGTTTAAAGGAATTCTTCTGTACCTGGCCCTTGCACTTGGTTTACGGCTGATGGTTGCGGCCGCCAGCCGCCAGCCCATTGCCTGGAACCTGGTTCTCTGGCCCCTGCAGCATGCCACCTTTTTGGCAATGATCTATTTCGCCCTGCGAAACCAACTGCTGAAATCAAACACATGGAAGGGCAGGCAAATCTAATAAGACCATGAAATGAAAAAGATATACACCCTGCTGCTTGCCTGGCTGTTGCAAATTCATTCAGCCAACGTTTACAGCCAGGATCTTCAATCCCTGCAGGATCAGATTTACCAGGCCTACATCAGCGGAAACATGCAACTGTGGCAGGATGCCCTTAACGGTCTTGAGAAGCTGTACGACCGCCAGCCCCAACCCCACATACTGAACAACCTGCTGCTGGCCCAATATGGTCTGACGGGCTACTACCTTGGAATTAATGAAAAAAACCTTGCCCGGAACATACTGGATCAAGCCGAGAAAAACCTTGAAAAACTGCAGGGGGTTGCTGGTTACCAGTCCCACTATTACGCATACCAGGGAGCCTTCCTGGGTTTTCGTATCGGGCTGCGCCCCATCCGGGCCATGGTACTGGGCCCAAAAAGCATGAGGGCCATTGACCGGGCACTGCAGGAAGATCCCCAAAACCCGGCTGCTCACCTTGAAAAGGCAAATGCCCTGTTTTATGCTCCGGCCTTTGCCGGTGGATCGAAAAAAGAGGCCATCGGCCATTACCAAAAGGCAATGGAGCTGATGCAGCAGCAGCAACGCCCCGGCTACCGCTGGCTGCTTTTAAGCACCATGGTTTCGCTGGCAAAAGCTTTTGAAGAAACAGGGCAGATAAGCCAGGCCTTTGCCTTGCTGCAAAAAGCCCTGGACTACGAACCAGGCTTCTCATGGGTCAGGGATGAGCTGCTTCCCCAGCTGCAAAAAAAACAATGAAAACTCAAAAAAATCACCACCCGCTTTGGTAATTATCTTTATCTTTGGCCTCCCGTTTGGGGACGTTATCACAAAAAATGGGGCGTTAGCTCAGTTGGTTTAGAGCGCATGCTTGACAGGCATGAGGTCACTGGTTCGATCCCGGTACGTCCCACATAGTTTAAAGATCTTTTTTTTTCGGGGGGGTTCCAGAGCGGTCAAATGGGGCAGACTGTAAATCTGTTGGCACAGCCTTCGGAGGTTCGAATCCTTCCCCCCCCACCGATTAAATTGTTAATGAAGCTGAAGTATCGTGTTTGCTGGTACTTCAGCTTTTTTTTGCCCTCGGGGGATACCTGCAGAAACGTTACATGCAACGTCTCAATATTCAACCTATTTACCGTATATCCGGAAAGTTTGCGACGGGAGAGGGTAATGCCATGGTGAAGTGGCATGCGGGGAGTGGGACAAGGTGCCGTCGGATGGGGACATTGAGACGTTGCATGCAACGTATCTACAGCATCCTGCGTGCCCGGGTCATTTCCCGTTTTCCGGGGGGCCCGGGGAGTTTTTCCACCTGCAGGCCGGCGGCCTTCATTGCCCGGCGCACCTCGCCCTTTGCGCAGTAGGTCACCAGGATGCCTCCCTTTTTCATGGATCCTGCTATTTTCTCAAAAACTTCGAAGGTCCACATGCCGGGCTGCACCTCAGGGGCAAAGGCATCAAAATATACCAGGTGAAAAGCCTCACCCGGCAAGACTGCATCCTGTAGCTTCTGCTGTTGTTTTTCAAGAATAAAGTTGCTGCCAATATTCAGCTGCCTTCCCCAGGCCCCCTGGTGCATCTGCAGGTAGAGGTCCTGCATGGCCGGGGCGTGCATCACTTCAGGGAAATTCAGCAGGCTGTATTCATTTTCTTCCAGGGGAAAGGGTTCAAGAGCCAGATAACTGATATGCTGCCTGTGCCTGTTGGCATGATCCAGTGTTAACAGTGCATTCAGCCCTGTACCAAACCCCACCTCCAGGATATGAAGGGGTCCGGGTAAGGGTTCAGCTGCCAGCAGCCCATGCTGAATAAAAACATGGCTGCTTTCCTGCAGGGCACCGTGCACCGAATGATAATGCTCGTCGATTCCCCCAAGCTGCAGGGTATGTGACCCGTCGGATGTGGTTACGATCTTTCGCGAGAAAAAAAAATCGTTTTCCATCCTTACCTGTCAATTTTCATTTCCACCAGGAAATTGTTGTTTTCGCCCTGGAAAATCATCTTTGTTGAAAGCCCGCACACATGGGCAATACTGGCCAGGCTATCGTAATCGGCAAACAGCCAGGGAAAGGGTTTTCCTTTCATGCCCCTGTACTCCATCATGTAGGTCACCTCTCCGTAATATCCCTTATGCAGGGGAATCATGTATGAGCCATCATCTTCCTCATACATATACATCAGGTCGGAAGATTCCATCAGGATGTTTCCCCCGGGGCTCAGCAGCTTTTTTGCATGCAGCAGCAAATTTTCCAAACGATCCAGAGTACCTGCCAGGCCTATGCCATTCATCAGAAACAGCAGGTGATCGTAGCCTGTTTGACCGTACTGGAAAAAATCGGCACATACAGGCTTCAGCCCCCTTCTTTTCATGGCCACAACAGCTCCCGGAGAAATGTCCAATGAGGTAACATCCAGGCCCTTCTGCTGGAGGATCACCGAGTGGCAACCCGCCCCTGCACCCACATCAAGAACCTTGCCCCGGCACAGATCAATGGCCATCTGGTCCCAGCGACCCATTTCATGATATTGCCGGAAATAATAGGCAACAGCCAGATCATTCACTCCCGACAGGTCCGAATGAACCCTGAACATACCCCAGCGATCCCCATCCAGGTAATCGTTGAATGCTGCACCTAAAACATCATCTTCAGCCTGTGTATTCATGTCCGGAAATTTATGAAATGTGTCTGTTAATGATTGTTTCTGAAAAACAGGCAGCTATCGCCATAACTAAGAAAGCGCAACTTCTGATCCAGGGCAAACTGATAGGTTTGCTTCCATTGTTCCCCGGCAAAAGCAGCCACCAGCAACAGCAGCGTACTTTTTGGCTGATGGAAATTGGTAACCAGCACATCCACCACTTTAAAGTCATATCCCGGTACAATGATCAAAGCAGTTTCGCCCTGTACAAATGAAAACCCTTTGCTGTCGATCCAGGCCAAAACAGCCTCAAAAGCCTTAGCTGGCGAAGGCAGGGGGTTGGTGGCATAAGGCTCCCACTGTTCGACTTTTACGTTGTTTTCAACCGGAAGGTAACCCTTCAGCATCTTAACTCCCAGCCAATAGATGCTCTCCAGGGTGCGCATGCTGGTTGTACCCACCGAAACAACCGGACCGTGGTGGTGGATCAGGGTTTCCAGAAAGGACTTTTCAACAACAAACTGTTCGCTGTGCATCCGGTGATCTCCGATTGTTGAAGAGGAAACAGGCTTAAAAGTCCCGGCTCCCACATGAAGGGTTACATAGTGGGGAGAGATGTTGCGGGCTGCAAGTTTTTGGAATACTTCGGGTGTAAAATGAAGTCCAGCCGTTGGAGCTGCAACCGAGCCTTCTGTCAGGGCATACATTGTCTGGTAGGTGACCTTGTCGGAAAACTCGGCTTTGCGGGTAATATACGGGGGAAGTGGAGTTTTTCCCACCAGGTCAAGAACTTCCCCAAAGCTCAGATGAGCAGGCTCCCATGAAAAGGTAACCGAAAATTCCGGCCCGTCATTCACCTGCTTAACAGCCCAAAGCCTGAAGTTTCCCTCCGGGGAAGATATCTCAAGAAGGTCCGATTTCCATTTTTTTGCATTGCCTATCAGGCATTGCCAGCTTACCGGAGAAGCCTGCCCCAATGCCAGGTGAACGTCCTGAACCGGTTCAAGGGGTTGCAGGCAGAAAATCTCTATGCGGGCACCCGAGCTTTTGAAAAACTCAAGCCTGGCCTGCACCACCCGGGTATTGTTGAGCACCATCAGGCTGCCGGGTTGTAAAAATTCAGCCAGCTGGCCAAATTCCGTCAGGGTCAGTCCCTGGGGCTGTGTCACCAGCAGTCGCGACGAATCCCTGCGGGGCAAGGGATAGGAGGCAATACGTTCGGCCGGAAGTTCGTATGTATAATCTTCAATGAGAAGATGGGCAACTGGTTTATTATACTGCACTTTGGGTAAGTTTTATTTTTGCAAAATTACCCATTTCTATCCAAAAAATCAGGCAGTTAATAATTCCGAAAAATCCAGCATGTCAGGGAGCCATCAGTGCGGCTATGGCATCCATATTTCGCTGGTTGATGATTTTTTTTCCTTCTGGAGTGTACAGGTAATCAATAATATGCTGATACTGTTGCACAATGGCCGGGCGGACAATTTTCATGGTTGAGTTCATCAGCTTGTTTTTCTCCGAGAAGGGGTCCACCAGGAAAGCCGCTGCAGCCGGAAGCCAGCGGGGTGGGAAACCAGCATGATGGCCCCCGGGCTGGAATTGCTGGATTTCCTGTCTAAGCTTTTCAAGTGCCGCCAGCTGCCCTTTTTGGCTGTCAGGGCCAAGGTTCATTTTCTTCAGATAATCGAGGATCTTGCTACTGTTGATCACAATCAGGGCAATGGTGTAAGGATTCTGGTTATTGAAAAGCACCACCTGTTCAAAGTAAGCGGATTTTGCCATCATTGCCTCCTCTATGGCTTCGGGGCTGTACTTTTCCCCGTCGCTGCCAATCAGCAGGCTCTTGCTGCGCCCCAATACAAAAAGGTAGCCATCATCGTCAAGATAGCCCAGATCGCCGGTATGCAACCAGCCATCCTGCAGGGCACGTGCGCTGGCATCAGGATTTTGCCAGTAGCCGGTCATCACATTGTCCCCCCTCACAAGGATCTCCCCCTGCCGACCTATGGGCTGCTCTTCGCCCTGCTCGTTGCAGATTTTCAGATCCAGCATGGGTACTACTTTACCCGATGAACCCAGCTTATGAAACTCGGGAGTGTTGGATGAGATCACAGGGGCGGCCTCTGTAAGCCCGTATCCCTGGTACATGGGAATGCCAATGGCATAGAAAAAACGTTGCAGCTCCATATCCAGCATGGCACCTCCCCCAACGAAATACCTGAGCCTTCCTCCGAAATTTTCACGTATCTTTTTGAAGATCAACGCATCAAAGAACCGATATGGCTGCTTCAGAAAGGCTCTGCTGCCTTTTCCCCGGTTATGGCCTTCCCGGTTGTAGGCCATGCCTACCTTCAACCCCTGCCTGAACAACCACCAGGCTACTGCTCCTTTATCACGAACCCCTTTTTCGATGTTCTTGCGGAAGTTGCGCGCCAGTGCAGGTACGCTTAGCAGAAAGTAGGGCCGCACCTCGCGAATGCAAACCGGGATATTGCGAATGGTTTCGGTAGGGTTCTTTCCCAGCTTCAGGGAAGCCAGGCTGGCCCCGTTGCGCATCAGGGCATAGATACCCACGGTATGGGCAAACGAATGATCCCAGGGCAGGATGTGCAGTGAGGTAAAATATGGGGGTACATCAAAGATCAGGGAAGCCTGCTGCACGTTGCGCAGATAATTCATGTGCGTCAGGATAATGCCTTTTGGATCAGCAGTTGTTCCAGACGTATAGCAAATGTTGGCATAATCACCCGGCATCAGTGAATCCTTTACATCTTCCAGTTTCTGGGGATGCTCCTGCAGAAACGAAGCCCCCTGGCTAATCAAGTCCTCAATCTCCAGGACTTTCCAGCTTGCAATTAGCCTTTCTTCAACCTGTTCTTTTGAACCTTCATCCAGCAACAATACAAATTCAAGTTGTGGCAGGTTTTTTCCGAGAGCAAATACCTTGTGTTTGTGGGCAGCCGAGACAATGATGCCCCTGCAACCCGAGTGGGTCAGCCGGAATTCAAGATCAGCGGATTCTTCCAGCTTAACCGACAGGGGTACACTAATGGCCCCGCAGTAAAGAACAGCCAGCTCACTCACTACCCAGTCATTGCGACCCTCCGAGATCAGGGCCACCCGCTCACCCTTCTGCAATCCAAGGCTTAGAAACCCCGCACCAAGGTGCCTCACCCTTTCAGCCGTCTCCTGGTAAGTTAATCCCCGGTATTCATTCTGGCGCTTCTCCCATAAAAAAACATTGTCGGGAAATTTTTCAACACTTGATTCAAAAAGGTGGATCAGGCTCTGAGGCTCCATGTCAGTTGTCGGTTTTTTTTGAGGTTTTCTTCTTTAACAAACCTACATAATTTTTTTTCATGGACGAAGAAAATCCATAAAAGACTGAAAAATAAATGCTCAGCCACTAAAATAAAGGAACCTCCCCCATAAAAAAAGGCTAATTTTGCATCCGTCGTTCTTAAATATTCTTAACATCATGTTTCAGCCCAAGTTTTTTTCATTGCTGAAGAATTACAACCGTTCTCTGCTTATATCCGATCTTACCGCCGGGATCATCGTGGGCATTGTAGCCCTTCCCCTTGCCATTGCTTTTGGGATAGCCTCAGGAGTTTCTCCCGAAAGGGGATTAACCACCGCCATCATTGCAGGCTTTATTATCTCCTTTTTGGGTGGTAGCCGGGTTCAGATCGGGGGCCCCACGGGAGCCTTTATCGTAATTGTATACGGGGTGGTGCAGCAATTTGGCATCCAGGGTTTGATCATTGCCACCATCATGGCCGGGCTGATGCTGATAGCAATGGGGTTTCTTCGCCTAGGGAGTGTCATACAGTTCATGCCCTATCCCATCATTGTGGGCTTCACCAGCGGGATTGCGGTGATCATTTTCTCAAGCCAGGTAAAGGATTTCATGGGGCTGGAAGGAGGCGAGGTGCCTGCAGATTTCGTGGAGAAATGGGGCTTTTATATTCAGAATTTCCAGTCGCTGAATTTCTTTTCCATTTCCATTGCCCTGGGCACCATCCTGATCTCGTTGCTATGGAAAAAGATCAGCAAAAACCTTCCCGGCTCCCTGGTGGCCATCATCCTAACCACTGCTGTGGTATATTTCCTGGAGCTTCCGGTATCCACCATTGGCAGCCGCTTTGGTGAGATCAAAGCAGGCATTCCCACCCCAGGAATCCCCGCCATTGATTTTGCCACTTTCAGGATGTTGCTCATGCCAGCCTTTACCATTGCCATGCTGGGAGCCATCGAGTCGCTGCTTTCGGCCATGGTGGCCGACGGTGCCACCGGCTACCGCCACAGGCCCAACACCGAACTCATCGCCCAGGGGATAGCCAATGTGGTGACCCCGCTTTTCGGGGGTATCCCGGCAACGGGTGCCATTGCCCGTACCATGACCAACATCCGCTCGGGAGGAAAAACCCCCGTTTCAGGCATGGTACACGCGCTGGTCCTTCTGCTGATGCTTCTTTTTCTGGGCAAGCTGGCAAGGCTCATCCCACTGGCTACCCTGTCCGGAATACTGGTGGTGGTGGCTTACAACATGAGTGAGTGGCGCTCCTTCAGAGGGATCTTCAAAAACTCGCGCAGCGATGTGGCCGTTTTGCTCACCACTTTCCTGCTGACAGTATTTATCGATCTTACCGTGGCCATTCAGTTCGGATTGCTGCTGGCTGTTTTCCTTTTTGTGAAAAGGGTTTCAGAAACCACTGACATAGAGGTGCTGAAAAGCCAGGTGGAAGACGAACGTTCTCATATATCCGATGATCAGGAGAGCCTGCAGATCCCGCAGGGGGTAGAGGTTTTCCAGATCCGCGGACCCTTTTTCTTTGGCATTGCCAACAAATTTGAGGAAGCCGAGCAACAGTCGGGCAGCAAACCCAAAATACGCATCATCAGAATGCGCAGGGTTCCCTTCATTGATTCCACGGGTTTGAAAAACCTAAGGAGTTTCATGAACCGCTGCCGCCACAACCACATCCGGGTGCTTCTCTCGGGCATTCAGCCCCAGACCATGGAGGCCCTGCTGCGCGATGGCATCATTGATCTGGCCGGGAAAGAAAATGTATTCCCCAATATCGAACTGGCCCTTGAAGGAGCAATACGCATCCTTGAGAACAAACCCCCTTTTGAGGCCCCCCTTAAGCGCCCTCATGAGGAGGCTAAAAACATGGAAGCTCTTACACAATAACCTTCTGCCACAGCAGGTCGGCTGCCAGGCAGGAATGAACCGGGATGATTCCCAGCAATTGCCCGATCTGCAGTTGAAGCATACTGTTTTCGGGGATTCTCAGTACACCATGCTCCTGTGACATGCGAACCATGAAAACCTCTTCGGCAGGGATTTTCCATGTTCCGTTATCATCCATGTATACCATCATACCATAAATGGTTTTTCCCTCGGGCAGCCTGAGCTGTTCCTTTGAAAGATGCACCGCCCCTGCATAAACCACCACCTCATTTCTCTCCGGATGCAGGGCCACCACGGGTGCCGAAACCACCATGGCGATCTCCTCCAGGGTACAAACACCCAGGTTGCGCTGCATCAGGTCGTAGAACACAAAATTGCCCGGCCTGATCTCGTCGATCCCCCTGAAGGAAGGCATTACCGAGCATGAGGGGGTGTCGCCCCAGGAGATGATGATCCCGGGATGCTCCTTGCTGAAATGCTCTCGCAGGTCTGTCAGCAATTGGGTACCATTGTAATAATCCGAGATGATCTGCTCGCGCGATGCCGCCTGGTAGGTATGGCCTGCATGGGCAACAAACCCCCTGAATTGCATCATCGGGTATCTGCCCAGCTCTTCCAGCTCCCGGTTAATGGCCGAATAACTTGCTGGATCAAAACCCGTGCGGTGGGTGCCTACATCCACTTTAAAGTAAATATCTGCAGGTGAATCCAGCAGTTTTCCCAACATTTCAATCACCCCGGGGCAACTTACCAGCAGCCCCAGGCGAAGCATCCGGGCAAGCTGGTTGATTTGGTCTATTTCCCGCAGATTCACCGGGAATGCAATCATAATATCCTTCCAGCCATCGCGGGCAAAAAATTCGGCCATTGAAACCGAAGATACTGCAATGCGGTCAACGCCCGCCTCCCTGAACCAGCTGCCTACCTCCAGGGATTGATGGGTTTTGAAATGCGGCCGCAGCACCGCTTTGCTGGAGGCAGCCTTTTGGATCATGCCCTGGATATTGGCCTGGCATTTGGCCTTATCGATTACCTGTAATGGGGTTTGAATCTTTTCCATGGATATTAAAAAAGGTTGTCCCAAAATTCGCAATATTCCGGGACAACCTGAGGATGTTTGCAACAAATAATTAATGTACGCCCAGGCGTTCCATCACGATATTCACGATGCGGGCTTCCTTTTCGCGGGCCATTTTCTCTATTACAGCACCCTGGTCAATAACCTGCTTCACCCAGGCCTTATCTTCCAGGTCGGCAGCATTCACCTTCACGTTCAGGTAGGCTCCCACCACGGCCGTACGGGCACAAAGGGCACCCACACCAGCATCGGTTATAGAATTGGGATTTCCCTTCTCCACCATTGCTTCTATCACATCCATGGCTTCATAAGCTTTCTGCATCACCCTGAAGGGAATCTCAATGGCATAACGTGTGGCATCCTGAATGGCCTGCTTGCGCATAATTTTTTCCTCTTCGGAAGCCTTGGGCATACCGAAGGCATCCATGATGCGGTTGAAGGCGCGGGTATCCTCATCAACAAAAAAAATCAGTTCATCCTTAATAGCCTGACCGATCTCGGCCCATTTGCTGAACTCTTCCCAGCGATCATCCCAGCCTCTTTTGTGCGAGGAGAGGTTGGCTACCATGGTTGCCAGCGAAACCCCCAGAGCACCCACATAGGCCGAAACTGAGCCCCCGCCCGGAGCGGGCGACTCGCTGGAAGTCTCATCGGCAAATGCCTGCAGATCCATATCGACAAGCTTCTTACCCGATTCTTCCTCTATCAGGTATTCGATGATCTTTTCTTTGGGGTTAAAAGGCTTCAGGTCGTCAAGACCCAGCGATTTCACCGCAATTTTAATGATCTCCTGCTCGGAAACCCCCAGGCTGCGGTTTTGCTTGGCAAGGAAATATTTCCCGGCATCTATCATGGCTTTCTTGGGAACCAGCCCAACGAGTTCCGAACCGGTAACACGTATTCCGCGCTCCTGAGCTTTTTTGACTACCTCGTCGAAGGCTACATGAATGGGCGTGATGCTGATGTTTGTCAGGTTCATGGAGATCTGTGCCAGGCCATATTCCTCGATAAACCAGCCAATAGCCTTCACTGCCTTCAGGGTGCCGGGGATAGAAACAGGTTCTCCTTTTTCGTCCTTTACGATCTTTCCGGTGATGGGGTCTCCCTCGCGCTTCACCCTGCCTTTTTCGCGAACATCAAATGCAATGGCATTTGCCCTTCGGGTTGAGGTAGTATTCAGGTTGATGTTGTAGGCAACCAGGAAGTCGCGGGCTCCCACTGCCGTGGCACCAGCCCTGGGGTTAAACTTTGAAGGGCCAAAATCAGGCTTCCAGTGGGGGTCAGACAGTTTGGCAGGCAAGCCTTCATATTCACCCTTACGGCAATTGGCCAAGTTGCGGCGCTCCGGGGTAAAGGCGGCATTTTCGTAGCAATATACCGGGATCTCCAGCTCGCTACCTATACGCTCGGCCAGCCTGCGGGCATATTCCACAACCTCTTCCATACTCACATTGGAAACAGGTACCAGGGGGCAAACATCGGTGGCACCCATCCGCGGATGCTCGCCTTTATGCTTGCTCATATCGATGAGTTCTGAAGCTTTTTTTACGGCACGAAATGCGGCCTCAATCACCTCATCGGGTGTACCTACAAAAGTCACCACCGTCCGGTTGGTAGCTTTGCCCGGATCCACATCCAGCAGCTTAACACCTTCAACAGCTTCTATTTCACGGGTGATCTTCCCGATAAGCACCATGTCTTTCCCCTCGCTGAAATTGGGAACGCATTCGATTAGTTTTTTCATCAGTCAATATTTTAGGAGTTTAATCAAAGATCCAACACTGCAAAATTAATAATTTGCCGGCATATGAAACATCATCTGAGGCGGTAAGCTCAATATTTGACCAGGAAGCTGCCGGCCAAATTCGTAATCCATCCAGCTTGCCAAAGACCACCTTAATGAATTCACGAATCGTTAGCCAGAATGCGAGCTATCAGGCCCGGGGTTGGACCGTAGTTGGACCGTAGTTGGACCGTAGTTGGACCGTAGCGCTACGGTTGAACTACGGTGGAACTACGGTGGAACTACGGTGGAACCCTGGCCCGATCCGGGTGAAGATAAAGCTTAAACTCAGGTTAAACAGAAGCATCTTCTTGCTGCCATTTATTGGCAACAAAAAAAGGCTGCCTCTTTTTGAGGCAGCCCCTTTTGAAATGTTTTCCCGGAAAAAATTACATTCTTTTTTCCTTGATACGGGCTTTCTTACCGCGAAGCTCGCGAAGGTAGAAGATACGAGCCCTTCTGACCACACCACGGCGGTTCAGTTCAATTTTTTCAATGAAGGGAGAATTGATGGGGAAAATACGCTCAACACCGACGTTACCAGAAATCTTACGAACGGTGAACATCTCGGTTAAACCTGTGCCCCTGCGTTGGATCACTACACCCTGAAAAGGCTGAATCCTCTCCTTGTTACCTTCCTTGATCTTATAGTGAACGGTAACGTTATCTCCGGCTTTGAATGCAGGATGCTCTTTCTTCTCGCTGAAGGTTTCCTGCACAAAGTTCAATATTTCCATCTGGTTCATCGGTCCTGATATTTTGAAGTTTTTCGATATGGGCAAAAAGGAGTGCAAATTTAGAGAATTATTTCCAATTACAAAATTTAATTTTAATAAAACAGATTCCAGGGATTATCACCGATTGCGGATGCTTCCCTTATACCGGGTTATTTCAGAAACCGATTGCCCGTAAGGATTGTTCAATTCCTTCCTTAAGGCACACTTCATCTAAATCTTTTAATTCTTAATTCTTAATTCTTAATTCTTAATTCTTAATTCTTAATTCTTAATT
>OBJA01001283.1_pt1 | contig 17849 bp, 26 predicted proteins | sample 1519751 | NCBI WGS metagenome assembly OBJA01 (sample SAMEA3881238, study PRJEB22517) | soil metagenome | biome: lake sediment; feature: soda lake sediment; material: sediment, water from around vicinity | place: India | collected 2013-12-23 | depth 3 m | reverse complement strand
AGGAGGATCAAGGCATGAACGCGATCGAGACGACCGACCGGATGTTGCAGGAGGCGGCGCTGAAGCGGCTGCTGCGAGTGGCCCGCTCGGATACGGGGCAGAGCAAGCGGGTGGCGGATTTTCTGCTGGCCTGGTGGAACGCGCGGATGTGCGGGGGCTTTGACCTGACGGACCTCTGGGGCCTGGACGAGAGCCTGGCCGAGGATGCGCTGACGGTGTTGCGGCTGATGCTGGAGACCCGAGCCTATCCGGATACGTTGGGCTACGCGGAGGAATTCGCCGAGCTGATCCGCGCCTGGCGCCCTCACCTGCTCATCGAGAGCGCCTGACCATGGGTTATGTGTATCGCATCCTGAACCGGCCCCGCTTTGCCCGTGCGCCCGACACGCGCCGGGTGTGGCTGCGCCCTGGTGAGCCGATCCTGATCGGCCCGCGGCTGACCCTGACCTTTTACCTGGACCGCGCCTACCTGGGCCTGGTGCAGCAGCCGCGCCTGGTGTTTCAGGGCGGGGCGCGGGTGGTGATGGCCACGCCCCAGGCCGGGGACTGGGTGAACGTGGAGGCCTGGGCGGGGCTGCACGTGGTGCCCATCGCCCTGGAGCAGGACATGACCGGCCGCGTGCGCCGCCTGCGGGTGCAGTTCATCCGCACCCGGGCGGATGTGCGGTGGGCGTCGTGAGCCTGGCTAAGCAGGTGCGCGGGGAGGTGCTGGAGCAATTCAACCAAGGCAACCAAGGCAACCATGGAGGTTAAGCCGATGACGACTGAAGCATTCGACCGTTACCTGACACCCGAGGAGGAGCGGCGCCTGCTGCGGGCCGTGGCCCGGGTGAAGGATCTCTGGGCGGAGCGCGACCACGCCTGGATGCGCCTGATCCTGAACACGGGGATCCGCGTGGGCGCCCTCTCCCGCCTGACGGTGGGCGATGCTCGCGAGGCGCTGGCGGACAAGCGCCTGGCGCTGCGCGCGGAGATCCAGAAGGGCAAGCGTGCCCACGGGGTGTTCCTGAACCGGGACGCGGAGAAGGCGCTGCGCGATCTGCTGCGCATCCGCAAGGCGATGGGACACCACAACGAGGCGCTGGAGGCGCCCCTGGTGATGGGCCGCAAGCACCAGGGGCTCTCGCCCCGCTCCTACCAGGAACGGCTGACGCTGTGGGCCCGGGAGGCGGGCCTGCCGGCGGCGGTCTCGCCCCACTGGCTGCGCCACACGGTGGCCAAGCGAATCATGGCCACAACGACGCACAGCAATCCGCTGGGCGTGGTGCAGAAGGCCCTGGGCCATCGTTCGATCAGCTCCACCGGCGTGTACACCCAGCCGGACAAGGAGGCGGTGCGCCAGGCGATGGAGGGGATGCGGTGAGACAGGTCATCACAATTGACGAACTTCATGCCGCCCTGAAAGACCAGGGTGTCCCCAGAGAGCATGTGGCCTTCAAGTGCCCGCACTGCGGAACCGTTCAGAACGCGACGGACCTGATCGAGGCAGGGGCTGGATCGACATTCGACGAGGTGGAGAAATACCTGGGCTTTTCCTGCGTCGGCCGCTTCGTTGATGGGAAAGGATGCGACTGGACGCTGGGGGGTCTATTCCAGATCCATGAACTGGAAGTTCTGACGCCAGATGGGAATAAGCACCCGCTTTTTACTCTGGCTACTCCGGAGGAAGCCAAGGCCCATTTGCAGGCCCAGGGAGTTCACGCATGAAGAACTCCCTGAAGTACCGCTGCGGCCGCTCGGGCTGCCGCCGGATCTACCACCTGGGCCAGCCGCCGCACTGGTATCGCACCGAGAAACGCTGCGCCTGTGGCGGCACGCTGCACGACTACAGCTGCGACCGACGCCGCAACCGGGCGCGCACCTGCACCTGAGACGGGTACCCCTTCCCTCATCACAAGGGCACGGGCGTCTGGTGCGCACACCATCCCCACGGCCCCGAGGAACGGGATCTGATGGAACGCTTCGGCCCCGGCTACGGCGCCCGCTATGCGGGCCTGGGCGAGACGCTGCACGGAGGTGCGCGATGAGCACGAACCTGCAACACGAACTGAACGAGCTGGCCGACACCATGGCGAAGTTCCTGGACGGCTACGAGCAGGCGGCCCGGGGCATGGGCGCGGATACCTGCGCCACCCGCGCCCTGTTGATGCGCTGGCATACGCTGCGCGGCCAGCAGGGCGAGCAGCACTGGCGGGTGGTGCAGTGGGTGCTGGGCGGGGATTTCGCCGGGCTGCGCCTGGTGGTCGAGCGCAACGATTTCTACGACTGGGCGCACTGGACCCTGCTGGGCGCGAGCCTGCAGGCGGTGGACCCGGACACCCGGGCGGCGCTGAGCTGGGCCAGCGAGATGCTCGAGGCCCTGCACCTGGAGGCGCTGGACCAGGGCAGCGCACAACCGAGTCGGACCGGACGGAAACCGCGCCCTCGCTCGGGCTGCCGTTCGATGACCATCCAGTAAGCGAGGGAGGGGCCGGGGCACTCCGGCAGCCGGGCGGACCCGCACGGGTCGCGATTTTCCTCCTGCCTGTGGACAGGCCCGGCCTTTTTTTCACATCGAGGGAGACGACACGATGAGCCAGCACGATCCAAGCCAGGACCCGTTCTACGCGGGCAGCCATCACGGCCAGCATTTTTTCGTCTACAACGCCGCTGAGCGGGTGCAGCGGGTGGCCGGCTTCAGCCGCGCCCAGTGCCTGCTGGCCCTGGCGAAGGATGATCTGCAGAAGACGGTGCGCACCGCGGTGGAGCGGCGCCTGCGCCAGCTGGACAGGGAGGCCGCCACATGCTGAACGCCCTGCTGCTGGTGTTACTCGGCTACGCCTATGCCCTGCTGGGTTTCGTGGCCCTGGCCTGGACGGCTGACCGTTCGCCCTGGGTGATGGGGGCGCTGCGCGATCAGTCGGAGTTCCTCAACAGCCTGACGCTGTTCTATTGCATGGCCATCTGGCCGCTGGTGTGGCTGTTTGCCCTGCCGGGCATCGTGAGCCGCGCTCGGGCTCGACGCAGACAGGCTATCTGACCCCATGGGTGCCGCTGAGATCGTGGCGCAGGGCGCGCCACAGGGCCCAGGCTTCCCGCGAACCGCGCAAATCACGATCCGCAAGGCCATCGGCCGCGACCCTGGCCTGGTGCGCCGGCGCAACGGCACGCATTACCTGTACCTGAGCGCGGATGAGCACCGCCAGCTGTGGCGGGGTATCCAGGCCAGGGCGCCAGAACTGGCGGCATTCATCCAGGGGGACTTCGCGGCGCAGCTGCGGGAGACATTCAACGCGGAGCTGGTGCTGGAGGCCGAGGCGCTGCGGACTTTCATGGAGGTGGGCAAGTGAGCAAACAGAACCGACGCATCGTGCACATCGATCTGAGCCGGCCGGAGCAGATCACCCGGCCGAAGGCGGGCAAGGGGAAGCAACGCAATGAGCACCGGAAGAAGGCGCCTGAGATCGAGGAAGCGGCCGAGTGAAACCCGATTTTCATGAGTTAATCGAACGCCTGGAGAGCGGCGAAGACCTGACGCCGGAGATGATCCAGAAAGCGCAGGCCGCGATGCGTCAGAAGGCGGAGCAATCCGCCGAGGAATGGGAGCGGGTCGTGGCGCTTAACGTGGAGAAACGCCACATCTGGGAATTCACCGCTGAGCGGGCGCTACGAGCACTCAAAGAAGGCGGACGAGAGAAGGTCATGGAATACCTGACCGGGCTCAAGATCCCGGAGGAGATCGTTCAACGTGCGATGCAGCAGCAAGTGTTGGGTTGGAACGTATGGGCCAGCACGAAAATTGATCCAGGCACCGAGGGACACGGCGGACCCGGTGTGGCCTTCATCTCCCGCAGCGCGAACCCCGGTCATGTGGTCGCTGTGGATACGTATTACGCGAACCCAGAGCTGAACGGCGGCAAGGATCTCCTCGCCCAGGACGATCATCCCGGGATCCCGTTCTGCACTTCGTGGAACTTTGTGAGCCGGGCCAGGATGGTGTACCTGGTGCAGGAGGCCATCGAGGCGCTGGCTGTGGAGGCAGCAAGGATACCCGGCGCGGCGGCACTGGCGATCCGCGACGTGGAATCCGTTCATAGCCTCGACCTTTCGCCGATGGTCGGCAAAAAGGTTGCGATCTGCCTGAAGGCGGACGATCTGCAAGACGATCGAACACAGCCTTGTCGTGAGGCCGCATGGGCACTGTATGACCGGCTCACAGCGGCCGGGATCGCCACGCTCCTTGTGCGTCAGGATCAATGGGAGAAACCTGCCGTCCTCGACATCCTGCAGGCGGAGGGGCCGGAGCGGCTGCGCTCGATGCTGACAGACCTGGAGCCGTGGGTAATCCCGGGCCTGCCGGGTTCGGATGAGGATATGCCCCGCAAGATCAAGCGCCGGGTGTTCCTGCCCGCCCACGATTGGGCGATCTACTGGAAGTACCGTGCCAAGGAGGATTTCACCACGCTGATCAGCAAGAGCCAGGACCCGGAGACGGGGGAATGGCGTATCGAGAGCCAGGATTTGTGCGGCTTTCGCGTGGCGGGCATGGGGCGGGTGACGGTGGCCAGCGCGCTCTCGACCATGACCGGGGAGCAGGACAGCTCGCCCACCACGCTGTTCGCCGTGTCGGTGCAGGCGCCGCGGCACGGGGCGATGTTGCAGCGGCGGGTGTTCGAGGACGAGCAACTGCACAACCTGCAGCACTGGAACAAGTTCGGGCCGATCTTCCGGCCGGGGCCCTTTTCGCGCCTGGTGACGATCCTGGAGCGGGCGGCGGATCTCGGCAGCCGCCGGGCGATCAATTTCGTGGGCGTGGCCTGGCGGGATGGGCATCCGGTGGTGAACGAGGGGCCGGATTGCTACTTCCGCAACCCGGACCAGCAGTGCCCGTATCACAACCTGCGCTTCCCCTCCGGGGCGGTGAGCGATGCGCGGCGGGTGGTCTCGGCCTACCAGGCGACGTTCCGGCACAACGCGGCGGCACTGGCCCTGGTGTGGGCCCTGGGGGCGCACCTGAAGGCGTTCCTGGGGTTCTGGCCCCACATGATCATGCAGGCGAACAAGGGCGCGGGTAAGACGACGCTGACGCATCGCATCGCCCGGTCGCTGTCGATGCAGATGTTCTCGGGCCAGAGCATCAACACGGAGTTCCGCCAGCTCACGAGCCTCTCCTATACCTCGCATCCGGTGGGCTGGGAGGAGCTCTCGGCCCGCCACCAACAGGTGATCGATAAGGCGGTGTCGATCCTGCAGGAGGCCTACCAGTATCAGTACACCCGCCGCACCGCGGACATGACGGAATTCCTGATCTGCGCCCCGGTGTTGCTGGCGGGCGAGGACGTGCCGGTGGACAGCCTGCTGGGCAAGGTGGTGCGCACGGATCTCAGCGGCAAGAAGGGGGACATGCTGCCCCAGGACCTGCCCCGCTTTCCGCTGCGCCAGTGGCTGGAGTGGCTGACGGGGCTCAAGCGCGACCAGGTGCTGGAGGCCTACGAGAAGGCGCGGCGCTGGTGCCTGGAGAAGTGCCGGGCGCCGGAGAGCGATGACGGAGCGGTGCGCATCGTGGGCAACTATGCCGCGCTGCTGGTGGGCTGGAAGCTGGTGTGCGAGTTCGCGGGGATCGACTGGCAGCAGGGGCATTTTGCCGAGGATGTGGTGGCGGAGATGAACAGCCACATCAGCGAGACGAAGGCGGACCGGGAGCCGTGGGTGAAGATCCTGGAGGTGCTGTTCAGCGAGATCGATAGCGGGCAGTTCCGCCATCCCTTCTGCTTCGACGACATCCTGGACCAGAACAGCTACGAGGAGGACCGCTGCCTGCTGGTGCGCACCAGCCACATCATGGCCCACCTGGCCACCGCGAACCACCTGCGCGACAAGTACAACGCCCTGCCGGTGAAATCCGACCGGGTGTTTAAACGCCAGCTCAGAGCCGCCGGGATCATCGATGACACCGGCCACGAACGAACAATCCACCACAAGCGCGTGAGCCACATGGCGGCGCTGAGCCTGGAGAAACTGGCCCAGTACGGGCTGCATGTGACACAGCCGGACGCGGGTTCGGCGGGAGGGGATGAGTGATGCCACACGTAACGACCTGCAAGACCTGCGGCAAGGCCTACGAGGAGTTCAGCGAGGAAGCCGCTAACAGTCAGGACCGCGAATGCGTCAAAGCGAAGCGGCTCATGGGCGACGAGCGATGACCCGCCTCACCAAATGCCCCGGCGAACGCTGCCCCGACAAGGACACCTGCTGGCGCTACCTGGCGCCGACCCAGGGCCCCATGCAGTCCTGGGCGTTCTTCGAGCGCAAACTGCGCCAGGCCCAGGGCGATGACTGTTACATCCCTCACCACCCGGAGACGCTGACATGCAGCAATTCAAGATCCGACTGATCCGCCTGGGCCGCGTGAAGCGCCAGGGGGCCTGCGCGGCCGTTTCCCTGTCGGAGGCGGAGCGGGAGGTGCACCAGGAGATGGGCGTGGACGTGCTCGCCGGAGAGTGGGCGGAGATCACCCCCGTGCGCCAGGATAAACCCGAGCGAGCGGAGGTGATCCGCGAGGCGGTGGAGTCGATGAAGCACCCGGAGAATATCGGGGCGGGGTGATGCAGATGTTATCCGACTACATCGAGGTCGTGGATGTTGCAGCGGGCGCGCACGGCCTGGCGGTTGATGAAGCCCATGTTGAAATCCTTGAAGGTGCGCGTTTCGCCCTTCTGAACGATCTCGTAGATGGTACCGGTGTGGGTGCCGAGCTGGGTGCCGCTTTCGCCGAAGCTGCGGCAGCGCATGACGATGTCTTTCACGTCGTGGGGGCTGTCGTTGCGAATGACGAAGGTGGCTTCCATGACGGTGTCGAAGGCGGTGGTGCCCCAGGAGAAGTCTTCCAGTTTCAGGCCTCCCATGGCCACCTGCTTAGAGGTCTGTTGCCGTTCCGGCGGATTGCTGGGGTTGGGTGTGTTGAGGCCTTTGACCTCGGTAAAGCTGTTGGTGGCAACGGCCAGGATGATGCCCACGGCGGCCAGTCCAAGCACGATGGCGGACACCCTTGGCATGGGGATGTCGGTTTGCATGTCCTGCGGCCCAAGGCCCAGTTCTTCCACCAGCCGGCGGCCCATGGGGGAGTCGGCCTGGATGATGCTGGTGCTGCCGCACCCGGCGCAGACCTTGACCCGGGCGGAGAACATGCGCCAGAGGCTGTAGATCAGGGCAATGATGAGGATGATGAAGCCGATGCCGAAGATGAGGGTGAGGAACCCGATGAGCCATAGGGCCAGCTCGATGCCGAACGATCCCTTAACCTGGCGCTTGATGCGGGTGGAGCCGCAAGCCGCGCACAGGCTGCCCCGCAGCTTCGCTGGAGGCGCGGCTATTGGCGCGGGCTTGGGTGTTTCGGGGGTGGCGGCTGGCGCGGACTCTGCCTGGCGCTGGGCCCTTTCGACCTTGGCGTATATGGCGCCGCAGGCGGGGCATGCGGCATCGGGCGCGCCCGTGAATTCCTTGTTCTCGTGCCCGCATTTGAGGCAGGTCTTGCTCGGCATGGTGCCCTCCTTCGCCTTGTTGCGGCTTTTGGCTTGCTGGCGGCTGCTGGGGTTTTTATATCGGGCATCCATCGAGGGCGCAAGGTTTTGTGATGCGGTTCTCCACTTGACGCGCCAGGGTTTCGGGTCTAGGCTTCTTCTCGTCACGGCAAAATCCGTGGCCGGGTTTGGCCTCCCGAATCTCACGAGGCGCGCAAGCGCCATCACCCGGATGGGCGCTTTTTTTGTTTCCTATCCAGTGTTATGGCGGGCTGCGCGGGGCCTCCGCAAGGAGGGCCGGTTTCCTCGTGAACCGGTAGGCCAACCCTGTGCAGCCCGTCACCCTTTCTGTTTGGTCTCAGATGGTGTCGGGTCCCTTGGCTTAATCACGAGGTACCTGCCATGAGTAATATCCAAGCGTTTCACTGGGGCGAGATCGCCCTTTCTCAAGTCGCCTACATCAACGGTGTCCCCCACATCACGCCACGGGCTGTTGGTGAATGGCTCGAATACGGTGATCCAGTTCGCGCAGTGAGCAAGCTAATTGAGCGAAATCCGCACCTGGACCACTACTCAGAGGTGGTCAATCTGACCACTACTGACGGCAAAAAATACGACACCCGGGTCTACCACCCCATCGGCTTCCTGCTCATCGTCATGGAGTCCGGTCAGCCCCGCGCCCAGGAGATGAAGCGGGCGGTGGCGGAGTTCGTGTGGAGCTTCTGCGGGCCGCGCACGCTCTCGCCCAAGGAGGTCCGCGATGTCCGCAATCAGCGGCTGAATATCCTGGCGAAGCTGGACCGGGCGACGAACCCTTTCGTGCGCCAGGCACTGCTGGAGGATCTGCAGGCGGTGAGTCTGTCGATCGGGGCGAATATCCCGCCGATCGCGCTGCTCAACGCCTCTGACCCAAAGCAGCCGGGCCTGGGTGTTTAGCCATGGACCCGCACAGCGAGCTGTTCGAGGCGCGGGCGATGCTGGCCGGGCTGCGCAAGGTGGCCGGGGAGGCTCGCCGTCTGGAGCTGGAGGGCTTTGAGCTGGCGATGCTGCTGGAGCCTGTCGAGGCGCGCATCGAGCGGGCCCTGGCGCTCCTGGAGGCCCCGGAGGATGTTCCGGGGGCCGGGCGTGTCTCGGCGCAGCATTAAGCCACCACGGGTGGGCGGGGGCAGCGCCCCCGCCCGCTCTACTGTGGGCCGGCGTGAGCAGATCACACTGTTGGAGACCCCGGGGCCGCACCCGGCCCTGGCTGAGGAGGTGTTACCCTACGTCGAGTCCCAAATAAGGCGATTGGAGGAGAGCCGGGATGAAGCGTGCGGTGTTGTATCTGCGGTCGAGCAAGGACCGCAAAGATGTGAGCATCCAGCATCAGCGGAAGGTGCTGACGGAGTTCGCGAAGGATCGTGGTTTGACGATCGAGTCGGAGTACGCGGATGTCGTTGAGTCGGGCAAAACGGAGTACCGACCAGCCTTCCAACGCCTGACGAAAGACCTCAAGCGGCCCTCACGTTCGTGGGGGGCCATTCTCATTCTAGATACTTCCCGCCTGGGGCGCCGCCGCTATATCGGCGAGGCCTTCAAGCACGAGTGCTCGAAGCGCGGCGTGGAGGTGTTGTTCCATTCGATGCCTGATGTGGACCCGATCAGCCGGGTGATCCTGGAGTCGGTGATGACGGCAATGGATGAGGTCCATAGCTTGATGAGCCGGGATAAGGGCCTGGCCGGGATGGCCGAGAACGTCGCCCAGGGGTTCCGCGCTGGGGGCCGGGCGCCTCGCGGGTACCGGCTGCGGCGGGTGGATACGGGGATTTTCCGCGACGGGGAGCCGATCACGAAAAGCGTGCTGGAGCCTACCGCCGACGCGGATCGCATCGGGCAGTATCTGAAGCTGCGCGCCCAGGGCATGGCCCGCACGCACGCCAAAAGCCTGGTGGGCATCACCTGGGGATCGACGAGCCTGATCGGCATGGAGTGGAACGCCCTGACCTACGCCGGGCACACGGTCTGGAACGTGCACAACGAGACGAACCCGGAGGGCGGATACAAGGGGGGCGTGAAACGCCGGCCTCGGGATCAGTGGCACATCAACAAGGACACCCACCAGGCCCTGATCACGGAGGAGGAGGCCGAGGCGATCCTGCACCAGCTGGAGCATAGCAACCGCGGCCGGTCGGTCTCGATGGCCCGGCGTGGGATCAGCAGCTATCTGCTGACGGGGGTTCTCTACGCGCCGGACGGGCGCCAGTGGTTCGGGCAGCGCGGGAAGTATTACCGCCTGAGAGCCGAGGGAAGCGGCCGTGGCCGGCAGCTGCAGGCCGAGCGGGTAGATGACCTGATCATCGGCAAGATCCGCCGGGATTTCACCACCGACGAGTTCCTGGACGCCCTATTGGCCGCCGCCAGGCGGCAGGCCTCCGAGACGGACCTGCCCAACGTGCAGCAGGAGGTAGAGGACATCTCCCGCCAGATAGACAGGCTGCTAGAGCTGGCCGCCGACATGCGCGACCCAGCCCCCGCCCTACGCAAAGCCGACGCCCTCGAGGAGCGCCGCTGCGAGCTGCTGGCGGAAGCCGAACGGCAGGCCGACCAGGCCGAAGCCCGCCGAGCCCTCCAGAGCGTCACCCGCAAGGACATAGCCAGGATCCTGACCAGCCTCACCGAGCGTATGGAAGAGCGTGAGTCCCTGAAAGCCCTCATCAACTCCGTTGTGCAGAAGGTAGAGCTACACCCGGAAACCTTGGAGTGCGCGCTGCACTACAAGATTCCCGTGCGTAAATGTATGGCGTCCCCACAGGGCCTCGCCACTTTTACGCACGTGTTCTTCAGGGCCGGGAGCGCGGATCGGCTTGTTTCATGAAATACCCCCCCCACAGGGAGAATATATAACCCGTGGATATGCGCACATCTGGACGCTAACTATTTGATTTAATTAAAAACACCGTCCACGGGTCTGTGTTGTTTTTCCACGTGTTAAGCTCTGATTTCCACGCCTTTGCCGTATTTCTCCACACGTGCCATTTCTTTATTTATTTATCTATCTCTTTGAGAAGAAAGAAAAAGTAAGTAAGTAAGGGGGGGTTGTGGCATCCACGGGTTAGCGGAGGTGGTTAAAAAAGCATCCACGGGTTAGAAGGGCATCCACGGGTTAATCCGTGGAAACACGTGGAACGGAAGTGTTTGAACCTGCTACTATTTTCCGTGGGATAAGCGCGGATCCACGGATCCACGGGTTATTCTCCCCCTACCCCCCCTGGAGTGGCCGGTGTGGAGCTGATCGATCAGTACCTGGAATGGCAGGCTCACAACCGTGGTCGAGCAGATCAGACGGTCACCAAGTACCGCCGCTACCTGCTCGACCTGGCGGAGTATTTGTCCAGGAGTGAGCGGAGCCTGCTGCAAGCATCGCTCCAGGACCTCGAGGCCTTCGCCGGCCTCGAGGCCCATCGCCGCGGGATCTCGCCACGCTCAAGGCGCCCGATGGTCTCAGCTATCCGCGGCTTTTTCTCTTGGGCTCATGCGAAGCACCTGGTCGCAACGAATCCTGCGGAGGATCTCCCATATCCTCGCGCCGGGCAGCCGCTCCCGACGCCGCTGAGCCTGCAGCACGCTGAGTCACTGATGATGCAGCCCGATCTGTCCACCTTCACCGGTGTGCGCGATGCGGCGATCTTGTCGGTGCTCATCGGTTGCGGGCTACGTGTGTCCGGTTTGTGCGCGCTCAACGAAAGCCATTTGCAGTGGGTGGAATACCAGGGCAAGGAGTGGCTGGTGCTGAAGGTGATCGAGAAGGGACGCAAGGAGCGCCTGGTGCCGGCGCCACATGAAGCCCGGTTGTTGATCCGTGCCTATCTCGGCCACGAGGAGCTGGAGGGCATCGATCGGACGCTGCCAGATGGTGACCGGGTGTTGTTCGTCAGCACCATGAATCGGAGAGTGCCTGCCCATCAGTATTTCGGAGAGGCCAGACGATTGCGCCCTCGGGCGATTAACGATCTGATCGAGCGTCACGGCCTAGCGGCCGGCATCCCCAGAAACCAAATCCAGGCGCTGATGGGGCACGAGGACATCAGGACCACCACGATCTATACCCGCCTGGCCATGCGCACGCTCGCCCAGGCTGTCGAGACGGGCAACCCGCTGGGCAGAATCCGCACCCCGGTCAGCAGCCTCCTCCGAGCCCTGAACAGGGCATAACCCTACCCTCCCACCACAGCCTAGGCTGCTCGCTGCGCCAGGCTCACGCACGCCCGTTCTTTCCTATTCGGCACCGGGAACCGCTATAGGCGGGACCACCAGTGTTAGCTATGGCTAGTAACGTCGGATGTTGGCGGGGATTTGTGCAGTGCGTCGGAACGTGCGCGGTTTTCGGGCAAAGACGAATTGCGCCTCTTGTCAGGATGCGCGGTTCGTTGTTGTCCTGGTGACGGTGGGGTGCGGGTTGTGGGGGTGGTGGTGTCTCTGTATTGCGCGGTTCGCTGGCTGAATTGGCGGGTGTGCGTGCGGGGGTGGGGGTTCGGCATGATGATCGGGTGTGCGTGCGGGGGTAGGTGGGTACCTGGATGTCTGCACGAATAATGAATTCCGGGCCAGTGATTGCCCGAAAACGGGCATTTTGTACGCTGCTGGGCTATGATTCCGAGGACTCCATCCCCGGGGGCCTGGATGGCCGAGGCGCTGACGACAGTCCATTTCCATTGCCGCGGGTGCGGGCACCGGTTCGAGGCCGAGCCTCTGGTTCGGGAAGATCCGGGCGCGCCCTGGCATCCCTACGCCTATTTCGCGGAGTGCCCTGAGTGCGCGGCGGAGGCTGCGCAGGCTGCCTGGGAGCGATCGCTGCTCAAGGCGTGGGCGAATGCCACGGGGCCGAAGACGCCCGAGGGTAAGGCGGCGGTGACGGCCAACCTGGACGGGCACCCGACGCCAGAGGAGGCGCAGCGGACCCGCTTCAACGCTTTAAAGCACGGCCTGTATGCCCGAGTCGCCACCTTCTTCCCTGCCCGCCCTGGGAGATACCCTCACTGCGAGGGCTGCGAGTATCGCTACAGCACCTGCGGCCTGAACTCGCCGGCCTGCATGAAGCGGGCGGAGCTGTTCCTGCGGCATCACATCGCTTTCGAGACCCGGGATCCTGGGCTGCTGATGGAGATGCGGGCGGACACCCAGGCCGGCATCCAGGCGCTGATCAACGACATGATTCTGATCATTGCCCAGGACGGTGGGCCGCGGCTGCTCTCGCCCGAGTGGTATACGGACAAGGAGACTGGCGCGGTGCACCTGGTGCAGTGGACCGATGAGAACGGGCACGTGCACCAGGTGCTGAAGCACGAGGCCCACCCGTTGCTGAAGCACCTCATGGACTACATCAGCAAGAACACCATGACCCTGGCGGATATGGGCATGACCCCCCGGGTGCAGGCCGAGGAGGAGGCCAACCTGGGCCACCTGGACCAGGAGAAGCGCGAGCGGGAGACGCTTTCGGATTACCAGCGCCGCCAGGCGGAGGGCTTGGAGCGGCTGCAGGCGCTGATTGAGCGTGGCGGGCCCTCCCGGGATGGGGTGTTGATCTTGCAGGAGCGTGGGGATGGCTGAGCGCCTCACCCGCGCCAAGCGCATGGAGATGACCAACGTGGCAGAGCGCGAGGTGCGTCGGTATGCCGACGATCATGCGCTCTGGCACAAGCATGTGCACAACGTGGAGCTGGATCCGATCCAGGTGCTGAAGTGCGTGGAGATGGACCAGTACCGCTACACCCTCGACTTCAGCTCGCGGCGCACGGGCAAGACGGCGGTGAAGGAGTTGTTCCAGCTCAAGTGGAACGCCACCCACTCGGACCAGGAGCTGGGGATCGTGGCGCCTCGGGAGGCGCAGAGCCTGGTGAACCTGGGTTATCACCTGGAGGCCATTCGGCGCTCTCCGATTCTCTCGGCGTGGATCCGCACCAAGGGCGGGCGCGAGCAGCTCAGCGACACGTATTACCAGTTCGAGAACCGGTCCATCGCGCGGGGCTACGGCATCATGGCCCAGGTGGACGGCAGCGACATGACCGCCGCCTCGCTGGAGGAGGTGGACGACATGCCCCGGGACCGGCTGTACAGCCGCTTCCTGCTCACCATGGGCTCCACCCGCCGCCTGGGCGCGGACACCAGCAGCGCCAACGATCCGCAGATTCGCATCACCGGCGTCTACAAGGGCGCCGACACCCTCACCGACCTTATCGACTCCGGGCAATATCACGTCATCGGCGCGTTTCACGGGGAACGTGCCCTGGACGAGATCCGGCGCATGATCGACGCCGGCCAGCTCGATCCACACGCAGTGGACCTGCAGGGCTATAGCTACCCGGTGCCCATCGCCAACGGCATGGTGGGCGTGGAGATGGGGCTGCTCAATGCCGAGTTCCTGGAGAAAATGCGCGCGGAGCTGAGCCCGGACGAATACGCCCGGCAGATCCTGTGCGTCAACACCGCCTCGCGGAACCTGATCTGGGAACAGTGGCTGCGCTGGGCCATCCAGCTGGGCGTGCAGGTGGACATGATGCCGGCGCCGCCGATGCCAGGCGAGCTGTACCGCAAGCGCGGGCTGCTCTCCTTCGGCTACGACGCATCCGGCCATGGCGAAGACCCCGCCGCCTCGCGGCATGCCTTCGTGGTGTGCGAGGAGCTGGGGGGCTGGGTGTGCGTGGTCTGGGCCAAGACCTGGCCGCCGGGCACCGACGAGGGCACGGTGAAGAACGACCTCAAGGCCTTTTGGCGGTACTACCGGCCCGACTACGCCATCGGCGACGCCTACGGGGTGGGCATGCTCACCCAGCTGTGCGACGAGCTCTACGCCGAGGGCCTGACGCCCATCGACCGGCGCGGCATCGGTGATGGCGACAGCACCGCCAGCACCTGGTCGGAGTGGCCGTTCTCTCCGCTGCGTTTCGAGGGCATGACCAAGCACTCCATGGCCACCAGCGTGCAGGCGCTGTTCTACAACCGCCGCGCCGTCCTGCCCTACCTGGACGGCCTGGAGGACCCGGCGCTGACCGACCTGCAGTGGCTGCAGAGCCAGATCACCAACATCCGGGCCGAGGCCACCTCCAAGACCTACGCCTCCTACAAGATGGTGAAAAAGGCCGTAGGCGACGACCTGTTCGACGCCTTCATGGCCGCCGTCTGGGCGCTCGTGACCCGGGGCGCCATGGCCATGCAAACCGTCATCCTCACCACCCAGCGCACCCGCGAACAGCTCCTGGAGTCCCGCGCATGAACATCCTCACCACCCTCCTGAGCCGATTTGGCCGACCGCAAAAAGCGGGCGAGCTGCTCGATGAGCAGCCCCGGGGCAGCCGCGAACAGGGCTACCGGACCACCGATGAATCCCGCATCCGGCAAATGTACTCGGACATGATCGCGGATCCGTCACTGCGGGCAGCGATCTTCGACATCCGCGCGATGCACCGGCGCGACGGCCGGGTAAAGAAAATCCACGTGCGCACCTCCCGCGCCGCCACCAAGGGCGGTCTGGTGCTGCGCATCGCCAGCAAACACAAGCGCCTCACCCGCGCCTGGCTCGACTTCGAGCTGCGCCTGGGCCTGTGGAACCGGCAAAAGCTGGTCAGCGACATGATGGGCCTGATGATGGAGGGCAACCTGCCCGTGCAGTGGGTGCTCGGGCCGGATAACCGCGTGGTGGCCGGCGTGCGCATGCCCACCGAGACCATCAAGCCCCGCACCGGCCCCCACGGCCGATTCGACGACCCCCAGCGGGCCTACGAGCAATGGGACCTGCTCTCCGGCCAGCGCCTGGCAGTGTTTCCCCTCTGGGCCATGACCCTGGTGCGCCTGACGCCGGACAACTACGACGACCTGGGCAGCCTGGGCCGCCCCTACCTGGACTCCAGCCGAGAAGTGTGGAGCCAGCTCAACATGACCGAGCAGGACCTGGTGGTGCGCCGGCGTGAGCGCGCCCCCATGCGCACCGCGCACTTTCTTGAGGGCGCCAGCCCGGACGAGTTGGACACCTACCGGCAACGGGTCGAGGGCGACCAGAAGGCCATCACCACCAACTACTACAGCAGCAAAAAGGGGAGCGTCTCCGCCATCCAGGGTGACGCCAACCTGGACCAGATCGCGGACGTGGCCTACCTGCTGGACACCTTCTTTTCCGGGGCACCCGCCCCAAAGGCCCTGTTCGGTTACGTCGGTGACGTGAGCCGGGATGTGCTGGAGGATCTCAAGCAGGACTACTACGACGAGATCGACGCCATGCAAGAGACCCTGGCCCTGGCCTACGAGATGGGGTTCCGGCTGGACCTGCTGCTGCAGGGCATCAACCCGGATGCCTACGATTTCGACGTGCAGTTTGCGGAGCGCCGCACCGAGAGCCTGAACCAGGCCGCCGATCGGGCGCTGAAGTTGCGCGCCCTGGGCGTGCCCTACGAGATGTGCTGGAAGACGGCCGGCCTCGATGCCGCGGAGGTGTGCGAACAGATCGAGGCGGAGCGCGACAGCGACGACCCCTACCCCCAGGGCAAGGACATCACCCCGCGCCGCTCCGGGCAGGTGACCATCACCCCCGGGCAGGGCGGCAGCGGGGAGAGCGGAACGGATATTCGGAACTGATCGGCCTAACGGCCTGCCTGCGCCGCCGAGCCGCGTAAGCGGACCGGTCGGACTTTAGGCGGTGGTTATGCTGCATGTTTTTTCGGAGGTAGGTATGTATAAAGTTCACGGATTTCTGGATGAAAAAAAGATCATCCATCAAAAAATGCCACACATCCCCCGTGTCGGCGACACGATGAGGTTCTCCGGGGAGCGGTACGGCAAGGTAACGGAAGTGATCTGGTGCATGGACGAGCAGGACGACACTCCGGCTTTTGAAGGGCAACGGATCAACCTGCGCATTGAGTCGATCAAGGTCGATGCTGCATAACCCCCGGCTTAACCGGCCGGAGCGAAGCGACGGTCCGAGTTGAAGTCGTTGTTAGGCGCAGACATTAGGAGATAGCAGTGAGCATGAATCAAGAGACAGGCTCGAAGATGGCGCGGATTAAGAGCAGCCCGGAGGTGGGCGACCAGATCATTCAAGAATGCGGCATCAGGCTGCGCGTCACTGCCGTGGATGGCGACAACGTGAGCTGGGAGCGGATCACCAGAACTGGAAAGATCATTGAGCCAAACACATGGAGCCTTGCCGGCTGGAGAGACGTTGTTTGCAAGAACGCTAAAGCAGCCTAACAGGTGTTAGGCAGACACAAACCCATAGGCGAGGTCACGGGCTGCACCTCATGAACGGTACACAGCACCACCGCAGATCCGGGCAGGTGACCATCACCCCCGGGCAGGGCGGCAGCGGGGAGAGCGGGACGGATATTCGGAGTCGGTGATATATGAACGACGTTTACATCTCCATCGACGGTTGCCAGATGCCTGAATGGGGCTACACGGTGAGCCGGGAGGGCTTCGTCTCCATCACCTGGCTGGGGCGCACCTGGATGCGCTTCATGGTCCGGCGGGCTGTCCTGCGTGGGCGGGATGCTGGCCTTACGATCGACGGCCCACACGGCCGGTTCACGGGCAGGGACTGATGACCAAGCTCGAACGCCTCAAAACGCGGGCCCTCGCTACTCACTGCCGGATTCTGCCGGACAGTTTCGATGCGCGGTTCGTGGCCAACATGGCCTACACGGCGCGCACGGCGCCGGCGTCGGTGCTCACGCCGGCGCAGAAATACAACCTGGACGCCATGGTGTGGAAGTACCGCCGCCAGCTCGCCGGGCGGCCGGATCTGGGATTCGAGATGCCGGAGCAGCCGCCGCGAGAAGCGGACTACGAGCGGCCGGTGCGTGAGCGGCCCCAGGGGGTGCTGCTGTGAGTGCGACTGCCCGCATGGCGATCCGGGCCACCATCCGGCGCGCCTCGCAGAACGCTCAGCAGGAGCTGGAGCGCCTGGACGCCGAGGCCCAGCGGCGCATGCGCGAGGCCTACGCGCTGGCGGTGCGTGATCTCCAGGCCCTGGTGTCGCGCCACGCGGATGAGACCGGCATCGTGCGCATGGAGGTGCTGGGGCAACTGCTGGAACAGGCCGAGCGGCGTATCCGGGATCTGTCCCGCACCCGGGACAACCTGCTCACCGAGGCCCTGGCGGAGGCGGCCCGGCTGGGCGTGGAGCCCTGGGCCCTGGATGGCGCCGCCCTCGATGCCACGGTGACCCAGCTGGCCGACGAGGCGCTGCGGTTCGTGCAGCAGTTCGTGGGGGAGGATGGCCTGCAGCTCTCCGACCGGCTCTGGCGCCTGGACCGCAACGCCCGCCAGGCCGTGCAGGAGGCCATCGAGAGCGCCGTGCTTCAGGGCCACAGCGCCAGCCAG
>OBJA01001282.1_pt1 | contig 17909 bp, 10 predicted proteins | sample 1519751 | NCBI WGS metagenome assembly OBJA01 (sample SAMEA3881238, study PRJEB22517) | soil metagenome | biome: lake sediment; feature: soda lake sediment; material: sediment, water from around vicinity | place: India | collected 2013-12-23 | depth 3 m | reverse complement strand
TGGGTGTTTGTCTGTTTGTGGCCTCCGGAATCGGGAGGGAATCCATAGAGAAAGTTGCCAGGGCAGGTTTCCCATTCCTGCTGGTAAGCCTGCTGGTGTTGTTGCTTGTGACCTATATACCTGCCCTGTCGTTGTTTCTGCCAGGCTTGTTTGACTGAAGCCAATAAAATTGCATTTCCTGAATTGATGCATTTATTTAAGGGTCAATAAGTTACAATAAAGATTTTAATTCATGTATGTTTATCAATATCAGGTTCACATACTGCTTCCTGCAAAGAAATGATGCTTAGCTGATGAACAGGCTCTTGCCGGGATACTCAGGGTCGCAAGTGAGGTTCACTTTAAGCTTGCGTAATCCTGCCTCGTCTCCCGGAGTAGGTATATGCGTTAAATGAATTTCACAATCTTCAAGGTATTTTAGTTTTTCCAATGCCATTTGACCTGCCGGGTTTGAAAGCGCGCTTATTGATAGTACAATAAGGGTTTCATCCACATCAAGGCTGGTCATTTTCCCGTGCAGGATGTCTTTTTTCAGGTGTGTCACAGAGTCAATGATGCTCTGGGGAATAAGATACATGTTGTCGGGAAGGCCCGCCAGGTACTTGGTTGCATTTAAAATCAGGCTTGAGGAGGCATGCAATAGCGGAGAATTCTTGCCTGTTATAATTTTCCCATCGGGAAGTTCTATTGCTGCTCCGCTGAATGTGCCATCATTGCCTTTGCCGCCTGATTCTGCCTCCATTGCTGCCTTACGGGCAGGCAATACAATATTGCGATCTTCCGGTTTTGCTCCAACCTTCTGCATAATGGCTTTAATGCGTTCAAATACCTCTTTGTCGGAAAATCCCATGGCATATTCAACAGCGCTTCTAAAGTACCGGCGGATGATTTCCTGCTGGGCTGCCCCCGAGATAATCTGGTTATCTGTAATTCCTGCACTGGCACGGTTAACCCCCATATCGGTGGGTGATTGGTACATGGATTCTCCGCCGGTTATTTTTTCAATGATGCATTTCAAAAGGTGGAATGCTTCAATGTCGCGGTTATAATTTGCTGCTATTTTGTTATATGCCTGCAAATGATGTTCATCGATTAGTACCTTATCATCCAGGTCAATGGTTGCTGCTTCATATGCAATATTTACTTTATGATCTACCGGAAGGTCCCATATAGGAAAAGTTTCAAACTTAGCATAACCTGCTTTGATTCCTCTTTTGTATTCATGATAAAGATTGCTCAGGCATGTTGCCAGTTTGCCACTGCCGGGGCCCGGGCCGGTAACTGCCACAATAGGTTTTGTGGTTGTAATATATGGATTGGCCCCATATCCTTCATCGCTCACAATAGTGTCTACATCGGAAGGATACCCTTTGGTGGGTTGATGAAGATATACCTTAATGCCTCTCATCTCGAGCTTGTTCTTAAAGGCTCTTGCCGGAAGTTGCTTTTGATACCTGGTTATTACTACAGCAGTTACTTCAATGCCCCATTCCCTGAAGTCGTCAATGGTCTTCAGGGCATCTACATCATAAGTGATTCCGAAGTCGGCTCTGATTTTCTTTCTTTCGATGTCGCCGGCATGAATACAAAGAATAACATCCAGTTTATCCTTCAATTGCTGAAGAAGCCGCATTTTAACATTGGGATCGAAGCCCGGCAGAACCCGTGCTGCATGATGGTCGTACAACAACTTTCCTCCAAATTCGAGGTACAGCCTCTGGTTGAAACGTGTTACCCTTTCCAGAATGGCTGCTGTCTGCTCATGGAGGTATTTTTCATTATCAAATCCCAGTGGCTTGTTGTTGTAATTCATACTTAATTTCTCCCTATATTCTGATTTTCTCCCAAGGGTCCAAAATTCGGAAAAATTTTAGCTTCCTGAAACTTCCTGATAAAAAAGAATGTAAAAAGAAACCAATACATCATATAGCCTTCTGTTTTTCATTGGCAGGCGAACAATAAGAATTTCAGCCTGCTGTTAATTCTCCTGGTCAGTTAACTCCCCGTGCTTTTCTTTCCATTGGTAATATACAATGATAGATGAATCTGTTAACAGGAGTATCTATCCCGGTTTCATTTGAAAGTTTGACAATGGTTCCATTCTGATATTCTATTTCTGAAGGCTTTCCTTCCCAAATATCACGTGATAGGGATGTGGTTGAATCGTGAGGGAAAGTGTCGATAACAGCAATTGTTTTGTCAATAAAACCAGCATCAATCCTGACACCCATTCTTCGTGAAAGCAGGAATGCTTCCTTAAGCAATTCAATCATCATCTGCCTTGTTTCAGGCAGCGATCTTAATTCTCCATAACTGGTCCGGGTTACCGCCAGCAATCCACCAACACATATTCCAATAAATTTTTTCCACAATTCCGCTTCAATGTCTTCCGAAATGATTGATTCGATTCCTGCAGAGTCAAATAGCTTCTTAATTGCCGCTGTCCTTTGCGATGGGGATTTATCCAGCTCCCCAAAAACAATAGAAGGGGTAATTGCAAAATGATTTATATTACCCGGTGAATCTACTTTGCTGATGATGCGGCACAATCCGCCCATTATATGTTTTTTGTTAATTTGTTCAGCCAGTTCATCCACAGCTGATATTCCGTTTTGCAGTGGAATTATTGAGCAGTTCTCATGCATGATTCTTTTAATATCCCTGCTGACTTCTTTTATCTGCCAGGCTTTTACGCCCAGCAATATTAAGTCGGGGCATTCGATGTTCCCAATTCTATCTGTTGCTTTTGGCCTTTTAATTCTAAAGTCTCCCAAGATGCTTTTTACTGCCAGCCCATTTGTTTGCATTGCTTCCAGATGTGCTCCCCTGGCAACAAAAGTGACATCATATCCTGCCTTTGCCAATCTGCCTCCAAAATATCCGCCCACACCTCCTGTTCCGATTACTGCTATTTTCATCTTTATCTTTTTTGTTAAATTTAATTTTTTCATTTTTTTGTTTATGTTTATGGTTTGATGGGAAAATCCTAAACTACATTATGTCTTAAAAGATATTCTTTTTATTGATAAAATATCATGCTGTAGAATCATTAAAGTTAGCATTTCTTATTTATTGTTAAAGCTAATTGTTTTTGAAAGAAGGTACTGGATCTTGTGTTTTTATTTTAGTTATTTTGTGTCATTCGAATTAATTCATTGCTAATTGAGAATTGTAAAAGATACTGAAATTTCATTGCTTCAGGGACTGAAAAAAAGTAACCATGAGAGCTTCCGCCAGCTTTTCAACCGGTACAGCAAACCTTTGTATAGTTTTTCAAGACAATACCTGAAGTCGGGTGAATTAGCGGAAGATGTGGTGCAAGAGGTATTCATAAAGATATGGGACAGGCGAAAAGATATTGATACCGGAAAATCATTTCAGGCATATCTTTTTACGATTGCCCTAAATACAATTCGTAAGCATTTTAATAAACTTGCCGAAGTTAATAAACTAAAATACGATATTGTTCTTGATTTTTCAGAACAACCTGACAGGCTAGCCGAGCATGAAAATTTTGAAGAAATGTTGGTAATGCTTGAAAAATTTATAAACCAGTTGCCGGAAAAACAAAGACAGATTTTTATCAGGAAGAAGTTAGAAGGCAAATCCCAAAAGGAAATTGCTGATGAATTTAAGATCACCGTTAAAACAGTTGAATATCATATTACTGAAGCAACGAAATTTCTAAAAAAAGAATTTGAAAATTTACGAATGGGAGGATTAATTTTTTTCATTTTATTTGTAAAAAATTAGATTCATTATTAATCAGTATCTGCTTGCCTCTAAGTCACATACAAATTCTTATTCCTCACAACTAAAAAAAAAGATTTGTTTTTTGCCTAGGGATTTTATCCTTTGCCAGATATAACGAATAAGTAAAGTAAAAGGAAAAATAAAAAGACGGATAACAATCTGTCCTCTTTTTTTAAAATCGGAATGGTGAACGATAAAAGATATAGAATTATTGAGAAATACCTGCAAGGAAGATTTTCCTGGAACGATTTTCAGGAAATAAGAGGCATGTTTAAGGCTATACATGACAACGATAGCATTAAACAACATCTGGAGGTGCAGTGGAATCAGATGGTAGAATCGGAAACACAGGTTGATGAAGCTTTTGATTCAGTTTACCAGAAAATTGAGCTTCACATCCTGCGAAATGAAAAACAAAAGAAACCATCTGTATGGCATTATTACCGCCAGGCAGCTGCTATTCTTCTGATACCGGTACTGGCATTTTTTTTAGGATACATAATCTACAGCAATTCAGTCACCACGGCTGCCCTTGCGTGGGTGGAAATAAATGCACCTCAGAGTTCACGTATCCAATTCTCTTTGCCTGATGGTTCTGCGGGTTGGTTAAACAGTGGATCCAAGCTTAGTTATAATCCGGTTTTTGCAAAGCACCGGGAGGTTAATCTTACTGGAGAGGCTTATTTTGAAGTAGCTTCATCGGCCAAAGAATTTAAAATAAATGTTTCCGGTATGGAAATCCGTGTGCTGGGAACTTCATTTAATGTTTCAGCGTATCCCGACGATGACTTTGCCCATGTGGTATTAACCGAAGGAAGGGTACAGGTTAACGGTACACATAGAGATTTTGAAAGAATTTTGGCTCCTGGTGAAAGGCTGGCCTTTTATCCTGCTGAAAATACTGTGAATGTACAAAAGGTGGAGCCATATTCATTTACGGCATGGAAAGATGGCTTGATAGTTCTTGACAATGAACCTCTGGAGCAGGCTGTTAACCGGTTTGAACGATGGTATAATGTAGATATCGAAATCAAAGATGACGTGTTAAAGAAATACCGGTTCAAAGCAACTTTTGAAGATGAACCACTGGAAGAGGTGTTGAAGCTGTTGTCGGTTTCAACTCCTATGGAATATGCATTTGAGAAAAGAACAGAAGATCCGGCCGGAATTTATAAGAAGAAAAAAGTGAGCATCTGGCTAAAAAAATAACAATGCAGAACAGGAAGGTGTTGGCAGCACCTTCCTGTATAAATGCAGAGATCAATCAACTAGTTTTTAGCTCTACAAAGTATGTAAATGTATGAAAAAGTTTAAAAAGTTGCGATGTGGTTTACCATTTAGAAGCCACACGTTCAGCAAAATTTTCAGAATGGTACGATTAACCTTTATTTTAATCCTTATTGGTGCAATTCAGACAATTGCTATGGATTCCTATTCTCAGGCAACCAGGCTTTCTCTGAAATATAAGAACACCGAACTTGAGAAGGTTCTAAAAGAGATTGAATCAAAATCAGAATTCTTATTTCTGTATAATAAGGATTTGGTTGATGTAGAACAAAAAGTAGATGTGGATATCAAGAATGCAGATATCAATGACATTCTGAATACCATTTTTGATGGGAAAAAAATTAAATATCATGTTTTTGACCGGCAGGTAGTTCTGTCAACTGCAAATGATGAATCCTTTAATAGTTCAGGTTCTGAAAGTTCTGCACAACAATTGTTGATTTCAGGAAAAGTTACAGGAACCGACAGACAACCGTTACCGGGTGTAACAGTTGTCATTAAAGGAACAACACAGGGAACTGTAACAAATGCAGATGGAAATTATTCTTTGCAGAATGTTCCCCAAAATTCTATACTGGTCTTCTCGTTTGTAGGCATGAGTACTGTAGAAGTACCTGTTTCCTCTCAGCGCAATATCGATGTGGTATTGCATGAAGAAACTCTGGGTATTGATGAAGTAGTGGTAACTGCCCTGGGTATCCGGCGAGAAGAAAAAGCATTGGGTTATTCTGTTCAGAAAGTGGGAGGTGAATCCCTGGCTACTGTAAAGGGTGTTGATGTTGGAACATCTCTTACTGGTAAAGTTGCAGGGTTGTTGGTTCGTAACAGTACTGAGTTTGCCAGTGAACCTGTCATTCAAATTCGTGGGGAAAATCCTCTGTTGGTTATAGATGGTGTGCCCTATGGAAATATGAGCCTTCGTGATATTGCCTCAGATGATATCGAAAGCATCAGTGTATTAAAAGGGGCTACTGCTTCTGCTCTGTATGGCTACAGAGGAGAAAGCGGTGCCATAATGGTCACTACAAAAAAAGGAATGGCTGCAAAAGGATTAACAGTGTCAGTAAACAGTGGAACTATGTTCACGGCCGGTTATCTGGCTATTCCTGAAATGCAATCAGTTTATGGAAGGGCACTCAACACTTCAACCAACACTTATGTAGGAGGTGGAAATGGTTCATGGGGGCCACCACTCGAAGGGCAGGAAGTAATTCAGTGGGATCCGGTATCAAAGTCATACCAGCCTATGCCATATTTGCCAATAGGTAAAGATAATTTTCAAAATTTCCTGGAACAGGGCTATGTTCTGAATAACAACATCAGCATTGTTCAGCAGGGCGAATTTGGCAACTTGCGTTCTTCTGCTACCTGGGTGCGGAATAAAGGTCAATACCCGAATTCAGAGTTCGATAAAATTTCCTATTCATTGGGTGGAGATATGAAACTGAATAAGTTTTCATTATCATCTTCTATCTCTTACAACAAGCAACAATCTCCAAATATTGGTTTTAGTGGATACACAGGATACGATCCTATGTATAATCTGCTTGTATGGTCATCACCTGATTATGATCTCAGGCAGTACAGGGATTATTGGCTGGTGAGAAATGAATCCCAAAATAACAGCTATACTTCAACAAACAACAATCCTTACTTCGACAGGTACGAAAGGATAAATGCCATGAACAGGGATATTTTTAATGGATTTGTGTCAATGAGCTATGAATTGACCCCCTGGATGTCAGCAACAATTCGTTCCGGGTTCGACACTTACAGTGAGTACCAGACCATTCGTATTTCACAGGGATCATATGTAGGCGGAGGAAACGCACGTGTAATCAGAAATGGCACTGAAATCTGGGGAGAATCTCAAAAAGGTTCTTACAATGCAGGACTTGGGAGAGGTTATAGTTTGAATAATGATATTTTACTGACAGGTGAAAAAAACTTTGGTAATTTTGCAATTGACGCACTAGCCGGTGGAACTTTATTTTATACTCAGGATGAAGGTATAGAAACACGGACCCAGGGTGGTTTAAGCATTCCAGGGTTTTATTCCCTGAGAGCTTCTGTAAATCCGGTTGCTGTTAATTCAAGGATCTTCCGGCGCCAGGTGAACAGTGTTTTTGGACGTATGTCTTTATCATGGAACAACCTGTTGTTCATAGAAGGGACTCTTAGAAATGACTGGAGCTCTACATTGCCTGAATCAACACGTTCCTATCTGTACCCATCCGTTGCTTCCAGTTTTGTAATTTCTGATGTTTTGCCTGATATGGACTGGCTCTCAATCTGGAAATTAAGGGGCTCATGGACTTCTTCTAAAACTCCTGCCGGAGTATACAGCATTAACAATGTATATTCCATTACAACCAATGCCTGGGGAAATCTGAGTTCGGCAAGTTATCCTACATCTATCAGAGGAATTGATGTGCTTCCCGAATCCGCTTCTACTGTTGAAATAGGATCATTGATAAATTTATATAGGAACAGGATCGCATTCGATGTTGCTTGGTACAGTAAAAGGATGTATGATTTTCTTCGTTCTGCAAGCATAAGCCCTTCTTCAGGTTTTTCGTCTAATTATATCAATATCGATGAAGAAATTACAAGGAGAGGTTTGGAACTCACAGCCCATGTTACTCCTGTTCGTACAAACGACTGGAAATGGGATGTGTCGGCCAACTGGTCAAAATATGCAAGATATTATACCCAGCTAGATTCTGTATTTACAGCAGACAGGCCGTGGATAAAGGTAGGGGAAAGGGTGGATCATTATACCATTCAGGACTTTCTGAAAGATCCCAATGGAAATATCGTTTACAATAATGGACTGCCTGTATATTCTTCTTATCAGTCTCTGGCCGGCTATTCCGATCCTGACTGGATTTGGGGCCTGAGTACTTCCCTGCGGTATAAAAACCTGACACTTAATGTTTCTGCTGATGGCCGTGTAGGCGGGTTGGCTCAGACTACCACTGAAATGTATATGTGGACTTCGGGCAACCATCCAAATTCTATTACAACGGAACGTTATCTGGATGCCACGCAGCCAGGGACGAGGAATTATATAGGAGAAGGGGTAAAAGTTGTTTCCGGTGAAGCAACCTATGACACATACGGCAACATTACAAGCGATACAAGAGTGTTCGCACCAAATGATGTAGCTGTAACTTATGAGAACTACATTAAGCGAATACATAAAGGAACAGCCTGGGGTGGTTCTCCATCTCCATACGATTTGTATTCTACTTCTTTCCTGAAGATTAGGGAATTATCGCTTACTTATGATCTTCCACAAAGTGTGTATTCCAGATTTTTTGCAAAGGGAGGTTCTGTTTCTGCGGTTGGGCAAAATGTGTTTTTCTGGGCAAAAGATTTTAAGTATTCTGACCCGGATGGAGGTTCAGAAAACTTTGCTGACCCATCGCAGCGATATCTTGGTTTCAATCTGAAAATAAATTTCTAAAGCGGAATGCTTCTTTGTTTGTAAAATTATAATACAGAAAAAAATGAGATTAATAAACAAATATATTGCAATAACCGGACTGGCGGTTTCTGTAATGATGTTCGGTTGTAATGATTTTGAAGAAATTAATACCAATCCCGATACTACAACACAGGTAAGTGCCTCAATGTTAAGCACACATTCTATTTTAAGTATCGCAAGGTTCAACGGACGCGATTCAAAAGCAATGATTTCTGATAATGCTTTGCCAAAATATGTTGGCTATGCGCAGGAAGGGCAAATGGAAACACAGTATAACCGCCTTGGTGGAAGTAGCTTTGGTGCAATGACTGTATTGCCCAATCTTGATAGAATGGTTGAGTATGCTGAAGGCAATGCTGCAGAAAATTCATATAAAGGTGTAGCAAAATTTGTAAGGGCCTGGATGTTTTATGACCTTACAATGAGCATGGGTGACATTCCCTATTCTGAGGCAAATTATGGCGCAGAAGGGCTTTACAAACCTAAATATGATCGACAGGAAGATGTTTTTAAAGGGATTCTGGATGAATTGAAAGAAGCGGATCAATATTTTGCGAACGGACAGGCATTCGCCGGCGATCCTACTCCATTTAACGGAAACCCCGTTAAATGGCGCCAGGCCACAAATTCTTTTGCCCTGAAGGTGCTTATGAGCTTAAGTAAGAAAGAAGATAATTCCGCGTTGAATGTAAAATCACGCTTTGCTGAGATAGTTTCTGAAGGGAATATCTTTAAAAGCAGTGCCGATTACTTTGGATTGGTTTACTCATCCATTAACAGGCATCCAATATATAGTACCAACGATCTGTTTCAAAGAAATACAGTTGTCAGTTCATTATTGATTGACAAGTTAAAAACACTTGAAGATCGCAGGTTGTTTTATTATGCAGAACCGGCAGCTTCAGAAATTTCTTCGGGAAAGGCTGAATCCGATTGGGATGCATATGTGGGAGCCGATGTATCTATGGATTATACCGAAATGACTGCTTTGCACAGTCAAGGCAAGCTTTCAATCCTTAATTACCGTTACCTGAGAGAAGAAGCCAGTGAACCACGAAGATTGCTTTCTTATGCCGAACAGCAACTGATTCTAGCGGAAGCAACACTGCTGGGCTGGATTTCATCAGGCGAAGCCAAAAATTATTATGAATCGGGGGTGAAAGCAGCTTTGGCTTATATGCTGAATGCAGTTCCCGGTTATGCTCATGGAATGGCTATTGATGAAGCATATGTTAACAACTACCTTACAGGAGAAGCTGAATTCAGTGACTCTGCTGAGGAGCAACTACAGCAGATTTGGTTGCAGCGGTATATTCTCAATTATATGCAGGACCCTAAATCCAGTTACTTTGAATACAGAAGAACCAGCTATCCGGAATTTCCTGTTAATCCAGGCACCAGCATGAATGAAAACAACAAATCAGCTGTACCTGTGCGTTGGTTGTACCCAGGCTCTGAAGCCAATTATAACCGTGAAAATCTTGTTGAGGCACTGGATCGACAGTATGATGGTTATGATGAGATAAACAAGTTAATGTGGTTATTGAAATAAATACCTGAATAATTTAAGGCCAACATTATTTATAGCGAAGAATAATGTTGGCCTGATTTTTTAATTTTAATGATAAAATAAAAATAATGAAAACAAATGCTGCCTTATTGTTTTTCTTCCTGTTGTGTTTTGTAACCGGTCTGCATGGAATCCCTTCCCGTCAGGTGATTGGAGTAAAAGGAACTGTAAAAAGTGAAGGAAAAGGTGTTGCCAAAGTAGCAGTGACTGATGGGGTCTCAGTAGTTTTGACAGACGATAAAGGACGTTACAGCCTTACCACCACAAATGATATAGATTTCATATATTATTCATTGCCTTCTGGTTTTGAATCACCTGTTGCTGATGGTGTGCCCGTTTTTTTTAAAGCATTGGAGCCTGGCAGAAAAAATCAAAAAGTTGATTTTGAAATTTTGAAATCAGAAAGATCTCAGGATAAGCATGTGTTCATTGCGTGGGCTGACCCCCAGGTTCTCGACGAAGAAGATTTTGATAAACTGAAGGTTGTGGTGGATGATGTGAGAAAAACAATATCGAAGATTCCTTCTGATGTTCCTGTCCATGCAATTTGTTTGGGCGACATTGTATTCGATCGCCTGAATTATTTCGACAGGTATAAGGAAGTTATATCAACCACGGGTGTTCCTTTTTACCAGGTTATCGGCAATCACGACCTGGATTATAACAATCGATCCAATGAATTGTCGGCAGTTTCATATACTCAAAAGTTTGGTCCCGCCTGGTATTCCTTCAATAAAGGAAACATTCATTATGTAGTGCTTAAAGATGTATTTTATTATGGATTTTCCTACAGATATATTGGTTATATCGATGAAGTGCAGCTTAAATGGCTGGAGCAGGATTTGTCCAATGTGCAACCAGGCAGCACCGTTGTTTTATCACTGCATATACCTACAGTCAGCAACCGGGAAAATAATTCTTCGATGTCTGGTTCGGTAATGAACCGCGATGCCTTGTTTAAAATATTGGAACCTTTCAATACACATATTCTTGCCGGACATAGCCATACCCAATGGAACAAAATAATTTCTCCGAATATCTATGAACATGTGCATGCTGCAGCAAGCGGAGCATGGTGGCAGGGTGACATTTCTACCGATGGAAGCCCACAGGGCTACACGGTTTATACTGCTCAGGGTGATAGCCTGTCATGGTATTTTAAAGGCGTTAACCTTACGAAGGAGGAGCAGTTCAGATTATACGCACCGGGGGCTGATGAAAATTATCCTGATTGCATCATTGCAAATGTGTTTAATTACGATCCGGACTGGAATGTACAATGGTATGAAAATGGAGAGTTCATGGGTTCTATGGAGCAATATTGGGGTAAAGATCCGGAAGCTGCAAAAAACTACCAGCCGGGAAAAAATAAAAGACATTCATGGTTGAGTGCCGGGGAGACAAACCACCTTTTCAAAGCCCCTCTGCAAGATCCGTCCGCCAGTATTGCTGTGATTGTGGAGGACAGATTTGGTAACAGTTACCGTAAAGATTTGCCTCCCACTGTTCAGGAAAACAAAAAGGATGGTTGGAATCTGGTCTGGCATGATGAATTTAGTTATACCGGTTTGCCTGATTCTGTTAAATGGAATTATGATACCCGCGGAAATGAATATGGCTGGGGGAACAATGAATTGCAGTGGTATACCGAGAAGAATCAAAGGAATGCCTGGGTTAGCAACGGCACATTAAAAATTACAGCTCACAAGGAGCCAACAGGTGGCAAAAAATATTCATCAGCCCGCTTAACGACAAAGAATAAAGGCGATTGGAAGTATGGCAAGATAGAAGTAAGGGCTAAAATGCCAACAGGTAGCGGAACCTGGCCTGCAATATGGATGCTGCCCACCGAAAATACATATGGCGGCTGGCCCAGGAGTGGTGAAATTGACATCATGGAGCATGTGGGGTACGATCCCAATGTTGTTCATTCAACGGTACATACCCATAAGTACAACCATATGATCGGCACACAGGTAGGCAAACCAATCTTTCTTGAAACAGCTACTTCTGAATTCCATGTTTATACAACTGAATGGGAAGAAGATGAAATCCGTAGTTATGTGGATGGTGAATTGTATTTTTCTTTTAAGAATGAAAACTCCGGATTTGAGGCATGGCCCTTTGATCAGCCTTTTCACCTTATTTTAAACCTCGCTATAGGTGGTGGATGGGGGGGACAAAAAGGAGTTAACGACAAACTTTTTCCACATGTGTTTGAAGTGGATTATGTGAGGATTTATCAAGAATAGCACTACACTTAAAAATCATATAAAAGTCATACACCTGCTTCAGGAGTATGACTTTGGTTTAATTTTATTGTACGGCAATAGGAAAATATTCCATTAAAGATGGTAAAATAACAGGTTGTTGCATTAAAGAACATTGAGGATATTTGTTACTGCATCTCACATGTAAATGATAAAATATTAATCATGAGAAATATCCCGCTAATCATTTTAATGCTGATTAATCTCTCTGCCATTCGGGCACAGCATGATGATCTGTCAACTTTGACACGAGTAAAAGATGTTAAGCACACAATTGTATACCACCAACCTGGACGGTTTGCCGGCTGGCCTGCAAATAATGGTAGCTGGCAGTTCAGCTCCAACGAGATTCTTGTTGGGTTTACCGAAGCAGAGTACAGGCTCCAGAGCGGGCACAATGCGGAGGGGCCATACCGCAGCTGGCTTACCAGAAGTAAGGATGGCGGCAATTCATGGAATGTTTATGATCCTGTTAATTATGCCGGTGATTTTGGCGAACAGCCGGAAATCATGAAGTTGAAAGAGCCTTTAAAGTTTACGCATCCCAACTTTGCTATGCGGGTTGTGGGAACCGGATATCATGGTAATGACGATCCGAAGGCACATTTTTTTGTTACTGCTGACAAGGGAATTTCCTGGAAGGGGCCCTATACATTCGGACATTTAAATATCCATCCGGAACTGCAGAAGTATAACCTTACTGAACTGACTCCACGAACGGATTATATTGTTACAGGACCAAATGAATGCCTGGTGTTTATGTCTGCAAGAGAGCCCGGGGTATTTGGTTCCGACAGGTTATTTTGCATTAAAACATCTGACGGGGGTATGACTTTCAGATTTCACGGGTGGATAGTACCACCATACGATGTAAATGAAATTAAAAAGAGGGGTAGAATTAACCTTTATGGTAATTACACAAAAAATCCTTTTGATACGGAATGCCGGGCAGTGATGTCATCTTCAGTACAAATTGACGGGGATAATATGATTGTGGTTATTCGCAGGAAATATGAGAACAGCGGCGACATATTTAACTGGATTGACGCTTATCGTTCATCAGACGGAGGCACGACCTGGAAATATTTATCGCATGTGGCAAATACAGGACATGGAAATGGCAATCCACCTGCAATTGCCTTGCTGTCTGACGGACGATTGTGTGTGGTGTATGGCGAAAGGACAAACGGCACCATTCAGGCAGTTCTGAGCCAGGATGGAGGAAAATCGTGGAGGGTACCTCAAATTTTAATGGATGGCTTTTGGTCGGAGGACATGGAACTGGATGACCTGGGTTATCCAAGGCTTGTAAACCTTAAGGATGAAAAGCTTATGGCAATTTATTATTACTCCACAAAAGAACATCTTCACCATCTCAGAGCCTCCGTCTGGAGGCCCTGATTTGAGAATGTTCAATGTAGCAGGCTTGCCGGTGGAGCAGCATTGTCTTCAGTTTCTTCTGTGCCTGACTGAAATTTAGATAACTACATTAATGTTGTTTAATTTCAGGTACTGCTTTAATTCGGGTATGGAAATGGTACCAAAATGAAATACCGAGGCAGCCAGCAAAATTGTGGCTCCTGCTTCCACTGCTTGAGGGAAATGTTCAAGTTTGCCAGCCCCGCCCGATGCTACCACTTCGGCCCTTACTGCATTTTTTATGGCACGGATTACTGGCAGATCATAACCGGTTTTTGCACCATCGCCTGCCTTACTTGTGGGCAGGATTACTTCCACTCCGTAATCATCTGCCTGCCGGGCCCATTCTACTGCATCTTTGCCTGTGGCTGTCCTTCCTCCGTTAATATATACCTCATATCCTGAAGGCATCGCCTCATTCATGTCAACATCGATGGCTACGGTTACCTTGTCGGGGCCAAAATGCCTTACCATTTCGCCAATGATCTTTGGATTGAGGAAAGCCGCACTGCTGGTTGATATTTTATCTGCTCCTGCTGACAATACTGCTTCTGCAGCTTGTACACTGGAAATACCACCCCCTACTGTAAAGGGAATGGCAACAACTTTTGCAATCCGTCTGACAATATCCAGCATGGTGGGCCTGTTTTCTACGGTTGCCGTAATGTCCAGCATGGCCAGTTCATCGGCACCTGCTTCACTATAAGCTCTGGCACATTCTACCGGGTCGCCTGTATCGGTTATGTTCACAAAATGCACACCCTTTACTACCCGTCCGTTTTGCATATCCAGGCACGGCATTATTTTAATTTGTTGTGTCATGTTCAATCTGCTTGATTTTTTTATTTTCATATAGAACCGTAAAATTGAAAAGTTTTTTTTGAAAATTTACCGGGAAAGTAATATTTCTTAAAAATTGTTGAGGATGGGAACTAAAAGTATTAGAGAAAAAAGTTAACGTAATGAGCAATTAATAACTTTTGGTTACAGAAATTCACTGTATTGCACAAAAACATCAGTATTTAAGAAATAAGTCTGTAATTAAGAAATAAGTCCGTAATTAAGAAATAAGTTTTTTCATTTTGAGTTTTCTTTGTAGATTTCCTGTCAGATTCGTATGTTAGGAGATTAAATTCAAGGGAGGGTGAAACATTAATGGGAAAAATACATATAGATCTAACCTTTAAGTACCTATTATCATTGCTGATACTGTCTGTTTTTCCACTTAAACTCTTCTCGCAGGACCTGATGTTTAGGAATATTTCTGTTGAGGATGGTTTGTCAAATAATTTTGTGACAGCAATACATCAGGATTCGAGAGGATATATGTGGTTTGGTACGCTAGATGGTTTGGATCGATTTGATGGATCTGAAATCCGTTCATATGGGCATAAATTTCCCCGGCAACCGGTTAAGGTAAATCGAATTATAAATGATCCGGATCATGGCATATGGATTGGTACAGATTCGGGATTGTTCTATTGGGATTTTGTTTCAGAGTCATTCAATGAAGTGCCGCTTTCAGATAAGACACTTGCAATAACTTCTTTGCTTTTTCTTCCGGGGGATACTTTACTGTTGGCAGGAACAACCGAAGGATTATGGTTGCTAAACAACAGTACACAGGTAGCAGAGTTAATACCTTTGCAAGAAAACAGGAATAATTCGATTCAGGTTACGGATGCTTTGTTAAACGGATCGGATTTATGGGTCACTACAACCAGCAGCTTACTGAAGATTACATTACCTGATCTTAATGTTCAGATATTTCGGAATGAAGGAAATTCTCCGGCATACAACAATTTCTCTTCTTTGGCAGTGTACAACAATACCATAGTTGCAGGCACTCAAACCAGAGGTCTGTTCACATTTGATATTTTGAAAAATACTTTTTCGCCCTTTGTGGATATAGGAAATTCTTCGATACATGTGGTTAAATATGACCCAAAAGGATATTTATACGTTGGAACGGATGGTGGCGGATTAATAATTTTGGATTTAAAAGATTATTCATATAAAACATACCGGAAAGAGGTAAGTTATCCAAACTCTTTAAATTCAAGTGCAGTTTATTCATTATATGTAGACCAGAATGGCCGTTATTGGATTGGAACTTATTCGGGAGGTGTTAATTATAACACTGCTTATGAAGGTGGGTTTCAGGTATCGGTTTTTGAAAATGGTCTGTTTCTGGGGCAAAACAGCATTCGATCCTTGTATTTTGATAAGGCAGGCAATAAATTTATCGGTACCCGTTTGGGATTTTATGTTTCTAAAGCAACAGGTGAAACTTTCTATTTCAACAAAGAAAATTCTTCACTTGAATCTAATGTAATTTTGAGTCTAAAACATCACCAGGAACACATACTTATTGGAACATTCAGGGGTGGGGCTGCAAAGTATAATATAAAAACCAACAGGCTTGAACCATTCAATAGAAACGTGTTGCCTTCCTCGGGTTCAGTGTATGGTTTTGAATATGACACGACAGGAAATCTGCTTATTGCCACTATGGAAGGTTTGTATGTACAAGATGCCAATTCGGGTGTAGTACATCATTTCACAACTATCAATTCTGAACTGGAGGACAGCCGTCTCATTTCAATTTTGGTTGATTCAGAAGGCAGAGTTTGGCTTGGAAGTATTGGTGCAGGAATTTCGGTTTATAGTTTAGAAGATTTGCAACTCGTTCAGATTCCCGACAACATGGGTTTATCGAAATATAAAGCCGTATCATTTTTTGAAGATTCAAAAAAGAATATCTGGATCTCATCAGAACAGGGTGGATTGATTAAAATTTCCTCTGAGCTGAAAGACAAAGCAATTTTTACTGTTGATAATGGATTGCCAAATAATTCTGTAACAGCAGTGACTGAAGCACCTGAAAATATTTTTTGGATAACTACACTAAAAGGTCTAACAAGGTTGGACGGCTATTCTGGAAATTTTCGTAACTATACTTTGTCACATGGCCTGCCCAGCCTGGTTTTTAACAGAGGAGCCATAAGTAATTCCTATGATGAAGACGGACGCATTTGGTTGGGCACAGAAAGCGGCCTTGTAAGTTTTATGCCAGATAATATTGATAAAAACAAACCAAATGAAAATGTTACGGTAACTGATTTTTATGTGGATGGAGAAAATTATCTTCCTGCCGGATTAAATAGACCGATTGAGCAGCTCAGGCAAATAACCATAAAAGGGAAAAAAACCAGCATTGGTTTTCGTTATACAGCATTGAATTATTTTAATCCAACAGATAACCTTTACTTATACCGGTTGTGGGGAAAGGATGATGAATGGCAAAGCAGCTCCGCCAATCATGTTTCATATTCCAACTTAAAACCGGGAAAGTATACTTTTCAGGTTCGGTTATCTGGTGGGGTGACAATCGATGATTTAAATACGACATCAATCGATATACTCATTAAACCTTATTGGTATCAGCAGGCATCTTTTAAGATTTTAGTAAGTGCCGTTTTTTTATTTCTGATTGTTGTCACCCTCAAGATCATTTATGATTTGAGACGAAGGGTTCATAAAATTCAGGAAGTAAAAGACACAACCAAAGAAACTCATAAAAAATATGAGTCCTCTAATTTAAGCGCGGAAAGAAGTAAGGAGATTGAAGTTTTACTTAAAGGGCATGTTGAAGATTCAAAAATTTATCTGGACCCCGATTTGAAACTTTTAGGTTTGGCAGCTGCAATTGATTGTTCACCACATGATGTTTCACAGGTGATTAATCAGAACTTGAATCAAAGTTATTATGAATTCATAAACCGATACCGGATAGAAGAAGTAAAAAAACGGATGTCGGATCCGGCATATAAAAAATATACTTTGCTTGCAATAGCACAGGAATGTGGTTTTAATTCCAAAACATCGTTTTACAGAGCTTTTAAAAAACTAACAGGTTTAACTCCCATACAATACCAGAACCAGTTAAGCAGGCACCAAACTGTTAATGCCAGTTAAATACCGGTTTCAGATCATAATCCGGGAATAAGTATTTTGAACCTTTTGCGATCCTGCAAGCATATTTAATGAGCAGGAACAGGATTTACTGCACCACTACAAAAGCCGGTGCTAATTCCATGTTTTCCCAAATTAAACTGGT
>OBJA01001281.1_pt1 | contig 17911 bp, 8 predicted proteins | sample 1519751 | NCBI WGS metagenome assembly OBJA01 (sample SAMEA3881238, study PRJEB22517) | soil metagenome | biome: lake sediment; feature: soda lake sediment; material: sediment, water from around vicinity | place: India | collected 2013-12-23 | depth 3 m | reverse complement strand
CGCAGGTTATCGGAAATCCAGTATCCTCTGCTGCCGGTAACAAACAGATAATATTCATCTCTGAAAATAAGTACAACGGGTTCGCCTCCACGCCGTGCTCTTTCGGAATCCACGACCAGATTAAGCGGGTTGCAGTAGGTAAATGGGGCATCGGTAATTTGAGTTGTAAAATTCTGTGATTGCCCCGAACCTTCAGAGCTGGCTGAACCAGGTGCGCACGATGTTGTAGCAATAAAAGCTGCTAACACAAACAACATTGAAGATTTAAAAGATCGTTTGATCATGATTAGCTGAATTAAGTTGTTAGATATTAAAACCTTTGTCTCAAGAACTGTAAAATTATTCTAAAAATCAGATTAATCAAATACAATTATTTGTGAGGGGTTCTTTTATATATTTTTTTAACCTTACAAGAAAAAGATATAGCCCATTTAAATGCTAAATTAAACAGGCTATACTTTAAACAGGTCAGATCCTGAATCTGATATTATTTTTTAAAGTAATCAAATGTAATGACGATTTTTCCATGTTTTTCCCCCGGAAACACTTTCAGATTCATATCACCAAAAACTTCGGTTCCTTTACCTAATTCAGTCAGTTTTTCGGTTACCGTTGGTTGATTCCCTGAGCCAATTAATTCTGCATTTGTTAATTGTCCCCTCCAGAGTACCGGACCGAAAGTATGCCTGAATGTATACGCATCAGGAGTTATGCTATCAAAAACATATTCATTTTTACCTTCAAAGGTCATCTTTCTGACTGTCGATGCTCCACCTCTGAAGTCTCCGGAGGTGCCTTTGGAAAGTTCAATTTCTGCTCCTCTTCCCATTGTTTCTTCTGTTCTTTCACGGTAGTAATCGGTTCCACTGTCAAAGGCTTCAACTTCAAAGAAATATTCCTCACTTCTGTTAAGACTGTGAATCGTTACTGTATAATCATCGTATATCATATAATTATTATACAATTTATTGGGTTCAATGCCGTAGCGAACAACATAGCCATCAGCTCCTTTAACAGGTTGCCAGGTGAGGGTAACATCACGTTTATCCTCAGGATTGCGCACAACTATTTTATCTTCTACCTTTTTGAATGTAGCGGCGTCAGGATTTCCAAAAATACGGAAATCTTTAACAGCAAATTTACCTCCGTCATGGGTGAAAACATTTGTCAGTTTCACGTACCGGGCTTTAACCGGATTTGCAAGTTCCTGGTAGTCATGCCTGCGATCCTCCGCATTGTTGCTTTTGTCGATAAGCATCGACCAGTTTTTATTGTCATTGGAAACTTCGATAGTATACGACTGGTACCGGTCCAGGTTGGGGGCAGGAGCAAAGCCTCTGCCCATTTGTACCTGTGCGTCATGACGATCCCAGTTTACCTGAAGGGCATAGATGTCACATTCTTTTCCAAGGTCCACTGTCATGTATTCTCCCGGATCGCCCGTTTTGGCACACCAGAATGTCATAAAATTTTCATCAACCGCATTTCCGGGCCTGAAACCTTCAAGTGTTGAAGAAACTTCCACCTTTTTCTTCTGGGATAAAAGCATCCAGTTGGTGAAGTTATTGTCAACTGCATTTTCCTTAACGCCGGGATAGTATTGGGGGTAATCGCCAAATGCCGTATTAGAATACATTACTCCATCTTCATCAATGGCAGTGGGGAACATTGCCAATTCAGATCCTCCGCTTCCACCGTAATAGGATGGAATCATGCAGATGGTCCACAACTGGCCGTTTTTATCGTGGAACGTACTTCCATGCCCTGCCCCTGGTGAGAACCCAGTTGTTTTAAAAGTGAGCGGGTTATGAGGAGAATATTCAAACGGCCCCATCGGATTGTCTGACACATATATTCCGTGTGAGTAGGACAGGAATTCAAGCCCAATTGCTGCGTACTGCAAATAATACTTGCCATTTTGCTTTAAAACCCACGGACCTTCTATCCAGGGATACTCTTCAGGAAAATATTCGCGGTGGTCGAAAAATGGAAATATTACATCATCCGCTCTTCTTCTTTCAAATCCATGCTCATCCTGGTCTCCAAAGAATAAAACTTTTGGTTCACCAATTTCCTTAAATGTTTTTGGATCCAGTTCCACAACTTTAAATGGCATCAGTTGAGCCCATCCGTAATACATGTACAACCTTCCGTCGTCGTCGAAATACATGTTTGCATCGCCGTACCTGTCACTGTCAAAAGTACCTACCTGTTCCCAGACACCCTCTTTTGGATCTCCGACATTTGCATAAACATCGGTGTTGTTCATTGAACATGCAAACAATCTCTCACCATTGCTGGCAACCGAGAGTACACCACCCGGAAAATTTGGGACATCTACATAGGTCCAGTCTCTGAAATTTTCGGAATACCAATACCCCCTTGTACGGGTAACAAAGAGATAGTAGTTATCTTCAAAAATAAGGACAATGGGTTCTCCTCCGCGCCTGGCTCTTTCCGATCCAACAATTACATCCATTGGATTACAGAACGTCAGGGGCTTATCTGTAATCTGGACTGTGAAATTCTCTGCCCCCTCTGAACCAGTTTTGCCTGTGCCTGTTGTACAGGAAGTAATTGTTAAAAGGGCACCTATTACAAAAAGAAATACTGCTTTTAGTTTTAAGTTATTCATTTTTTTGATTAATTAAGTTATTGGTTAAAGTCCGGATTTAAAAAAAATAGTAAAAGTTATACAAAAATAAAAATACAACTGTCATTTCCTATTACCCGGAAATATTAATTGTGTATCATAACGTATATTTCAACTAGGTTACCAAAAAGACAGTATCCTGTTAAGTTTCTATATTATTAGCCTGTCTGATTAATAATATGAATAATCAGACAGGCTAATATTGTATCAGATCAATTTATTTTAACTGGCTTTCCATCGAATAATAAAGAATGTTTTTTATACCCATCTGTCCGTACACCTCTGATCGATTATGAAGATGGAAACAGGGGTACAAGCAGGGATGGAAAGCAATTCTGAATTTAATTTGCATTCGAATTTATTTATTTGATAGAAGATGTTACCACCCAGGATTTTGAACCAAATTTGTATTTGCAGACAACTGGGTATAAGGAAATGGTAAAAGTTCGTATTTTGGATCCCATCCATTACCCGAACCTTCACGGGTTCTGATGTCCCAGGTCTGGCCATCCTGTTGGTAACCATAAAATGTGTACCAGGTTTTCCCCTTGTCTTTAAGCCTTTCTGCGGCATCGCCCCACCGAACAAGGTCAAAATACCGTTCACCTTCCTGCCAAAGTTCAGCACGACGTTCATCTTTTATGTCCTGATAGGTCATACTGCCAAGTGGTTCAAGTTCTGCTCTTTGACGAACCTGATTCAGGGCTTGTAGCCCTGTACCGTCAGAATCTCCATTCACAAGAAATTGTGCTTCTGCATACATTAAAAGTACCTCCGGATAACGCATGAAATGAACATTGGCCTTTGAGCTTTTCCACCATGATGCAATATTAAAAATATCGGCTTTAAACAATAATTTTCTGTAACGAAAATATCCCTCACAAGCACTTACTCCTGCAATGACTCCGGGAGGGCCTGCCGCATTTTCATAAGACATTTCCAAAACCTGTTCGTAAGTATGGAGTGTTGATTTAAAACGAGGCTTATTAATACCTCCTTCATGTTCTTTTAGAAAGTCACCAAAATCTCCCGTCGGAGGATCCCATCCCCAACCCAGATTATATAGCTCATCAGGTAATGTCATATTCTCGGGTCGCCAGTTTGTCCAAACCGGATTGATTCCTGCCTGATGACTATCATACCCGTTATTATCTGCTGCATTGCGTTCCCATATATATTCTTTGCAAAAATCTGCAGCAGGACGATCAATGATGAACATATCTTCCACCAGGCCATACAAATCAGATGTAATAACTGTTTTAAGTGGTTGTATAGCCTGCGCAAGGATAGCGCTGTCGTCATACCTTGTTCCATACCAAAGCGCTATTTTACCTTTATAAGCTAAAGCGGTATGTTTTGAAACACGTGCACCGTAAGCCCTTTGTTGTCCCATACCGGAAAGTGCCGGGAGAGCATCCGCTGCTTCCTGCATCTGTGCCAGGCACCAGGGAATAATTTCTGCATGATCTCCATTTCCCGGATAATATTCATCAGGGGTAAGAACATGATCAACAAAAGGAGGAGTTCCCCACCAACGAACATTTTCAAACATACATAAAGCTCTGAAAAATTTAGCTTCAGCTTTAACCCTTAGAATTCTTGAATCCGAACTTTCAGGTATCTTCTCAATAATATTATTAGCCCAATAAATAATTTTATAAGAGTTTACGAATTGGGTATTAAGATTTCCCTGGGTAGAATTAATAATTAGGTTGGACGCTTCCTGAAATTGATTAGCTGCGTCAGCGAATGAATTACCACCGGCATAATGGTCATCACTTAAAACATCCAGAAAAATCTGGGAGGAAACTCCTTCCATGCCTTCATAATATTGATCATACAAAGCGGCTATAAGCGCTTCGGCTTCGTCAGGCCCCGCATTTTGGTAATATGAATTTGATTCGAGTACACTCTTCTGCGGAATATCTAAATAATCTTCACTGCAGGTTATGAGCGTTAATCCCAAAAATATTGCTAATATTTTATTTGAATATTTTTTCATAGTAGTAGTTTTTTTATTAAAATGATATGTTAACACCCAATACAACTTTCTTCGAAATAGGATAATTTCCATAATCCAAGCCAAGAGAATTGATATTTGTGGCCATGTTATTTGTTTCCGGATCAAGGCCGGGATATTTGGTGAATGTGAACCAGTCATCCAGGGAAACATAAGCACGTAAGCTTGCAATTTTGACTTTATTTAACAGGCTTCTGGGAACATTGTAACCAAACTGAATTTGTTTTACCTTGAAGAATGATGCATCAAATACCATAGCATCCGAAACTTTATATTGTTGGTCAAAATAGTTCGGTTTTGGGTATTTAGGATTTGGATTCGATGGGGTCCACCTGTTTTCGTAGAACTCAAGAAGTGTATTGGCCTGTGGGTAGTCGCCACGGTTTAACCCAAACAATTTTTCGTTGCCCTGCACACCCGCGCCATAAACCTTCAGGTCGAAGTTTTTGAATCCAAGGTTAATTGTCATGCCGTAAATATAATCGGGAATAGCACTTCCGGTCATTCTTCTGTCGTCGGTATTCAGTATGCCATCAGGTTTAATATCTTCATAAATAGCAGTACCTGTTTCCGGATCAATACTTTCAATGACATAAGTCCGTAAGTACCACAACGGATAACCTTCTTCAAAGTAAGTTACGGTACCAGCTGTCCAAATTGAAGCACCATCAACCCGATCTTTTGAAGTTCCTTTTATAACTTCATTTTCAAGATAAGAAACATTACCGCTAATATCATAGGAGAAATCACCTATCCTATCCCGCCAACCAAGCATGATTTCAATACCTTTATTCCTTACTGTGCCAGCATTAACAAAAATTTGTGATGCCCCAGTATTTGCTGGTGCTGCAGTGCTGGTGAGCAGGTCGTGTGTGTCTTTGTTGTACAAATCCATATTTAAAGTCAAACGATCACGTAAAAAACGGGTGTCAAGGCCAAGGTTAATCTGACGATAAGTTTCCCATTTTATTCCAGGATTCGGCAGAAGGCTTGAAGGATATACACCCTTTAGCTGCCCACTTCCATCTCCAAAGTCATAGCCATAATTAATTGCTGTATTTAACGTTGTACTGTACTGATAACTGCCAAGTGCGTTCACGTTGCCGTTTATACCGTATGATGCACGAAATCTTAACAGGGACATATTAAGTTTTGTCTTGAAATTTTCCATAAACGACTCGTTGCTGATTGTCCAGCCTCCTGAAACTGAGGGGAAGTAGCCCCAGCGATTACTTTTATCAAGTTTTGATGTATCGTAAGCATCTGCACGGAAACTGGTCTGCAGGTTGTATCGGTTATCGTACGACCATCCCAGACGTCCGTAGTACGACATGTTTGCAGTTTCCATAGGTTGACCCTGCATCGACATGCCTGTGGAATTTACCGCGTTGGAGAGATAACGAAAGTTCGGGACATCAATTGTCAATTGGTCTGCAGTGCCGTATACAAAATCGCTTTCAGAGTACTGAAAAGACATTCCGGCCATTGCAGATATGTTGTGTCGACCGGCGTCCAATATATAGGAGGCAAAGTTTTCCCATTGATAATAAAGATTGTTACTTGAACGGCTGTTGATTGTCATCGATTGATTGGCCGTTGCATTAACAAATAATTTGTAGTTGTAATTCGAGACTTGTGAGAAACCAGCCCTGTATCCTAATCGCGATGTTACTGTCAAACCTTTAAGCGGAGAAATGTTAACGAACCCGGTTCCTCTCAAATTAAAGCTTTTATTGCTGGAATCAGTTCTGTCGCGCATGATAGCCGGATGCCAGATAAGCGTGTTTCCGCTAAAAATGGAGGCACCATAAATATGGCCATTTTCATCAGAAGGTAGTGTGTAACCCTGTTCAAGCCACGTTTTAATACTGGCAGGTTCCTGGCCTGGCGTATAAGTCCAGGGAGTTATTGGATCGTAAACCAAAATAGAACCCAACACACTTATATTGGTAGCAGATCCTTCGGAAACAGAATTTGTTTCTGATTTTTCTATCGAAGTGGTAACACCTATATTAAGCCAATCTTTCATCTGATATTCTGCATTTATCTGGACCGTCAGGCGTTTGTAGATATCTTTATTGCCCGTGATGATTCCATTGTTGTCCAATGAAGTCAATGATATATAAAGATTTCCTCGATCATTGCCTCCTTCAAATCCTGCAGTATGACGCTGCATAATACCTGTTTCGAACATGAGATCTGCCCAATAGGTATCGGTAACACCATCATATTGAAAATCATCCATTGAAACTGCACCTGATTCAGAAATATATTCCATATATTGTTGGGCATTCATCATTTTGGGCAGGTTGGCGATTTCCTGGGTAGTATATTGCATGTTATAAAAAAATCTGCCTTCACCTGTACCCGATTTGGTAGTTACAAGGATAACCCCGTTTCCTGCTTCAATACCGTAAATGGCTGCCGAGGCACCATCTTTCAATATCTCTATTGATTCAATATTTTCCGGATCCAGATAATCGAGTGATGCTACTTTTAAACCATCAACAATTATAAGAGGTTCAGTTCTTGTATTGGAAGAGTAACCCCGGATTTGTATCGAAGCCGATTTTCCTGGTGCCCCTGATGAGTTTACTATCTGTACCCCTGCCGCTTTACCTTGTAATGCCTGCGCGGCATCAGTTGATGTGCGGTTTTCCAGATCAGAGCTTTTTACAGATGCTATAGAGCCGGTTATATTACTTTTTTTCTCTACACCATAACCAATGGCTACAACTTCTTCAATGCCGATGAAATCTGATTCCAATGTTACATTTATTTGCGATTGATTTCCTACAACAATTTCCTGAGTTGTCATACCCACAAATGAAAAAACAAGTATGGCATTTTCCGGCACATTGGAAATTGAGAAATCTCCATCACCATTTGTTATTGTGCCCTGGGTTGTACCCTTTACTACAACCGTCACTCCGGGTAACGGCTGACCACTGGCATCGGATACTTTTCCTGAAATTGCTCGTTGTTCTGAAGCAGATACCAATTTCGTATTTGAATCTGATTTGACTCGAGTTTTTTCCGGGCTTAATAAAATAGCATTATCTTCCATAACATGGAATATGATACCCTGATCATAAAAAATCTCAGTAAGAATATTACCTATAGCAGCATCCTGATAATTTACGGAAATGAGCCGCTCCACATCTACCTGTTCTCGAATATAAAAGAAACGGCAATTGCTTATTTCCTCAATTTCTTTAAGTACTTCAACGATTTTTTTATTTTCGGCACTAAAACTAATTTTAGTAGCCTGAGAGTAAACCGTTGCCGAAACTTGCATCAATCCTACCAGAAAAAGAATGGTTGTTAGTTTCATGATTTGTGCCATTTTTTTAATCTCTCTGCAATGCAGAAAAGAATTAATACTCTTTTTTTTCATAAATTTGAATGTTTTGATTAATAACAACAGGTGATTCATTATTCACCAAAAAGAAAATTCAGGACAAACTAAGCCGATTGGTGTGGCCGCACCTTTCGGCTTTTTTAATTTATTTATCTAAGTCATAGTTGAGCCTCCTTTAAATTTAAGTTTTACTTCTGTTTTGTTATTTCAATTTTTTGTCCAACAATATCATAATGAATGGGCAGTGTATTTTGTATAATGTCCAGGAATTCCGTGATGGATTCATTTTTAATGGTTCCGTCGAAATGCAGATCAAGTATTTCTTTATTTCTTACTTCAATTTCAACCCCGTATTTTCTTTCTAATAGAATCACCAGATCGCGCAAATTCATATTTACAAAAATGAGTCTGTTCTCTTTCCATGATGTGAACCATTTTGTATTTACTTTTTTAATTGTTAATTCCTTTGAATCTTTTCTTAAAACGACCTGTTCGCCCTGAACAATGACCACATCTTCACCAAGTTTGAATTTATCGGTCGATTGAAGAACGATTTTACCTTCTTCGAGTGTAGTGACCATTGTATTATCAGATTCGTAGGCTTTGATGTTGAACTGTGTACCGATAACGTTAACATCATAATAAGGTGTGTGAACTAAAAATGGCTTTTCTTCATTTCTTTGAACATCAAACCACGCTTCTCCTTCAAGAAAAACTTCCCGGATACCCTTTTTCCCCTTTAAGCTGTATTTAATTCTTGAGTCAGCATTTAAAAAGATTATGGAGCTGTCAGGTAATACAATTTGAGAAATTGATCCTTTGGGTGTCATTGTTGTATAATCTATCAGATCAGGCTTTTCTTTTTTTAGCGAGTTAATGAATAGTCCTAATAGCAGACCAACAATTATTGCTGATGCTATTTTTGAAATGTTATTTAAAAAACGAAGGTTATTGTTTTTCTTTTTCCTTTTGCCCAAAATTACTCCCCATGTTTTATCGAAGAGATTATTTAAATCATTGGGTTCGTTAGCATCGATCATTTCAGACATTAAGTCTTCCAATAATTTGTCTTTTATTTCATACTCTTTCCGAGGTTGATGAAAGATAGCATACATTTCATTTATATCCTGATTGCTGTATTCTTCACTTTTCCCTTTGTCCAATATTTTGCGGATCTGGTCTTTCATTCAAAATTTATTAACCCATTTCGATTTCATGCCTTATAAACTGGTAAAGAAAAGTCGTTCCTAAGGCGGGAACGACTAATTCAAATAATCAAACTAATCTTAAGAACAAATTGGTTATTCTTTTGGTAATACGATTAGATTAAAGTATTTACTCATTATTCGAAAATGAGAATCAGAAATAAAATGAATTTTGTTCTTACAGTAGATGAAGAAGAAAAAGCGATGTGAATAAAATTTCGTTTCTGAAGTTCTGTTTAAGAAACAAAATTGCACGATACAGATGATTTTCTACAGTGCGTTTTGATAATCCAGTTTTTACAGAGATTTCGTCATTTGTATAACCTTCCACTTTACTAAGTTGGAAAATTTTTTTTTGTCGATTGGGCAATTTATTTATGCAATTTAAAAGATTGTGTTGCATTTCATTGTTAATTAATGTGTTCCATGTGTTGTTTTCTGGGAATATTTTATTTAGCCGGAATCGCTTTTGAAATGAGTACTCACTTTTCTTTTGCTTTATAAAATCGTAAATGGAGTTAACAGTGATTTTAAAAATATAGGCTCTAATATTTTTAGAGGTATCAATAGTGTTTCTTTTTTTCCATATTTTCAAAAAAACGATTTGAATTATTTCTTCTGCATCATTCCTGTTTTTTAAATAGGAATATGCGAATTTGTAAATGCGTGGTGTATATCTTAGAAATAGTTCCCTGAAAGCGCCCTTTTCTTCATTTTGAATTCTTTGCATAAGGGTTTGATCGGATATTTTCATAAGATTGGTTTAATCTAATTGATTAATTTATTAGTTTAACTCATATATGAACTGTTCTGTCTGTTTATTTTCTCATTCTTCTGCGAAATAAATATAATTAAATTTATTAAAATATTGTTAATAATTTGTTATTCGAGCATAATTTTATTCAAGTTCTGAAAAAAAATTTTATGCATATTGCGATAAAATGGTATACGTCGGGAGTATGAGACAGAATAGTGTTAAGGTTAAGAATGTGAGTGAGGAAGGATGCCATGATAAAATTCAAGGAAATCTGGTTGGATATAAAAAATGCCATTCTGCAGAACGACATTCAAATTTAATGGGAATGTATTTTAAGAATTAAACCTTTTAATACTGCCATTGCATAATAAAAGTTCCTGAGTAAAATGAAAAACAACCACACAGAACCGGCTATAGTTTCGTTATACCGGGTCTGTATGGTTGTTTATTTATTCCCGATGCATGTTCATTTCGTAAGAACCGCATCCAGGTGCTCCACCTTAATTTTTAATCTTTAAACAGCATGGGAGCTAATTGATATAAACTGCGTCGCCAGGTTTGAAATTCATGGGCTGTACCTTCTGAAACATAAGATACCGCATTGAATCCGGCATCTTTCAATGCTTTTGCTGCATTGTTTACGCCATCGGGCCGTTCTTTGCTACCGCAACTTAAAAAGATAAGTTTTACTTTTGACTTATCCGCAATTTCTTCCGGACTGTATGTTCCGCCACTGAGAAGGCCATAATGTGAAAAAACATCAGGATTGTTCAGGGTGATTGTTTTAGTTTCCATTCCACCCATCGACAGACCGGCCATGGCACGGTTTGGCTGATTGGCAAGTGTTGCAAAATTTGCATCAACGTAAGGAATCAATTCATCGATAAGTACTGTCTGAAATGGTTTGATGTCGAAATTGCGCAGTCCTCCGAATTGGATCTCGTTTGTCATTCCGTAAGTCATAACAATGATGAAAGGTTTAATTTTGCCTTCAGCAATCAGGTTATCCATAATCAGATTGGCGCGTCCCTGGTTACTCCAGGCAGTTTCATCTTCGCCCCAGCCGTGCTGCAGGTAAAGCACCGGGTAACGTTTATTGGCATCTTTTCCATAACCGGGAGGAGTATACACAAACGCCCTGCGTGATGTATTGGTACTTGGAGAAGGAAATAAAATCTGCTGCACTTTACCATGAGGAACATCCTTTAATGCATAAAAATCCTGATCGTGTGCAGGTATTTCAATGCCGCTTTCCCAACGGGTTGAGCCATAATAGTTCAATGTGCCCGGGTCGTTGAAGACGCCACCATCAACAGTTAGATGGTAGTAGTGAAACCCTTCGTCCATAGGCCCTGCAGTTGTTCCCGTCCAGAATCCATCTTCTCCTTTAGTAAGTTTAGTGCCGCCACTGCCACCCAGTCCGAGGCTGACGCTCACACTTTGTGCTTCTGGTGCCTCAACTTTAAAACGGGCATATCCCTGGGAATTTACCATCGGATATTCTTTTCCCGGCTGGTTAAGTACAGAAGGCTTAAAATCTTCCTTTATCTGTGACTGACCGGTCTGTGCAAAGCAAAAACTGCCTGTAAGCAGCAGCAGACTTAACAAATAAGTTAATTTTCTTTTCATAATTATAAATATTTAGTTTTTAAATAAAAGTGGTGCAAATTGATAAAGGCTGCGTCTCCAGCTTTGCCATTCATGGGCCGTTAATGGAGAAACATAAAAATGGGTATTCATTCCTGCCTTCTTTAATGCTTCAGTGTTTGATTTTGGATCTGCGCCAGATCCTGCCCTTTGATTTTCGAGTTCGCGGCTGCCATAACTGATAAATACCAGATCAACATTTTCCTTGAAACCCGGCGCGTTGTTAACGTCATCAACACTTATGCTGCCACCGCTGAACATGCCAACGTGTGAAAATACATCGGGATGTGCCAGTGTGATAAGGCGGGTTTGCATACCACCCATTGATAATCCTGCCATGGCTCGATTTTTCTGATTGGCCAGGGTACGGAATTTTGAATCAATCATAGGAATGATATCCTGGAGCAACGTGTTCTTAAAGCCGTCGGCCCAATCAGTGGGAAGTCCCCCGCCTGCAGGGCGTTCACCTCTTGCTTGATTTGGTCTGGCCCAGGTGCCGTTATCCATAACTATAATGAAGGGGATGGCTTTACCTTCGGCAATTAAATTGTCCATGATTAGATTGGCCCGACCCTGATTTGCCCATCCCGTTTCATTTTCTCCTCCGCCATGCTGAAGATACAATACCGGGTAGCGCTTATTCACATCATTCTCGTACCCAGGGGGCGTATATACAAAACAACGTCTGATGCTGTTGTTGCTTTTTGAAAAATAGGTGACTTCGCGCACCTGCCCGTGGGGGACGTTCTTCAATGCATAAATTTCCTGGTCTTTGGCAGGAATTTCAATTCCGCTTCCCCAGCGGCTGGCACCATAAAAATACAAACTGCCCGGATCGGGTACAGCTGCTCCGTCGATCCAAAGCTGATAGTAATGAAATCCCTCGTCCTGGGGAGCAGATTCGCCGGTCCATACCCCTTCAGCGTTTTTAACAAGGTCGTATTTTACAGCACTAACATCCAGTTGTACCTTATGCGCTTCTGGCGCTGAAATCTGAACGCGCATCCGTCCTTCAGAATTTACCTGCGGATATTCTTTCCCGGGTTGATTTACAGATGAAGGTTTGAAATCTTCAACTACCTGAGCATTCACCTGCCAACTGCACAAGGTACCTGCCATAAATGCTGTTGCCAAAATTTTTTTTGTTCTGTTTTTCATTTAAGTTCAATTTATTTAAAGTGTTTAATTATTTTGTCGATTTAAGTTAAGCTGGATGTCACCTCATCGAATGATTCTTAAAAAAGTGTCAGGAAGCAACTGAATTTTCGAATAAATACATTTTTTCATATCCAGGAATTTTAGCCTCGTTTCCGGTTTAGTAAAAGTACTATTTATACGTTTGGCTTGGTTTTGATTTAAGATAATCCGTTTCAAAATTTAGATAATTCATAATCTGCTCTTTCAAAATTATAACATGAATTCAATCAGCCCAGCCGCTTTCCCGCAGAAGAGTGAAGGTAACCGGATGCCTAAATTTAATCATTCTATAAATTCAGTTGGTGATTTTCCGAAGAAACTTTTAAAAACAGTACTAAAATATCCCACACTGCTGAAGCCACACAATTCACTTATTTCAGTTATTGTATATCTTTGGGTTTGTAACAATTCCGATGCATGGCGAAGCCTTATTGTTTTGATTAATTCAGTTGGTGACTGGCCTGTGAGTGATTTTACTTTTTTGTATAACTGTGAAGGGCTTACATTCATTTCAGATGCAAATAAAATTTTGTCGAAACTTGCGTTCCCAATATTCGCCCATACAATTTCTGTCAGTTTGTTAATAAATTTACCATTGGTATTGTTTACTACAGGGAGTTCTGAAGTGTCATTGCTAATAAGTCTTATTGTCTTCTCCCTTACAATTTCCCGGTTATGGATTATTGTCCTGATTTTTTGGCTCAGCAGGCTCAAATCGAAAGGTTTCGTAATGTAATCATCGGCACCCACACCGAGGCCCTGTAACTGTTTTTCTTTATCAGTAAGTGCTGTGAGCAGAATTACCGGAATGTGCGAAGTTTCCCAGGTTGATTTAACTTTTTCACAAAAAGCGAACCCATTTGAATTCGGCATCATTACATCCGAAACAATCAGGTCAGGCATGTGAGTTAAGGTCAGATGCCATGCTTTTTCGCCGTCTTCTGCTAAAATTGTATTAAATTCCTTTTTGATCCTGCCGTCTATAAAGTTCAGCAGCTCTTCATTGTCTTCAACAATTAAAATGCTTTTCTTTTTTACAATGCTGCTTTTAATTGCGGTTTCTGTGCCCCTTATGTTACTTTCGGGTTCAGATTCAACGGGTGCATGTGATTGTACTTTTTGGGCCACTTTTTTATGAGGAATTGCAATTTGAAATGTTGATCCGACATTTTCCTGGCTTTCGAATGAGATGGTCCCGTTATGAACTGAAACGTAATTTTTTGTCAGAAGAAGACCAATTCCTGAACCATTTATTTTGGCCTTTAAAGCATTTTCGCCCCTGTAAAATACTTTAAACAATTTTGTCTGTGCCTTTTTGCTGATTCCAATTCCGTTATCTTTTACTTTTAACAGCCATCGTTTTTTTTCTCCTGTAAACTCAATTGTTACACTTCCTTCGGGGTTTGAATATTTCACAGCGTTGGAAATCAGGTTATCGATTACTTTTTCCATTTTTAAACAATCGATGGCAGTTATATATTTTCCTGGATTTGTATTGAAATGGATCTGAATGTTTTTGCTTTTTGCAAGTGATTCGTACATCATTATACGTTCTGAAATCAACGTTACTACATCTGTCATTGCCAATGACAATGTTTCTTTCCCGATATCCATTTTTTGGAAATCCATGAGCTGGGTAACTGTTAATGAAAGTTGCCGGGCCTGGTTGGCAGCTATCTGCAGGTATTGTTTTCCTTTTGCTGACAGGTTTTTTTCCTGGGTAAGTTCTTCCACAGGGGCTTTTATAAGTGATAATGCTGTTCTGATTTCGTGGGCGGTATTTGTAAAAAAACCTACTTTTTCTTCGGTGTGTTTATGTTTCAATCGGTTGATATAATAGAGCAGCAACAGCATAACGATCCCTGAGATAACAAATGCATTCAGCAGCACAAACCACAATTTCTTCCAGAAAGGCGGAGTAATGTTTATTTTGATAAACCGCTCATTCAGGACATTTGAATTCGAACTGTCGTAGAATTTCATGCGTAGAGTATATTTCCCGCTGGGCAAGTTGGTGTAGGTAATTATCCTGTTACCCGCGGGCAGTGACCAGTCATCATCAAAACCTTCGAGTTTCCACGAAAATTTTGCTCCCGTAGTAGCATTCAGCGGCAGCAGTTCAATGCTTATGGAATTGTGAAAATAATTCAACGAAAGATTTTCCAGTTGGTCTACAGGTACATTCAGATCAAAAAACGACTGATCGCGGATCGATCGGCCTGAAACTGTAATATCCTGAAAAAAGATTCTTCCCCCGGCCGTAATATTTTTTAAGGAATCAGGATGGAACATAACTGCCCCTTTATTGGTACCCCATACAACTTTTTCGTTTTTTAAAGTCGTAACTGCACTTTTGTTGTACGATACCGATGACAACAGCGATATGGACGAAATTGTATGAACTGTTTTTTTGATGGGATCAAACTTGCACAAACCCGCTTCAGTTCCCAGCCACAGGAATTCCCTTGTATACATAATGCTGTTGATGAAATTGGAAGGCAACCCCATTTTTGTTGTGTATTTGTTTGTAATTCCTGTTTTAAAATCATATTCAATTAAGCCTTCTCCACTGCTGCATATCCATATTTTGGTATCTAAAACCAGAATATCCTGCACAACAATATCCGGTAATATATCTTTAATTGTTCCTTCCTGCTTATCCAGCATCGACAGGCCGTAACTGTGGCCGACCAGGATTTGAGTAGGAGAGAGCTGGGCAAATGAACTGACTGGTTTATCGAAATAGGTTCTGAATTTATTTTCATTCGTTTTATAGCAAACAAACGATCCGTTGATACCACCAATCCATAAGTCATGTTGGCTATCTTTAAAAATGGCAAATATGAAATTGCTTATAGTTGGTAGTTCATTTTCGTCTTGTGCATAATGTGCTAGTTCCTTTCCACTTTGTCTGTCGAGAACATAAATCCCTGATGAATAGCTGCCTGCCCAGATTCTGCCCTGAATATCTTCACACAGTGTAAGAAAGACCTGGGCTTGTTCCAATTTATTGTTAAAAAGATTCTTCCATTGATCCGACTCCCGATCCCATATACTGATGCCGTTGTTTGTAGCCAGCCACATTTTACCGTCACTGTCTTCCAGAATACAATTTATATGATTGTTTGGCAATGAGTTGCTGTTGTTGGAGTGATGAGAGATCTGCATGATTTCAGGGGATGCAATATCATAAAACGATACCCCTCCACTGATAGTTCCTACCCACACCCTTTTTCCCCGTTCGTAAAAGATATCATACACCCCGTTGCCGGGTAATGAATGCGGATCATCTGCTCCTTCTTTTAAAACATTTATAATCTCATCTTCGTTTTTTTTGATTTTCCATATGCCCTGTCCGTCAATACCAATCAGCAGGGTTGTGTCAGAATCTTCTTCAAGTGCCAGAATCGGTTGCCTGGGTATAAAGGAAGACAATACATGGGAAAAATCACCCGATGCATAATCATAGCTATACAACCCGTTTGAAAGGGTCCCCATCCATAGCTTATTTTGTATTTCATCAAAAAAGACAGACGATACAGCATATCTGCCAGTGGAGCTGTTTTGAAAAATTTTTTGGCACTGTTGTGTCTGAATATTAAAATGGCTGATGCCATCATTATCGGCAATTATAAATTGATTGTTGTCGAACCATGTTAATGAAAATCTTTCTTTTGAAGCAAATGAAATTTTTTCCAGACTTCCTGATTGAAATTTCAACAAACCTATATCGGTTGCTATCCAATAATTACCATTACAGTCGGAGAGCAGTGAAAAAACATTGAAGTTCCTGACCTCAAGAAGTTTATTTAAATTAAACAGAAGTTCGAATGTGTCGCTGACCGGATTGTAATTAAAAATCTGACCATTATTTGTATAGGCAGTAAGTTTTGAATCAGAGTAAACCAGCCATACCATCAATACGCCTTCTGTTTCATACGGGAGCTGATATATCCTGCAATCTTCGTCGGTGAGCCTCAAAATACCGGTTTTTGAGGAGGCCCAAATAAAGCCGTTTCCGTCCTTGCAAATCGAATTCGTTATCCTAACTGAGTTTCCAAACAATGTGTTGATGTTATTGAATTTTACAGCAAATGTCAGAACCGGTAAAATTGAAAGTACAAATAACAGCAGATTATGCCTGTATAAATGTGATATATAAGTTTTAGTACCGATCAGCTTTTTCATTAAAAAACAATAACTAATTGCCTTCAATTGATTGGTTTCAAACTTATCTCATTATTCTTGAAAAAAAAATAGAAATTAATATTATAATGTTAAATTCAAAATAATTTAAGACGGTAGTTGCTTTGGTACTCCTTCTGGCTTTTATGTTTAGTGTCTGATTAATCAGGGATGGCATTCCAGGCCGGAAAAGATTTTAAAGGTAAAAAAGCTATGAACTAACACATTTCAAAAAATGGCGTTAATACAAAAATATTTAATAAACCAGTTGCTTTTCCATCATCCATACCTTCAGCCTATTTATCAAATACCTGAATTGTGAATTGTGAATTTTTATATCCTTCCATAGCTCCTGGAAGGTGCAACTGTTTATATTTTGAGTGGGTTATTCGGTTGCCGTTTTCATTCCCTGGGTAGTAGTATAATATTTAACGATCATGTTTGGGATTTCCCATTCCGGTAAACGGCCTGAAGCAAGATAACGAAGGTATTTTTCGGTGACCTGCCCAAAATGTGCTTCATGTCCTTTCCGGTGTATTTCGGGAATTTGTACTTCCCAAAAATTATCATTCAGCTTTTTTATACCAATGCCCGGATAAGCGGGTTCCAGGATTTGATTTATTGCCTTTTCAAGTTCGGCTTCAAAACCTTCCGGTTCTTGTTCTGAAAGAGCTTCCACATACAAAGTAGGAACATAGTTCTCTTCCTTACCCTGTTTAATTATCAGGTTGGCATTTGATCCTCTCATAATGGAGTAGTGTGTGTCGCCTGCCCCTGCGGGTGCTTCAAAATCCCAGATTACAGAAACCTTGGCATGAATTCCTTTAAGCCTGTAATTTATTTCACCATTGCTGTAGATTTTCAGGATATCATTATCCACATCTTT
>OBJA01001280.1_pt1 | contig 17927 bp, 21 predicted proteins | sample 1519751 | NCBI WGS metagenome assembly OBJA01 (sample SAMEA3881238, study PRJEB22517) | soil metagenome | biome: lake sediment; feature: soda lake sediment; material: sediment, water from around vicinity | place: India | collected 2013-12-23 | depth 3 m | reverse complement strand
AACTACAAGATTATCTTGATAGCATCAGTTACGAGACGCAGGCTAGAGATAGCAAGGGTAAACTTCTAACGAACATCAAAGGCGAACCTATTATGGTGCGGAAGTTTGCAGAACAACCATCAGCTTTAGGCGCAGTAGCACATCTAAACATTAGTCGTGAAGTTTGGGATAGAATGGCTAATGCAGATTATTCAGAAGAAAACATGACGGAAAATGACAAGGAAATAGCACAAGCCAACGCACTAGTTATTGCTAAATACAAAGCTATTTTTGAGAAGTACCTATTCGATAAAACGTTATCTAGTCAAGGATCAACAGGCGCAATGTTTCAGCTCAAGGCGGTGTATCGGTATTCCGATAAGCCTGAACAAGCAAATGAGAAACCTGTGACAATTAATCTATTGTCTAATAGCGAACTAGAAAAGTGGGCAAAATAATAGGGGGGCTATCCCCCTCTGTTTTATTTTTGAGGGGAAATTTTGGTGGTTGCGGGGTATTCTTACTGTACAAACCGCTCTTGAACGTATGTTCGGTTGACAGTTCTAGTTAGTTAGCAGCACTAACCAGCTTTAAAAACACTTGAAAACATTGCAATTAGAACGTTTGTTCTATGCAATTATAACATATTGCTGTTATATTGTCAAAACATATGTTCGATTATATCCAATGCGATCCAGTACAAAAAATAGATAGCATACAGTGTTAGCTATCTATTATAACGCGTTATTTTAGATTTTAAGGCTGGTAAAATGGTTTACCTATACTAAGGTATGCCTAACATAGTAAAGCGTCTTAAAAACGATTTTAAGAGTTTTAATCATTAGATTAATAATACCACCAATAAAAAAAGCCGCTATTTAAAGCGACTTGATTAATTAATTTAATAAACATATATTGCTTGTACGTGTCCTATGATAACATATAACTGTTTTGTTTTGTGTCCCTGTAACAACTTGCCGGTGCAGCCCATCTCGCTGGCTGCATATCCTATCTGTTTTAGATAGTCTTCTTGCCTTAGGACTTCTTCACGATCTAAGATTGTGCCTCTTTGGCTTAGATCTATTGCTGCATTGTTTTTTACTAAGCCTTTTAGTTGTTTTTGTGTTAATTTTATCATTTTACTTCCTCCTTAAGTTTCTTGTGTATGACTTCAGTATTGCTATTTCGTCTTTGGACAGTTCCACGCACCACGTGAGGTCGTCGTATAACCATACTTGCAAGGTTCTCCCGTCGAACTCGCTACAGCGGATCTTATCTAATTCTACCTCGCGCGCAATTAAGTTATCAATCAATTCAAAGCCATTTTTCATCTCGTTCCCTCCTCCTCATAATTTACGACGCTTTCTGTCTCGATCTTCCAGCCCCTTAGCATCAACTGGATTATCTGCCAATATTCCTTATAGTAGATCGGAGCACCGACACCAACCCATTTCACCTTGTAATACTTCATATTTACTCCTCCTTGAATGAAGATTGAATGCTATAATCATCTAGCGCAGTCCCGTCAAAGTCTGGACTGTAAAAACCTTCGCTGAGCCAACAATCCAACTCCAGCGACTTGATTTGGACCTCGGGAAGATCGTCTATGCAGACTCCCGCAAATTCCCTGTCTCTGTCAAAATACAAATCCCACACAAAGCCATTGTCATCTGTCCAGTATCCGACATAGCCCTCTGTTACGATTTCAATACTGCCATCAAAACTTAATATTTTCATTTTTACTCCTCCTGATTTTTAATTACTTACAGTATATACCATATTAACCAATAGTGCAATACTTTTTTTACCTATCAATAATATGATTTTAATCAATTAATTATGATCGTATAGCGTGTGGTGTATGCGTTGGATCTTCTGGTTTAATGGGTTATGGTGGGGGGGTCTACTACCTTGCATTACAAAGTAGCTGAAAAAAACCTGTTTCAGCAAAGCCCCCAACTACTTACAGTTGCTGCATCGTACGTGTTTTGTTGCGCTGTTTTGTTCAGTGTATAGCGGGGAGTTTCAGCCACCCAATTCAACCCGTTGATACCCCCCCTTGGATAAAAGGGCATGGTGGGGAGTGGGGTGTGTGTGTATATATCCCCCCTACACAAAATTCTGAAATCGGCATTTTGACAAATAGTGAAGTGCTATGGTATAATAAGTAGTGTAGAGTGAAAAGATTAAAAGAGAACTGGTGCAATAAATAATAAGAGGAATAGAAGTGGCTAAAAATGGCTACAAGATAGATGGTGCAAGGGATACGTTGATTTTAATCTTTGCCACCTGTGGCAAAAACTGGGGGTTACATGGAAAATAGGAAAGTTGTTGCTAAGATTGTTTGTGATGAAACTGGTGAATTATTAAATTATGTTTATGAGGGAGATAAGATACAGAGGAAGAAAAGTACAGAGTATGTTAAGAAGCAGATAAAGTGGAAAGAGAGTAAGAAAGACGAAGGCGGAACATTCGAGGAATGGGCTATGGAAAATTATTTTAAGGGAAACATAAACGAACTTAAACTAATCAATGATGAATTAAGTATAACGGAAGCAGGTTTTATTCACAAGATGATTCCGTATATTAATTATAAGCATTGTTGCCTTTGTTTTCCTAACGGTAAAGATATCTCTTTAGAAAGCATGGTTGAGATTACTGGTTTATCTGAAAGGTCTGTTTATAGAGTAGTTGGAGATTTAATTAAAAAAGATATATTGTACAAGGGTAAGCATTCTAAAGGGTATCAATTTTATGTGAATCCTTGGTTGTTTATTAAAGGTGATGCTATTAATGTGGTGTTGAAGAATATGTTTAAGCATTACGAGGTAAGGCATTTGCCATCGACAAAGAAACGCCAGTACAAGAAGTGGAAAGAATCATAATTGTGATGTGATAGATTGTACACATTTTACAAAATGCTAGTTACTCTTATAAGGAGAGACCTTGTCATATAAGTGGATAGTTTTAACAGTTAGAATATTCAGTTAACAAACAAACGGAGCGAAATTTGATTTTGTTCCAAATGTTTGGTACAAGAAAAGCAGGTGATGCGATGATTACAAAAGAGTATATTAAGGATTGGGTGTTTGAGTTGCCTGATGGTTGGGTTAAAGCTTTTGGCGATGATTTAGTGAATGACTTATATGACGTTGCAGCTAGGGCAGAAAATGCCCATACTGACTACGAATTCCATATTGTCCAAATTAAAGAAAAGTTTGGTCAATTAAGGGTTTACTATGCAAGTATCCCTATACCCTTCTACGATGAAATTGAAAAGGTTATAGACTACTACACAGACCTAAGCGAAAAGACTTGCGTTGTTTGTGGCAAAGAAGGGTGTATGACCTTTGATGGTTGGTACAGACCTTTATGTGAAGAACATCGAAAAGGTAAGGAGTGTATTAAATGTCAGTGGATTTAGTCATACAACCACAAGCTAAACAAATAGAGTTCTTTCTAGCTGACAGCAAGTACATTGCGTATGGTGGTGCTAGGGGCGGAGGGAAAAGTTGGGCTTTGAGGACTAAAGCAGTGATGTTAGCCTTAAAGTATTCAGGTATACAGATATTAATTATTAGACGTACTTTAAAGGATTTGCGAGCGAACCATGAGTTGCCATTAATGGAATTTCTTAATTGCAAAGATAAACAGAATAGAGCAGCTAGATACGATTCACATAACAAGGAGTTCCACTTTCCTAATGGGTCTATGATTAAGTTAGGTTATTGTGATAGCGAGGGTGATGTATTACAATACCAAGGGCAATCCTATGACGTTGTTTGCTTAGAGGAAGCCACACAGTTTACGGAGTTTATGTTCGTTAAGTTGCAGATGGCTAATAGGAGATCCCCGTCTATTCAAGAACCTTTTGTCAGTAGAATGTATTTAACGACTAACCCCGGTGGCGTTGGACATCAATGGGTTAAGAGATTGTTCATTGATAAAAATTATCGTGATAATGAAAACCCTGACGATTACACCTTTATATCTGCCAAGGTTTATGATAACGATTGGATAGTTAAAAACGACCCAAAGTACATTGAAATGCTAGAAGCCTTGCCAGAAGAAGAAAGACGGGCTATGTTAGACGGTTCGTGGGACGTATATGAGGGTCAATTTTTTACTGAGTTTGATAGAGAAATACATGTTTGCAAACCGTTTGATATACCTTTGCATTGGAAACGTTATAGGAGTTTAGACTACGGTATGGACACTACTGCATGTTATTGGTATGCAGTAAGCGGCGAGAATAAAGTGTATGTATATAAAGAGTTGCATGAGCCTAATTTAACCTTATCACAGGCGGCTAATCGAATAAATGAAATGACAGAATCGACAGAGTTTATTATCAGCACGTTTGCATCTCCTGATTTGTGGAACAGAAGGCAAGAAACTGGCGTGAGTGGTGCGGAGGTAATGATACAAAATGGTTTGTTTGGGTTAACCCCTGCAAATAATAAGCGTATTGAGGGTTGGAGAATTGTTAGAGAATCTTTGCAAAAGAAAACAGATATGTTTGGTAATAAAACACCACAATTGCAAATATTCAACACGTGTGTAGAATTGGTTAAAAATTTACCTTTATTGCGTTTCGACCCTAAAAAGCCCGAAGATGCTTCTAGTACGCCACATGAGGTTACGCATGCACCTGAATCATTGCGTTATTTCTTTGCTTCTAGTAGGATAACCCCATCTCAACAAGAAACACGAAAAGCAAGAGAACCATTCAGTGATTACTCCGAAGGAGGTGTTAGTTTTTATGATTAACTTTGTTTCCCTAGTATTAATTGAAATAGCGTTAACGTTGTGGGTAGGACTTATTATTTATTTTAAATTGAAGCAATCACAGGAAAAGTTTAAGGACAAAATAGCAGAACTAGAACATTTGCTAGAGCAAACTAGAAATAACGATAGTAGTAACTTTTATTAAGGAGGTGAGCGATGAGTATTAAGATAGTCAGAGATATTGAGAGGAATCTTAAAATATCTGAGGATTTCAAACAAGAAAAACTTACCGAATGGGAAGATGAACGTAAGTGTTATATTGGTGATCAGTGGTCATTATCGTTTATGGGTACAAGTGGGAACAGGTGCAAGACACGACCTGCAAGCGTTGACAATATTATCTTTCCTGCGGTAGAGTATAAAAAGTACGTCTTGACCGCCAACACTCCTGAAACGGTTGTTACCGTTTTGTCTAACGAGGTTAAAGATTTTGGTCAACAAGACGAACCATCAAGATTGTTAACGAAGGCTGTTGAAAGTGTAATGTATAAGAATAACTACGCTTTGTTGTGGACACGAATGATATTACAAGGCTTAATGCACGGTTGTTTGATAGCAGGTGTTGGTTGGGACGGTAGTTGGAAAGGTGGTCAAGGTGCAGAACGCTGGATAGGTGAGTGTAATATTGACTACATTCGTAAAGAGGATTTCTTTGCAGACCCACAAGTTGACGATTGGGAGATATATTTACAAGAGTGTGAATTTATTATTCGCAAGCAAATGAAACCATTAAAGTGGTTTAAGGAAAAATACCCCGATGTAGCTATTATGCATGATGCTATTGAGAAAAGAAGCACTAGCAAACAAGAAGAATTGCCATTGTATTTGTACTTTCATAAGGGAGAACCTGACCACATTCCTAGTGAATGGAAGAAGATATGGAAAGATAAGCAAGAAGCTAATGATAATCAACTAGAAAAGGACAAATATCAAAGTTACATTGATGGAAGTGTTGAGGGTGTTCATTTAGCTTTGTATTCTAGCGGAAACTTATTAGAGTATATCCCTTATATTTACGAAGATGGACTGTATCCATTTGCTTACAAGGTTATCCATGTTGACGAAAACTCTCCATGGGGTTTTGGAGAGATTAAAAATGTTATTCAACCACAAATATTACTAAATAAAACTGACGAGATTGAAGCAGAAGCCTACTCCAAACAAGGTTTAGGTGGTTACTTCTATCAATCAGGGTCATTAAATCCTAGACAAAAGAAAGCTGCTGTAGAATATTCCCACAAAGGCGGTGCTATCCTAGAGGTAGACAATGTTAACGGGATAAAGGAACGCCAACCTATACAGACACCTAATAGTTTAATTAATTACAAGCAATTTAAAAAGGCTATGGTAGGGGAGATTATAGGTTATACTGCTATACAACAAGGTGAAGCTAAGTCTGGTACACCTTATAAGTCTGTTGTCGAGTTAGGTTCTAGGGCAGATGTAAGAACAATAGGCATTATTAAGAAAGCGGAAATGTTCCACAGGGAAATTGTAGAGTTAGTTATTAGTCGCATTAAACAATTCTATAATTTTAACCGAATGTTGTTAGCTTACGAAAACAATGTACCTTATCAAGAAGAATACGATCCACAAGTAATTATGCGTAACTGGGAAAGAGAAGTTGATGGCAACTTAGTACAAGAAAGTTATTTCCCTGAGCTAGATATTCGTGTTTCTATTGTAGATGCTAAACCTAATGACAGGCAATACTACATCAACATAGCCAATATGTTATTTGAGCGTGGTTTTATTGATATGGTTTCGTATTTAGAAACTGTAGAAGAAGGTAAATTGCCGCCTAAAGAAATTATCATGGAAAGATTAGAAATCGAAAAACAAAAGAAAATGGAAGAAATGTTAGCGGTGCAACAAGCACAACAAGAACAGGCATTGGCAACAGAGCAACAAATGATGCCACAGGAAATGCCACAAGATATTCCAACAGAAGGTGAAATGCCTTACTAAATAATTGCCCGACCATAGGCAAAGGAGAGTTAAGAATGAGTGAATTAAATTTTGATTTAGACCTTGACGAAATCTCAACCGAAGAAACCACTGAGGTTGCAGAAGAAGTAGAAGTTGAAGCTACTGAAGAAGATATTGAAACTGTTGAAGATGTTTCCGAAAGTGTAGAAGAAACGGAAACAACAGAAGATGTCGATGAATCCATAGAAGAAACTACAGACTATGCAGATTTTTTAAATGAATTGAAGTCTAGGGTTAAGTATATGGACAAGGAAGTTGACATTTCAAGTATTGATGAAGTAGTGGAAAACTATCAAAAAGGTTTAGACTATAAACGACAAGTAGATAAGAAAGAACGTTTAGAAAACCAACTAAAGTCTTACGATGCACTTGTCAAACAGTTGTACCCTGACAACATTAAATCTACTGAACAGTTGTTAGAGGCATTAGTGCAACATGAAATGAAGTTAATTGAGCAACAAGTTGCCGATAAGTATGACGACGAGAAAGATCGTATGCGTGTACTGAAAGGCGATGATAGGTACAACACTTTAAAAGGTGTTAAACCTGTTAAGTTTGAAACAGAAGTCGAAGTAGAAAAGTTTAACCAAGAGGTGCAAGAGATAAACAAAACCTATGGCGAACGGTTTGACACTTATACCGACCTACCAGAAGATATAAGAGAGTTAGCCGCAAGTAAAGGACTAAGTTTATCTGAAGCCTATAAGTTAAAAAACTTTGACAAGATTATTGAAAACAAACTTAATACAACTAAGAAGTCTTTGATTGCAGAATTATCGGAGGGTAAAAAGAAAACTCTACCTGATGCAAAGAAGGGTTCTAAACCATCAAAAGATTACTTTACTTTAGAACAGATTGAGTCAATGAGCGATAAGCAAATTGCCGACAACTATGAAAAAGTAATGAGAAGTTATGAAAGATTAAGGAAAAATTAGACAAAAAAACATATAATTCAGGAGGATTTTTATGAAAGCTATTCCAAACTTTGTGCCTAAAATATGGGCAGGGGGAGTTTTAAGAGAACTAGAAAACAATTTAATTGCAAAGCAAATTTGTAACATGAAATACGAAGGCGAAATTAAAGCGCAAGGCGACACTGTGTTCTTTAACGGTTTAGCAGACCCTTCAGTTTCTAATTACACTGGGGCAGATATTAGCTATGAAGATATGCAAGATGCACAAATCGCATTACTAATCGACCAAGCTAAAATGTTTGCTTTCCAATTAGACGATGTTGACAAAGTGCAAGCCAATACAGATGTTTTATCTGACCACACTAGACGAGCAGGGTATATGTTAGCTAACGAAGCCGACAAGTATATCTTAGGTTTGCATGGCGATGCGGGTAATACTGTTTCTGCTACTGTAACTTCTGCCAATGTGTTTTCAACTGTATCAGAAGTTGCTAGAAAACTTGATGAAAACAACGTGCCACAACAAGACAGACACATGATAGTACCACCCTGGTTCGCTATGAAGCTAAAACTTGCAGGTGTTAAGTTCCAAGTTAACGATGGTCTTAAAGGTGGAAAAGGCGGGTTCTCGTTTGCAGAGGAATTAGGATTTAAAATTTACGTTTCTAATAATGTAGTTGACACTGCTACCACACCTGTATCTAAGATTATAGCTTGTTCATCTAACGCTATCGTGTTTGCATCTCAATTAATGAAAGTTGAAAGTGGTAGACGTGAATTAGCATTTAAAGATTACGTTCGTGGATTACACGTTTACGGCGCAAAAGTTGTTAAGCCTAAAGAAATGGTTACCTTAACCGCTACCTTTGGTGCTGAATCAACAATATAATTTAATATAACGGAGGTTTATTTATGGCTGCTATCGAAGTAACAACTGCAAAAATTACTAAATTTGCTACACCTGCTACTACTACTGTCGCTGCTGCGACTTCAACTACTATCAACGAAAAAGAGGAGTTTGAGATTGAATACTCAACTGCTGATTCAAGAGTTATCATCGTAGCTGATGTTGCTAACACTCATGGCACTGTCAAATTAAATGCCCCTAAAGGTGCGTTTTGGGCTGGCGGTGCATTAAGTGTCAATTGTGTACAAAACAAAAGAAGTGTATTTGTGTTAGAGGGTGGAAAACATAAAGACGCTGATGGGAAAATTACACTAGAAGCAGAGCCAGCAACTGGCAAAAGACTAGCAACAGACCACGCATTAAAAATAGAAGTAATCGAATTACTTTAATCTAACAACTAGGGGTAGGCTTAATAGTCTACCCCATTTTAAAAGGAGTGTTACTTAATGAAATTCTACGCACAACCTAATTTAACTGTAATAGTAACAAGACCTAAAAGGTTTGGTGGAAACTTTAGTTTGAAGTTTGACGAAAGAGGAGAACTAGAAATCAATGATGAAGCCCTTATTAGTCGATTCAAGGCTGCGTTTAGGACAAGTAATAGTAAGATAGCACCTAGTATAGCAACGACTACTACAGAGGTGTTATATGGCTTAAAACGACATGACCTTATGGCTTTATGTAAAGAGTTAGATGTCCAAGAATATTGGAAGATGAAGAATGAAGAAATGATAAGTATTATAGAAAACGCATTATAAGGAGTGGCGATATGTACGTAACAGTAACAAATGATGCAAGTTATATTTGTAGGCTAGAATCAGAAACGAAGCCTGAAGATGTACGAGATGGAACAAAATTAATTGAAGTTGATACTGGTAAAGTGTTTATATTTTATAAAGGCACATGGTACGATCAAACCCCATCTGCCGAATAGGGGTGATTAAATGTTTAATAACGAAATCAATGTAAGGTTACACGAAGCCTTAAAAAAAATGAATAGTGATTACTATATTGGCAATATTGACATTGTTCATCAAGAGGTTCACTTAGGTAATTTTTTTACTGTTGAAAAAAGATTCGAAACAGTAGCTAACAATGGCACTGGTAGGATATTTTTAGCACCTGATGGTGTCCATACACATGTAGAGATTTTTTATTCAACCACTGCAAAGACACACATTAACTCTTATACTGGTTCAACTTTTAGTAATTTGGGTACAGAGATTATACCTTTCAATAGGAATTTAGTGTCGGACAAAACCGCAAAAACAAAAACATATCACACGCCTACTGTAACGGATTTAGGTATAGCTAGGGGAGAGTTTCTTGTAGGTTCAGGCACAACTGGTGCTACTAGAGCAGGTGGTGCAGGTGGTGGTAGATACGAAACAATAGTTAAAAATGGAGAAGTGTTAATGATAGAATTAGTTAACAAATCTGGTTCTAATGCAGATATGGCAATAGGACTAAACTTTTATGAAGTGGAGGCTTAAAATATGGCGAATGTTTTATATCCCAAATTTAAAGAAAATTTACTATCGGGAAAAATAAATATGCCAACAGATTCAATTAAAGTTGCTTTAATAAGCTCTAATTACTCGTATTCTACATCACATGAGAATGTTGGTAGTATTGCAGCATACATCGTCAACACACCTCAAACGTTAGAAAACATTTCCATAACAAATGGGGTAGTTACTGCTGACAATGTATTGTTTGAAACTGTTACTGGTGTGATTGTCGATGCTGTAGTATTGTATGTTGACAGTGGCGTTGCAGCAACAAGTTATTTGATAGCATATATAAATGAATCAGACGTAGGGTTACCTTTAACGCCTAACGGTGGTGATGTAGAAGTCAGGTGGGACATTGGAGACAACAAAATATTTAAACTTTAAGGCGGTGATAAAATGCAAATAATGTATAAAGGAAAGGTGAATAGTCCGCATACAATGTTGGTTAATGCCATTAACTCTACACAGACAAGCATTGAAGTTATAGACTCAAACGTTTTGCCTGATGCACCTAATATTTGCACCATAGGCGTTGGCGTAGATGCAGAGACAGTTGCATACACAAGCATTGCAGGCAATATCCTAACTGTCGAGCGTGGTTTTCAAGGCGTAGCACTAGAGTGGGAAGCAGGAACAGTGGTTGCAAGGAACTTTACTGAGTACGATTACGAAGCATTAAGAAGTAATATTGATGAACATTTGGCAGATATTGCGAACGAAGAAGGTCGTCATGGAATGCGTTACTGGAATGAGAGACTAGAAACAAAAGTCGAGGGAGAGTGGATTCACCTTAAAGGCGAGAAGGGTGACCCATTTGTCTATGCAGATTTTACACAAGAACAAATAAGCGATTTAAAATCAAACTTGGAAACCGCGGTCAACGAAGCCCACAATTTTGACAATGGGAAAACTTACCGCTGGGGTTTGAAAATAGTCAACGGTAAAACACAATTTATGTATGAGGAGGTAACAGAATGAGTAATGTGTTTGACATAGCAAGTGACAGCACTTTAATTAGGATAGCGGAAGCTTTTGAAAAACAAGTAAGAATTAATGAAAAGGTTGATTTCTCAGGCTCTCCTGGGAATGACACACTATATGCGGGTGACACTAATGCAGGTTTCTTAGGTTTTGTCACCGCTGATGAATTATTCACCGGGGCGCAAATTGCAACAGAAATAGGGTTGTCATCAGGGACGTTGATTAACACGAACACGCCTTGGATAAAATATATTTGGAAAGGCGAAATATGTTTTACGCCGCTTAAACCTATTAGGCACTCGTCAACTTGGGATGCCATATATAACACGGGCAGTGTTTACGGGTCAGGTGACGAGGGGTTCTTACCCCCAAGAGGTCGATTAGGTGTTGGTTTGTCTATTGATGGGGCTGACAATTCACTCAACACAGCCACACAACACTTTCTTGCAGGGACAGACGCATCTGACCTTGTGGGCGAAGTTGGCGACACACTCGTGCTCAAAGGGTGGAGTAACTCTGTCAATAACGGGTCAGCAACTATAGTCAGTATAACTAACAGTAAAATTGTACTAGATAAAAGCTTGTCCACAGAAGCGGGCGGTCTGCAAAAAAGGTTTTACAACCAAGCTAATGCAGTCACGCAAAACAGAGTTGTGACAAAAAACAATCTAGACTACAGAGTAACATTGTTCAAGGGAGCCAACGAGAACCCGACCAATACATACAGTGCATCGGACAGAGGTGGCAGAGGACCACACAATGAATGGAATTGGGTAATGGGTCAATTGCATGAACAAGCAAGGTTGAAAAATTGGGCTCACCCTGCCTACATGGACACTGACTTAGGTGATTTTGGGGTTTATTTGTCTGATGCTGATATGGTGACGCATCAGACGTTCGGAGCCGGCAACTACACATGGTGCCAAGAAGTAAGAGATGACACATCTTGGCGGCGTGTGCTACGTGGGACCCTCGGTGTTTCGTTCTTGAATGCTAATCCCTCGTGGTTTGTCGGTTCCATCTACGGTTTCCGCCCCGTCTTGAGGCTCTCTCGAACCGCCACACTCTAAACCCTTAGGAGGAAGCTCCGCGAAGGCGGGGTGAAGCCTAGTTAGGAGCAATTATGTCAACAAATGTTGAATAGTTGGAAAGGTCATGCTGAGCATGCGAACAGAAGGAAATCTAAAAATTAAGGAGAATGAACTATGATAATGCAAACTGCACAACAAGGCTACATATTAGCCGACAAAACTGTAATATACACACACAATGGAGAGCAATGCGAGCAACCTGTTGGAGAAGAAGGTACGCAATGGTGGGTTGAGTTTTGCGACAAATGGGAGGGAGTGCATCTAGTCGAGTTCGCGACTTTGTATTACACCCAAGAACAAATAGACAGGCTAGAAGAAGTGAATAGGCACAATATTGTCGGCTACATGGAAGAATGTAATGACTATGTTCTCAATGGGAATATACCTAATATTTTGCCTTTCGAAAACATTAAAATTCAACATGAAAACAAAAAATTGTCAGATGCTCTAGACGTTTTAATTTTAGATTTATTGGAGGTTTAGCATGTACGAAAGATTACTAAATTTGTATTTGAGTGGAAGATTGGACGAAGCAGCATTGCAAAAAGCATGTACCAGAGGTTGGGTGAGTGAGGAACAAAAAAACGAGATTATAACCCAAAAAACAACCCACGAGGATTGATTCTAAGCGTTTATTTTTGGGTGGTAATACCCTAGCACCTAGCAAAATCAAGGCATTCAAACGAAAGGAGTTGTGCAAATGTTTAACAACTCACAATTTAATAGACAAAGTTTTAATACTGAAACTCCAGGCATAATTAAAAGGATATTTTTAAACACTCTTATCAACGAATCTTACGTGGGTATACCTAGTTTTGTTTACGACCAGTTTATTTTATTAAGCGGGATACCTAGTGGCATAGAGTTTGGCAATTTAAATACCTTTGGTTGGTGGATAATCAAACGTAAAGCCATTACCGATTGGGAGGTGAAAAAGTGTTAGTAAGCGAATTAATTAAATGGTGTAACGCCATGTATCAACCTGACGAAGAAGAAGAATTTGAAATAACTAACGAGCGTTGGCTTATGTTTTTTAACGAGGGCGGAAATGAAATCAGACCACACACACAACTTTATGTAACAGCCACTACACACCTTTTAAAAGGTGTTAGGTGTTACGGTATACCTAGTGACTTAGACGTTTTACACGAGGTCTATAGGCGTGGTAGCGTGGACTCTGACATCTACAACGAAATGTCTAGGGTCAAAGAAGAAACACTTAAATCCCCTTGGGAATACAGTTTATGGAATGGACAGATTAAGATAGCAGAACCAACAGAAGATTTACTTGGCGGACTAAAAATGTATTATTGGAAAAAGTTACCTAAGTTTGTTTCTGTAACGGACAATATTGAGTTAGAAGATCCTTACATTTTGGGCTACTATGCTTTGTCAAGGGTAGAACTAGCTGACAGAAATTTGAACGAGTTCGCTATACACAATGCAGAATATACTAAACGACTTAACGGACTTAAAAGTAAAATACCCGAATTTGATTTATATGAGTTAGAAAGTAGGTGGTAAGATGGCATTTATAAAATTCAATAATTTTCGTGGAGTAAATACAGAAGATGACACTCTTGCCCCTAACATTTTAACTTTTGGGTTAAATACCGACACACAGAATGGCAGGCTAACTAAGCGTAATGGTACAAGTGCTTTAGTTAAAATTGCAAACGACAAAATCCCTAAAGGTTTACACAACGCAAGATTTCAGGCAGGGAACACGTTAGTTGTTGGTGCAGAGGACAAAGCTTATAAGTTAACAGGTTCAGAAGAAGAAATAGAAGTTACTACAACAGCGGAGTTTGAGGAAGGTACTTTTGATGATGGGATTGTTGTAGCAGACAACAAGGTTTCTTTGCCTAATGCAACAACATATTTCAACCCTTCCATAGATTTTGATGTCGTTGGCAACACTATAGATTTAGACATTGATTCTGAAAACTTTAGTTTAACAATTGATGGCAACGGAACTCGAAGGGCTACTTCTCCTTCAGCCCCGCCTAATTCACGAGAATGGATAAGGCGTATTATTGGTTATGATGAAACTGGGTTTCAAGTGTTCGAACTATACGAACAATTATTTCAAAATCCAACCGCTAGAGGTTCTAGTAATATATTAAAGTTTTTAGGAGTTAACCAAACTATGGCTAACTACTCACCTAGTAGCGGTGGTGCTGTATGGGGTTTTGGTGGTTCTTATTACAATGGTTACGCTAATTTTATTTTTAGCAAAAATGGGAATAACTATACTTTTCAAGTTGTAGACGGTGCAGGTGAATTTTCTTCTACTGGTGAAAATGCAACAATCACAAGAACAACTACAAGAAAAGTTACTAAAATTTCATTTAGGTTTTTTCAAAATGCACCACCCAGTTTAGCACAACGGTACGGCAATGTAACTTTAAAAGCATCTCCAATAATTAAAGAATGGATTTCAAAAGTTTATGACATTGAGTCAACGCCAGTTGCTGCATCTTTAGAATATGAAACCACAATAGGAAATCACAATCAACTCAACATGTTTATCAGAGCGTCTGACGATGGTGTAAGGTTTGGTGATTGGTCTGTTGTTACCGCTAGTGGCGATGGAATCATGCTTAAAAGGTTTTTTCAAGTTAGGGCAAGGTTTTTGATTACATCAGTAGATGCAACATCATCTTCATTGAATAGTTTTTCAATTAAATATACAAACGCATTTGACGATTATGAGGAGTTTGACTCTGGACTAACAGGAAACAAGATAAGGTGGGTCAACTATCAAGGTCAAGAAAAAACCACCACAGGGTCTATCACTAGCGGAAGTACGTCTTTAACCGTTGCAGATGGCACAGGGTTTACAATAGGTCAAACAGTGTTTGTAGAAGGCGCAGGAAGTGCAGGCGGTTATTTAGAAGCAACGGTTACTAACGTCAGCGGTACGACAATAACATTAAGCGCACAAGCTAGTGCAACTGTCAGTGGGGCATTTGTTAGGATAGACTTATATCAAACTACTTACAACGTTTACTATTGTGATGGCACGAATGTAAAGAAGTATGACGGAACAACCGTTACCTCAATTGGTTCTGTTCCTGCTAGTCGCATTATTTACGAACACAAAGGGCATATGTTTTACGTGCCAAGTGTCGACCCAACAAGGTTGTACTTTTCAGAGGTTTATGGTACAAACCTAGCAGACCCACTAGGCGATTTTGAAAGCGTACCCGCACAGAACTTCAAACAATTCCCTAGTGAAATAAAAGGGCTACGAACTTTCGAGGGAAAACTTGTTGTTAGTGGCGATAATTTCACTGCATTTATTGTAGGTTCAATATTTGGTGGCACACAAGATGATACAGTAGTCTACATTGTTGATAACGTAGGTGTAACAAACCATGAAAGTATGGGTGTAGTTGTAACAAATCAAGGCACAATACTTGCTTTAGTTACTAACAAAGGTGTTAGGTATTTAACAGGTGGAGTCTATGAGAACGCTTTGCAACAAGCACCATTATCTGAATCAGTAGCATTTTATCTTAAAGATGGTTCGTTTGATAATTCATGGCTAATCACACACGAAAACAAATTATATGTAGGTTACGATAGCGGTGTTTTACCACCATTATTTAACGACAGTGTACTTGTTTGGGATTTTAGGCGTGGAGTGATTGATGGGATATGGTCACTTAAACTTAATGATTGCGCAGTTTTTAGAAATGTATTGTATGGGGCTTCGTCGGAAGATGGCAACATATTAGAACTACTTACCGGTTCATCAGACAATGGCGAATATATACACATGATTGCTAAAATGCGTATGCACATGGGAGAAGTTAGAGCAACTGCACAAAACTTTAACATAAAAGCTACAACGGATTCTGACATAGACAACTCGACAAGCGCAAAAATATATGTTACACTAGATAAGACAAAAGAATTAGATTTAAAGAAAGGTAGATGGCGTAAATCAAACACAATTCTACCACAGTACAAAGGACAAGACTTGATGGAACAAGTAAGAAATATTAAGAAACGTGGCACTTTTATTGAAGTCACTGTTGATGTTATGTCTGACAAACTAATTGAGTTCGAGAGTTTTGAGCTTGAATATGAAGGGGTGAGAACATGAGTGAAGAAAGCCTAAGAAGTTTTCAAGAAGAAGAAAACAGAAAGATTAGAGAAATTGCAGAAAGGGAAGATGTAGACTTAGGTGTGGCTGCATCAATGTTTAGGCATGAACAACGATCACAATTCCCTGACTTAGCAAGTACACAAGTAATGGACTATGGTTCATTGCGTGGCGAATTACTAAGAGGTGGAAGAACCACTAGACAACCAGTGACACCACCTGACTTTTTAGGGCAGGCTAGAAGTGAAGTAGCCCCAGCGTTTGACAGAAGCATAGGACAGTTAACGCAACAAGTTGAGGGTACTAGACGTACTTTACCGCAACAATTAGCCGCTAGAGGACAGGCTTTAGGTGGACTAAGGGGACAGCAAGAAGATGCCTTAACTAGAGATTTAGCTTATGGCACTGCTGATTTAAGAGCGCAGCAAGAAATGGCAGCGATACAACGTGCAGATGTATTAGGTCAAAGATGGACAGAACAACAACGTTTTGATATTGAACAAGACTTTAGAGAGCGTTCTTTACAAGAGCAAATACGAATGAATGACTTTAGTATGGAATCAACTTTGCGTCAAATTAAAAACCAAGAAGATGCACAACGTTATAAAGAACAAAGAGATTTAATCGAAGATGAATGGAGGCAAATTGAGTTTGATGAAAGAGTTAGGGCTTCAAGTGTAAGTGAAGCAATATCATGGTACAATGCAGAAACATCAAGAGGTCAACTAGAAACACAACGCGGATATTTAGCCTTAGCACAGCAACAATATGCAGACGAAAAAGCTGCTAGAGATGCTGCTTTAGCACAAGCAAGCGCACAAACTGGGGTAGACCTTAGCCTACCTGAATATAAGCGGGTTATGGATAACGCACAGAAATTATGGGACAAAGGTGAAGCAGACAACTTGATTAACTATCTTGATAGTTTGAGAGGTCAATTACCACCTGAAGTTGTTAGCACAATGGAGATGGTGTTCGGGGTACAAGAGTTTGAAATAACTCGTGATGAATTTGGGTTTTTCCCAACAGGCACAGACACAATTTCGTACATACCTCGTACTGGCAATGTTACTGTTGCGGTTACACCTGAAGGTAAACTGACTAATCCGCCTAGCGACACGCTAAGAGACTTAGAACAAGTAACTAGCTATATTATGTCGCAAGATATATTCCAGACAGGCACTGTTAACACAGTAGACCCAATTAAAATGGGGCAGTTAGTAGATAGTCTTTATCAAAACAGGTTTATAGATGCAAATACGTTTATGCAACTGTATGATCAATACAATCTCCCTATCAATAAATAAGTTGGTGATTAAATGAAAAGCATAGAAGAACTTAAAAAAGACATAGAACTACAAAGGGGAGTTTCCCCTAGTGTCCAAGTTTCAAGACCTAGTATACAAGATTTGCATCGACAAATAGAAACTAGTCGAACACAAACTATGACACCTACTATGCCTGATAGGAGCATTAACGACTTACTGACAACTGTTGAATCTAGACGCGTTTCTAATATATTGCCTATTGATAGACCTGACGAGTTTATCAGTAGGCTTGATAACCCTGTTCAGATTACAGAGTTTGAACCTATCCAACCTGTTCAAATTACAGAGACACCATCGATAGAAAGACGTGTACCTACAAGGG
>OBJA01001279.1_pt1 | contig 17929 bp, 17 predicted proteins | sample 1519751 | NCBI WGS metagenome assembly OBJA01 (sample SAMEA3881238, study PRJEB22517) | soil metagenome | biome: lake sediment; feature: soda lake sediment; material: sediment, water from around vicinity | place: India | collected 2013-12-23 | depth 3 m | reverse complement strand
CTCTTCGTCAACCCTGGAGAGGTCCCACCCTCCCTGTTCCATCGATTCGCGGAAGGCATCACCATAATCAACGATTTTTGCTTCTATCATCTCACGCAACAGATCGTTCCCTTCGCGCGTTCGTTCGCCTACTCCGGCAAAAACCGACAAACCACTGTGGGCCAGGGCAATGTTGTTTATTAGCTCCTGTATAAGTACAGTTTTACCTACTCCTGCACCACCAAACAACCCGATTTTCCCTCCTTTGGCATAAGGCTCAATCAGGTCAATGACTTTTATTCCCGTAAATAGCACCTCGGTTTGCGTTAACAGGTCTTCATATTTTGGCGGGTCATTATGGATTTTATTTCCATTTTTCAAAAGTGGTGTCAATCCATCAACTGAATCACCGGTGACATTAAGTAACCTTCCAAGGGCATTTTCGCCCGAAGGCATCATTATGGGCTTCCCGGTGGGAATAACCTCCATCCCGCGCCTGAGACCATCTGTGGAGTCCATGGCAATGCACCTGATGGTGTTCTCCCCTATATGCTGCTGGCATTCAATAATCAGATTCGAAGTTCCCTCCCTTGTAACTTCAAGGGCATCATATATTGGAGGTAAATCATGCCCGTCCCGTTCGAAACTAACGTCAACAACAGGTCCTATTACCTGGATTATTTTTCCTTTGCTTTGGTCCATAAAAATTTTGAGTTTAAAAAGCGGCAAAAAGATACTCTTTTTTTTTTGCCGCTCAAAGTTATATCCTATTTAAAATTCAGGCGTAAACCCGCAGTTATAACTTATACAGGCAGCAATCCATCCCAAAGGAATTGTTATTCAATAATTCCTGCTATTATTTAGAAAAAATATATTTAGCTTAACAGCTGCGTTTTTGCATGCTGTTGACCAGTTCACCAAGCACTTGTTTACGGGAATCATCAACCTCCAGATTATGCAGAATTGCTGTGGCTTTTGAAAACAACGAACCTGTTTTTTCAAGTGCAAGTTCCCTGATCCCCAACTGATCATAAATATTAATAACCGATTCAATCTTTTCCTGGGCATAATAATTCCCGGCCCCGAGCCATTTAACCAGGTCCTTCTTAACAGTTTTGTCTGCTTTCTCAAAAGCTTTAATAAGCAGCCAGGTTTTTTTTCCAGCCAGTATATCCCCGCCGATTTTTTTACCAAAAGCCTGCTGGTCACCAAAGGTATCAAGCCAATCGTCCTGCACCTGGAAGGCAAGCCCCAGAGTTATACCCATTTCATATAATTTTTCCGAAAGATCGTCGGACGCATCAGCAAGCAAAGCCCCGGCTTTCAGGCTGCATCCCAGCAATACGGCAGTTTTCAGTTTTATCATTTCAAGGTACTCCTGCTCCGACACATCCAGCCGGGTTTCAAAATCCATGTCGTATTGTTGCCCTTCACACACCTGCAAGGCAGTTTTTGTGAACAGGGCAATCACATCGAACAACCTTTCTGAACTGCATTCCATTAGAAATTGATACGACAAAAAAGCCATGGCATCGCCCGAAAGAATGGCATTGTTTTCACTGAACTTCACATGAACAGTGGGCTTATTACGACGCACCACAGCCTTATCCATTATATCGTCATGAAGCAGAGTGAAGTTATGAAAAACTTCAGTGGCAACAGCAGCAGGCAATGCCCGCTCAATATCTTCCGAAAAAAGATTGTACGACAGCAGCAGCAATAATGGACGCAGCCTTTTTCCTCCAACCCCAAGTGAATAACGAACAGGAGAATAAAGTTCTGCTGGTTCAAGGGCGCTTAATTCTACGCTCCGCTTTTCAACTTCCTTGTTTATTCTTAATTGCAGTTCATCAAGTGCATACATAGGTATTATTTGTAAGAATTATTATCCAGAATTTTTAAATCTTCCAGCTCAATATCCTCTTCTTCATTGTATATATGCAAAAGGGGTTCTTTGAATGAACGCGTAGTGGTGAGCCTGTCAAGGGAGGTCAGCAGAGAAGGCAGCAAGATCAGATTGGAGGTAACCGCCACAAGCAGGGTAAGCGATACCAGTACACCCAGTGCCTGTGTTCCCCCAAAACCTGAAAGGGCAAATATGCCAAATCCAAAGAAAAGTACAACCGAGGTGTATAACATGCTTACTCCCGTTTCCTTGAGTGCCAGCACTACCGACTGGCGAATGTTCCATCCAGTGACTCTCAACTCCTGCCGGTATTTTGCCAGAAAATGAATCGTGTTATCGACTGAAATACCAAATGCTATGCTAAAAACCAAAATAGTGGATGCTTTTATAGGTATTCCTGTAAAACCCATTATTGCTGCTGTAAAAATCAGTGGGAAAATGTTCGGGGTCAGCGACAAAAGCACCATTCTCCAGGAAGAAAACATTACAGCCATGAATACAGAGATGAGCAATATGGCCAATCCCAGGCTGGTAAACAAACTCCGTAATAAATACTGTGTTCCTCGGAAAAAGGTAATACTTGAACCGGTAACCGTCACATCGTAATTATCTGAAGCAAATACCGAGTCAATATCGGCAGTAAAGCCCACATATAACTCCTCCATTCTTGAAGTTCCCACATCTTTCATCCGGATACTTATACGGGTAACCTGCTGGGTGCTGTCGATAAACGAATGAAGCAGACCGGTATTTGTTTCATTGCCTCCGGTATATTGCTGAATAAAGCTTTTTTCGCGGTTGTTTGGCAGGCTGTAATACCTTTCATTTCCATTATAAAAGGCCTGCCTTGAGAATTTAAGCAAATTGAGTAAGGATAAGGATGACGACAACTCCGGATAATCGGCCAGCCGCTGCTCCAGTTGATCGATCTTATTAAATGTTGTCATCTGCATCACTCCTCCTGGCCGTTTGGTATCGATCATGATTTCCAGTGGCATTAACCCATCGAAATTTGCTTCAAAAAACCGGAGGTCTTTATAAACGGGATCTTCAGGAGGAATATCATCAACCATATAACCCGAACTCTTTATAAGGGTGATTCCATACAGGCCCAGTACCAGGATAACTACTGCAACAACATATACAGTTATCCGGTGGTATTCGGTAATGTGAATCAGCCTGAAAATTACTTTAGAAACAAATTGATTGTTAAGGTGCCTTACATGTTTTGTGGACGGAGGTTTTATAAAGCTGAAGATTATGGGAATAAGCAATAATGACAATAAAAACAACCCCATAATATTAAGGGAAGCAACTATACCGAACTGCCTCAATGCATCGCTTTTAACTATTATAAAAGTGGCAAACCCTGAAGCTGTTGTAAGATTAGTTAGGAAAGTTGCGTTCCCGATTTTACTTATAACCCGCTGCAGGGCTTTTACCTTATTGCCATGCCTTGCGAATTCATAATGAAACTTGTTAAGCATATAAATGCTGTTTGGAATGCCAATTACAATCAGCAAAGGTGGAATCATTCCCGAAAGTAGTGTTATTTTAAAACCGAGAAACGACAGCATTCCCAATGCCCAGACCACCCCGGTAAGTACAATAATAACCGGGAAGAACACGGCTTTGAACGAACGGAAAAATATGAAAAGAACGATGATGCAGATAGCCAGCGCCAGTACGCTGAAAAAATAAAGTTCCTTTTTAATCTTTATTGAATTCACTACCCGGATATAGGGAAGACCCGAATAATGCAGATCGATGCCTTGCTCCTGTTCAAATGAATGACCTATTTCCTGGATGGCTTGTATCAAATTTTCCCTTTCCTTTGTGAGCATCTTGTCCTTGTTCAAGGTGATGGCTACCAGGTAAATGTCGTTATCAGGGTTATACAATAAGTTTTTATACACGGGTAAACTACGCAGTATTTCCACACGCTGGTCCAGTACTGCCTGTGATGTGATGGTATCTGGAAAAATTTCATTAATTTCAAAACGACGGTCTTCGGTATTCTTTACAAGGTTATAGGCTTTTGATACCGACAAAAGATCTTCAACCCCTTCGACTTGTGATAATTTATTTTCAAACTCCTCCCATTTTCTGAAACGGTCGATCTGGAAAAAAGCCGGGTCCTGTATGCCAATTATAATAAGATTTCCCTCCTCACCAAAAACCTCCGTAAACTTCAGGTAATCGAAATATGCAGCATCTTTTTTGGGCAGTAATGAGGCATGTTCGTATGACATCTCCACATTTCTGGCATGATAACCCCAGAAAAGGGTTATTGCTGTCAGAATACATAATAATAATATCCTATTCCGCAAGATAATGCCAGAAACCTTCAGCCACATAATACAATTTAAAAACGAGATGCGAAAATAAAGGAAATAATTGAAAATGCAGGATAAAAAATTGTGTTTCCCTGCATCAGACGTTCGCTTTAAACCATATTTAACAGGATTTAATTTTATTCAACAGTCGAATGTGGATGTTTATGAATAAATGAGGGGTTATTGCTCTGAATGAAACCCCTGAAAATGGCTAGTACCGGTTACCTGAAGAATCAATCATGGGAACAAAACGTACCGGTAAAATTCGTTCTTCCTGTATCTTACCCCTTCTTTTCCTGAGAAGTACCAGATGCTGCACAGGATCATTGCCAACAGGAATAATCATTCTCCCTCCCTCAGCGAGCTGGTCTTTCAGTGGTTCGGGTATTTTTCCGGGAGAGGCAGTAACCATTATGGCATCGAACGGCGCGTACTGCGGCCAGCCTTTATACCCATCCCCTATCTTTGATGTTATGTTCCCGTATCCCAGCCTGTCAAACAGTGCCCGTGATTTGTGTCCCAACAACTCATGAATCTCAATTGTAAAAACCGAATCGCAAATTTCGGCCAGTATAGCTGCCTGGTAACCCGATCCGGTGCCAATCTCAAGCACCTTGTCTGTTCGTTTCAGGTTCAGTGCTTCAGTCATAAATGCTACAATGTAGGGCTGCGATATTGTCTGACCTTCTTCTATCGGCAGTGGCGAATCAGAATAAGCAAACGGGATGTCTGCATCGAGCACAAACTTATGACGTTCAACTCTTTCGAAAGCTTCGAGCACATTTTTATTCTTTATACCGCGTTTTATTATCTGGTCTTCAATCATCTGTTTTCGTTGAACAAAAAATGGATCGGCATTTTGGCCGCACGACAATAAGGGAAGCAGAAGCATCAATAAACCAACAAATCCTTTCATAGTTATTTCGTTTGTTATACTATACGGACAAATTATGGATGAGTTACCCATTGATGCAGCATGGATCATCAGCAGCAGAAAAAAAAAGAAATTCCCGCAGGACATTTACTGTCACTGCAGGAATCGTTGTAAAACCATTAACTAAAACTATTCTGCTGTTGTTTCTGCTTCACGCATTGTCAGGCCTTCAGGCTTCATTTCCCAGTATTTACCCACCATTTCCCTGTCGTAGGTATTTGTTACGTTTTCAATATCATAAATAATATCAACCATTTTTTCATCCAGGAAAATGCTTTTTCCTTCAGGAACCTTCAGTGTTATGAACATTCTCTGGTCACGCCACTTATCCCCCTCTTTCAGGAAAAAATAAGGGTCAAACATTAACACCGAATCCTTGAGCCGGAAGCTGTATTCCAGGTCATCGGCATGATCTCTTGCAAGATCGCGGGTACGTCCTTTGGAGGTTTTCCTTAATGTCACTACAAACTCATCGCCACCCGCCTTTTCAATATCCAGCTGAGGGGTTCCCAACATAATTTTTTCTCCTCTTGCCTGCATCACTTTCAGGTGGTTCAGGTCCCAGCTGTGGGCGGCATAACCTTTATAGATATCGTCAGCCAGTTGCAGGTATAAAACCTGGCAAGTATCGCACCCCAGCGAATTGTTTACAACCACAGTTGATTCATTCCGGAAGTTGCGAAGCTGGCTTGTGGAAATTACAAACAAGGCAATCAGTGCCAGCAACCATACACCTGCCAGTCCAAGGCCTACTGCAGTATTATTTGACTTATACCTGAAAACCAGTTTTGAACCTATATAAATCATGGCAAGCATTGGAATTCCGGCCAGGAAACCCAATGTAATAACTCCCATAGTTACAGTTCCTGCATCCACCAGGTATTTAAGCACATCGGGAAAGTGTATTTCAGGTCCCCATACAAGAGGCATTCCCTGCACCAATGACTCCCCAACTGCAAGGGTCGATATCAATCCCAGCAATCCCAGTATGCCCGATATAATGAGCACGACCCCTAAAATCACAACTAAAATCTTCAGCAAAAGCGACAGAACATGAAAGGCTACTTCACCAGCTCCCTTCATTTTTTTTTTACCCTTTTCATAAGAGTCCGACTGCCGGAATTTCTTATAGCTTTCCTGTACCTCCCTTACCTCTTCACGAATTGATTTTTCAATATTTTTTACTGTGGCTTCCTGTCCACGCATTTCAAGTCGCTGGGCAGTTGTTACGGCTTTGGGAACCGCGATCCAAAGAACTATATAGGCCAATATGGCCGCGCCGGATGTTATAAATGTAAGCACCACAAAGATTATCCGCAAAATTACTGTATCCATGTTAAAATAAGCTCCCAAACCACTGCTGACACCACCCAAAACCCGATGTTCGGGATCGCGGTACAACCTGCGTTTGCGTCTCGAGGCACTTGTAAAACCCGCCTCTTCTTCGGTCTCCTCCTCCACAAAATCTTCAGGGGTCCCCATTGTTACAATAACTTCTTCCACCCACTGCAGAGTAATTACTTTGCGCTCATCGAATGCTTTCTCAGTAAAAATTTCAGCTATCCGGGCTTCAATGTCGGCTAAAATTTCTTTTCCCTCTTCGTCTGCTCCAAAATGGTTTTTAAGGTTCACCAGGTATTTCTGCAGTACCTCATAGGCATCTTCTTCAATATGAAATACAGTACCGCTAATATTAATTGTGAATGTCTTTTTCATTTTTATTCTGTCTTAGAAATTTGCATTGGTTTATTTACTTTCAGTCAGGCTCTTGATTTTCTTATCTTTCCAACGGCATCCACCAACTCAGCCCATGAATCCTCAAGTTCAACTAAAAACTTACGTCCCTTATCGGTCAGCTCATAATATTTACGGGGAGGGCCCTGGGTCGATTCTTCCCACCGGTAAGCCAGCAAACCGGCATTTTTAAGGCGCGTAAGCAACGGGTAAAGGGTTCCTTCTACAACAATCATTTTAGCTTCCTTTAACGCCTGAATGATGTTACTGGCATAAAGCGGTTCACCATCCAATACCAAAAGAATGCAGTATTCAAGTACTCCCTTCCTCATTTGTGCTTTTGTATTCTCCAGTTTCATTTTTGATTTTTTTCTTTATTTTTTTAATAAACAACTCCCGTTTCTCTTCCTATCTTCCCTTGTTGTTCTATTTTATCCAGGCTCCATTATCAATCATCCAGGCTTCCAGGTTTAATGGTTCACTTGCGTCGGGGCTGTAATCCAAATACATCAAACCTGTTTGGCCAGCTGAAGGAATATCGGCTTCCTGCTCATTGTACAATGCCCCTAATCCAAAATGCTCTTCACTCGACATCCAGCCTTCCAGTTCAAGAGCCGGGTCGAAAGCCCTGTCAAACTGTTTCCAGTCGGCTTCATTAATTCTGGAATTATCAATTGCACTTCCCCCCTTGCCAGGTTCAATCATGGCAATTGCAATTTCATTGAAACTGCTGTTTGTTAACAGTTTCTTCCAAAACTCCTGGGCACTTACTGTAAAGCTGATCAGAATAAAGCTTACGACCACGGCTGCTGAACGAACTGCTGCTTTCCGAAAATTTGTTCTTGTTTTCATGGCTTCTGTTTTTAAAAAATTTTCTGTTTTCCTGTTTTCTGTATTCTGTTTTCCTGTTTGTTCACTATTATGACGCTCTGTTTTGCTAACCGTTACACCTTACAAAGAACTTTTTTTAAAAAACTACTTTTAATTACATTGATATTGGTAATACAAATATATGAAATAATTTTAGTACTATGCAACACAAAGTACCATAATTTTTAAAAATAAATTTTAATCCTCCTGGATACCGCAAAAAAAGCCATCTTCCGAGAGCCAGCTTTTTTAATTATGAACTAATTTCTTACTTTTTAGAAGGTAAACTTAACTCCCGGCAATATGCCCCAGGTTGACGAGGTACTTAGGTCATCTGCTAACTGTACATTTTCGTTGAATTTAGACACATCGGGTGCATTAAGCTGATAAACAGGCTGCCCGTTCTGAAAGCCTGCAACCTTTAACAGATGGATGTTATCGTACCCGTTTGTAATACCAAGGTTTTAATTGGCGCCCCTGTTTTAATTGATCCTGTTTCAAACATCCAGCACATCAAGCGTAAGCTGCAAAGTTCCCCTGCGGGCACTTCCCAAATCGGTAAACAGTTCCTGTGCAAATTTGAAATCGAAGCGGTTAAGCCAAGGTTCAAATTTACCGGAATGTTCGGCACATTCACCTTTATGGCTGCTCAGGTAATCATTGTTTTCAGTAAAATTCCGGAATGCATCACGTTGCTCCTGTGCAGATGCAATAACATTCCCATTAGAAGTAATTCCTGCAAATTTTCAACATTTTGTTGCTAAACTTTTTAATCTTTGACAACGCCCTGAACGTATTACAATGTATTCAAGAGAAAAAAAATTGTTAAAGCTTTTGCCCCATTTTTGATAAAATAAGACCAAAAAAGGTTTTATTAAATTTGAATTATTTATTTTTACCGCCCGAATCAGAGCACAAATTCAGAAAATAGTGGAGATGGAACAGGTACAAATCGACCGGATGCTGGAGGAGAAAGGATTTATTGACGAAACGGTAAGTCCCGGTGTAAAGCTGGTGGAAGAGATCAACCGGCTCAGGAAAGAAAAAAATGCAGTGATATTAAGCCACTTTTACGTGGAAAGCGAACTGCAGGACATTGCCGATTATGTAGGCGACAGTTTGGGCCTGGCGCAGGCAGCCGCTCAAACCGATGCCGACATTATCGTTTTCGTTGGTGTGCATTTTATGGCCGAAACTGCAAAAATTATTAATCCCAATAAAAAGGTGATCCTTCCCGACCTGAAAGCCGGCTGTTCGCTTGCCGAATCGGCCCCGGCCGATGCCTTTGCCCAATTCAAGGCACAATATCCTGGCCATAAGGTAATAACCTATGTGAATGCCACGGCTGCCCTGAAAACCATGTCGGACATGGTTTGTACCTCGGCCAATGCCAAAAAGATCATCGACAGTTTTCCAAAGGACGAAAAACTGATTTTCGGCCCCGATAAAAACCTGGGCAATTACCTGAACAGCATTACCGGCCGCAGTATGGTGCTCTGGGACGGTGCCTGCATGGTACACGAACAATATTCGGTCGAAAAGATTATCGACCTGATGGACAAATATCCGGAAGCGGAATTCATTGCCCACCCTGAATGCGAAAAACCGGTTCTTTTGCTGGCAAAACATATTGGTTCAACTACCTCCCTGCTCAATTATGTACAAAGCAGCCCGGCGCAAAAATTTATTGTTGCCACCGAAAGCGGCATTTTGCACCAGATGAAAAAAGCCTGCCCCGACAAGCTGTTTATCCCGGCACCATCGGTCGATTCCACCTGCGGCTGCAACGACTGTACCTACATGAAACTGAACAGCCTGCAGAAACTCTACATCTGCATGAAACACGAGCAGCCTGAGATTATCCTGCCAACGGATATCATTGAAAAAGCCCGGATCCCCATTGAACGGATGCTGGAGATTTCAAAATAAAGATCAGACACTAGATGTTTAGACACAAGTAGCAAGACTGAATAAATCCTATCATTTTACCTGTTTTTCTTTGTCTTGATACCTGATACTAAACGTCTAGATACTAAAATTAAAAAGGCACAAGACAAGAAGACACAAGTAGCAAGACTGCATAAATCCTATAGGTGCTCTTGATTTTTCCTGTCTTGATACCTGGGACTATTTGTCTTGATACAATGTTTCAGCAAACTCTTTTCCAACAAATTAACAGCCACACACTGAAATTCATTTTCATTTACATATCCAATATTTGTAAAAAATGAAACATTATGGAATCATTGAGAATTGAAATAATTAATCCAAAAGCTAAAAAATTAATTAAAAATTTAGCCGATATGGATTTAATAAAAATTAAAAAAGAAAATTCCAGCTCTGATTTTAAAAAGTTATTTTCCCAAATACGTAAGAATTCTGAAAATGCCCCTTCCCTGGAAGATATTTCAAAGGAGGTGGAATTGATCAGGAAAGCCCGCCATGAAAAGTAAAAAAGCTATTCTGGGTACCAGAATTTGGATTAGCTTTCTGATTTCCAAAAACTTTCATGAACTGGATTAGTATATTTTTGAATGAAAAAATAAAATTAATCTTTTCAGATGAACTGCTTAGTGAATTTCTCAGTGTGACCGGAAGACCAAAACTGAAGCGTTTTTTTTCAGAAACCGGCTTAAAACATTTGCTACGTCTGATAAAAAAAAATTATTTCAGCATTTCTTTATTTAATAAAGAAAGAATAACATCCACCCTTAGCGGGCATGGATGCCATCTGCGCATGCCTTGATACCCGATACTACGTGTCTTGATACTTTGCTTGATGCCTGGTCGGTTCCAAACCAGACAGCAAAGGAGCAAGCATTAAAAAGCAGGCATCAGCTGGTTTTTGAATCCGCCCTGTCGGCATACTGCGCCTTTGGAAAAGGGATTACGGCTTCAGCTACCCTCCAATACAACAGCCCGGCAAATGAGATCCAGGGAAAATCATTCAGCGATGCCCTCTATTTCATATCACTGGAGAAAACCTTTTCAAAAAACCTGAAAGTTGGCATCATAAGTGGTCTGCCACTGGCAAATAACTTTACCTACCAGGGACATGAAGGCACAAACAGCAACTTCACCCACTACTCCACCGGGAAGCTGCATCTTTCAACCCTTCCCTTATGGTTTAAGATAAATTACCGCTTCACATCAGGTCGGGAAACCCGCAACATAGAACGGGCAAAATCAACTCCCGAACCTGAAATCAGAAAAGGGTTCTGAGTGTCCTTTCATTTGGCTGATTTTAAATCCTTCCCGACTGTTTATGGCCTTACTGAATTCAGTCTACATTCATATATAATTCAGTGTAAATTCAATTATAATTGAGTTTACATTGAATTAACATTGAATTTATATTGAGTTTATATTGAATTTAATCAGGAGAAGGTATCTTGTATTTCTTTGGGAAAGTAAGGTTAAGGCATGCCTTCTGTAATGTTTCGAAAAAAAGGTTGGTGATAAAGCAGGGGGTCGCAGGGGTTTGATTCACAACCCCCATTCATATTCCGAAACCGCATTAATAAATACTTAATAAAAGGGAGAATTGTGGCGGCAGGTCGATCCAATTTTGCAGCACTGGCAATGAATGCTTTAGGGGGTTAATCCAATGCATTCGCTTACCTGGGGACTCATGCCTGCAAACTATCAATATGTGCCTTAACAGGAATGTTCTGTCAGGCCGACCGGTAATGTGGATCATTAAATTATGAATCTGCCGGATGCAAAGGTTGGGGAGATGTATTTATTTAGGAAACAGTTCAGTTTGATCCACAATTTTCCCGCTCGTATTTTTCCATTTGCCGGGTAATTACGAGCAATTCCTTGAGATCTTCATCGTTTTTCTGCGTTTCGCATAAATGTATAAAACGCATCAATGCTTCACGGTAATCGTCTTCAGTGTGTATTTCCAATATTCTTTGCATAAAATCAGTGTGCATCAAGCCAGTTTTTTGCTGCATTCATTTCGACCGTCAGTGGTATGTCCAGTTCAACAGCATGTTCCATTTCATTTTTAACAATCTGTTTCACTCTTTCAAGCTCGGGCAAAAAAACATCAAAGTTCAGTTCATCGTGTACCTGCAGTATCAATTTCGATTTTAAATTTTCATTTTTGAACTTCGAATAGATGTTGATCATTGCCACTTTAATAATATCGGCAGCTGATCCCTGGATGGGTGCATTAATGGCATTTCGTTCAGCCATCCCGCGAACCATCGCGTTTGCAGAGCCGATGTCATTTAAATAACGTTTGCGTCCTTTAATTGTTTGCACGTATCCTTTGTTTCTGGCCAATTCTATCTGGTTGTCCATGAATGCTTTAATTTTTGGAAAATTTTCGAAGTATCCATCAATCAGTTCCTTTGATTCCGTGCGTGGTATATTCAGCCTTTGCGACAAGCCAAATGCCGATATGCCGTAAATGATGCCGAAGTTGGCGGTTTTGGCTTTTCGACGCATATCGGAAGTAACCTCATTTTCAGGCACCTTGTAGATTTTGGCAGCCGTAATGGCATGAATATCCTTTCCTTCCCTGAATGCCTTTGTCATTTCCTCATCGCGGCTCATTGCGGCCATTATTCGCAGTTCGATCTGCGAGTAGTCGGCCGACAGGAATACATGCTGCTCATCGGAAGGAATAAACGCGCGGCGTATTTCCCTGCCGCTTTCATCGCGGATGGGAATGTTCTGAATGTTGGGGTTTACCGAGCTTAGCCTGCCGGTAGCGGTGATTGCCTGGTTGAAGGAGGTATGCAATTTGCCCGATTTTTTGTTAATCAGCAGCGGCAATGCTTCGACATAAGTCGACAACAGTTTTTTCAACCCCCTGTATTCAAGTATTTTATTTATAATCGGGTGCCTGTCGGCAAGTTTCACAAGCACTTCCTCGGAAGTGGAATACTGCTTTGTTTTGGTTTTGCGGACATTGGAATCGATTGCCAATTTTTCGAAAAGGATGGGCCCCATCTGTTTGGGCGATGATATATTGAACTCCTCTCCTGCCAGCTCAAAGATTTCTTTCTCAATTTGTATGATCTGTACCCGGAGGATTTTGGCATATTCCTTCAGAACTTCTGCGTCGAGCCTCACCCCGGCCTGTTCCATATGTACCAGAACGGGCACAAGGGGCATTTCCACCTCCTCGAACAAGGCGCGCATTTCAAATTTTTCAAGTTCCACGTCAAGCACAGCTTTGAGCTGAAGGGTCAGGTCGGCGTCCTCGCAGGCATAGTCGCACAACCTGTCAACAGCCACCGAGCGCATGCTTATCTGGCCACTCCCTTTTTTACCGATAAGGCTTTCGGTTGTCAGCTTCTCATAGTTCAGGTACACACTGCACAGGTGATCCAGGTTGTGTTTCTGTTCGGGCTGTATCAGGTAATGGGCCAGCATGGTATCGTAAAGCCTGCCTTTCACCTCAATGCCGTAGTTATCGAGCACAAGCAGGTCGTACTTCATGTTTTGCCCGATTTTCATTATACGCTCATCTGCAAAAACTTCCCTGAACTCTTCCAGTATCCTTGTTGCTTCCTCCCGGTTCGAAGGAAGCAGCACACAATACGCTTCATGTTTTCGGAAAGCGAACGACAGGGCAACAATATCGCAGGTGTGGGTATCGAGGCCAGTGGTTTCGGTATCGAAACAGAAGGCATCGCTAACCGCCAGTTCAGCCCTGAGGCTGGCACGCTGCATTTGGTTTTCAACAAGGTAATACTGGTGCGGCACCGAGTCGATTGTGAGTTTTGTAACCGCTGAAGCCTGCACTGCAATATCATCCCCAAACAACGATTGCTGTACGGCACCTGTTGGTTTAACCTCTTCCAGGTTTAGCCGGCGGGTAAGGGTCCTGAATTCCAGGTCATCGAATACAGCCTTCAGGGCCTCTTTATTTATCTCTTCACGGATAAGCTTTTGCTTGTCGAATTCAATGGGTGCATCCCTTATAATTGTAACAAGCTGTTTTGAGAGCATAACCAGCTCCTTATTTTCGGAAAGGTTATCTTTAAGTTTCCCCTTTAACTTATCAAGGTTTTCATAAATTCCATCGATGCTCCCGAAATCGGTTATAAGTTTCTGGGCTGTTTTAGGGCCCACACCCGGGCATCCCGGTATGTTATCCGAGGCATCCCCCATCAGACCCAGCAGGTCGATCATTTGCCCGGTACTTTCAATACCGTAATTTTTCTTCACCTCCTCAGGCCCCCAGATTTCAGCGGCCCCACCCGCCTTGGCCGGTTTGTACATGCGTACATGTGGTTCAACCAGCTGGGCATAATCCTTATCGGGGGTCATCATATAAATGTCGAAACCCTCGGCTTTGGCTTTTTCGGCAAGGGTGCCGATAACATCATCGGCTTCATATCCCGCCAGTTCGATTATTGGTATGTTAAAAGCTTCGATAATATTGCGGATGTAAGGAATTGAGGCACGCAGATCTTCGGGCATAACTTCCCTTTTGGCCTTATACTCCTTATACATGGTATGCCTGAAAGTAGGAGCCGAAACATCAAATACCACGCCTATGTAATGCGGGTTTTCAGCTTCAAGCAGCTGTACCAGTGAATTGGTGAACCCGAGCATGGCGGAGGTATTTACCCCTTTTGAGTTAAACTGCGGATTCCTTATAAAAGCATAATAACTGCGGTAAATCAACGCATAGGCATCGAGCAGGAATAATTTCTTCGAACTGTTTTCAGACATAATATTTCCCTGTTTTGCGGTCAGGATCAAAAGAGGCAAAATTTATACTGTTTCGTATTCCAGGTGAATATTCACACCTTTGACCTCTGACGGTGCTTATAAAATGAACAAATTTATAAAAAAAGCTTTCGCCATGCGTATCATTTGGCATGCCAATACCCGATTAATTGTGAATCGCGGCACAAAGTACCCCGTCGAAACCTGCCTGTTAATTAATTACCTGCAGGTAAAGGCGATAATTTTTCCGGTGTTCACCGTCTTTTTTTCTATTTTTACGGCCTGAAAAATTCAGAACAGTACAATGAAAAAACAAACAGTTCTCAGCGGAATAAGGCCAACCGGCTATTTACACCTTGGTAATTACTTTGGTGCAGTACGAAATTTTATACGGATGCAGGAAGATTTTACCTGCTTCTTTTTTATTGCCGACATTCACTCGCTTACAACACATCCCACGCCCGAAAACCTTCAGGCAGGGGTGAAGCAGGTACTGGCAGAATACCTGGCCTGCGGCATCGACCCTGAAAAAGCCACAATTTACATCCAGAGCGATGTGCCGGAAGTGACCGAACTGTATACCATCCTTAACATGAACGCATACCTGGGAGAACTGGAGCGCACCACATCGTTCAAGGACAAGGCACGTCAGCAGCCCGACAATGTGAACGCAGGGCTGCTCACCTACCCTGTTCTGATGGCAGCCGACATCATCATTCATAAGGCCAATTTTGTACCCGTAGGAAAAGACCAGGAACAAAACCTGGAGATGGCCCGCAGGTTTGCAAAACGGTTCAACCATATGTACGGGAAAAAGGTTTTCCCCACACCAAAGCCCTACACCTTCGACGGAAAAGATATGATTAAGGTTCCGGGCCTTGACGGCAGCGGGAAAATGGGCAAATCGGAAGGAAATGCAATTAACTTGTATGAGGATCCAAAGTCGATCCGTAAAAAAGTGATGCGCGCGGTAACCGATTCGGGTCCTACAGAGATGAACCAGGATAAACCGGAACCCATCCGCAACCTGTTTACCCTTATGGAAATTGTTTCGGAACCTTCAACAGTTGCCCATTTCAACGAGCTCTACAACAAATGTGAAATCCGTTACGGCGATATGAAAAAGCAACTGGCAGAGGATATTATCTCTTACACCTCTCCAATTCGTGAGCGAATTATTGACATTTTGGAAAATGATGCGTATCTTGCAAAAGTTGCCCGCATGGGGGCTGAAAAAGCACGTGAATCGGCATCAAAAACACTTGCAGAAGTAAAGGAAGTAGTTGGATTCAGAAAGTTGTTTTAACAACATATATACCCTAAGTATATGGTTGCCGGGCTGTTGCCCGGCTTTTTTTGTTGAAGCGTCTGCCACCCGTCTCTCTTTTTAGTGCAGAATTAATTTTTCCTTAAACGCTAATTTGATGGTTTTAGCCAGGCTATCGGCTCTGATTTTAAAATTTGAATTTGGAGTAGAAGTATTTCCACTGTGTTTGGTAAATCGGCCGTATGAATTAAGGAGTATTCCCTTTTGCAAAGAAGGGCACACCGCTTTTCCCGTTTTTGATTGCATCGAGGTAAGCTTCCGATGCCTCCTCAGCAGTTAAATACGGAGATGGATCAAGGCCCATCATTTTTGCTGTTTCAGCAACCAACGGCGGATGAATTACAATTATTTTCTTATCTGGATCTGTTTCAAGGGCAGCAGCACGTACAAATCCTTCCAGGGCTGCATTCACCATGGCTATGGCAGCCGAACCCGGCATAGGCCTGTAGGCGAAGATTCCTCCGGTAAGCAGGATGACACCCCCGGGATTCAGGTAGGAAAGTGCTTTCTGAAGCAGTTTTACCTGCCCCATCAGTTTATTCCTGTACGACAGGTCGAATTCAGCTGATGTAAGGCTGTTCAGCTCACCAAATGCTGCCCTGCCGGCTGCACAAACAACGGCATCGACCTTCCCCGTATGATCGAGCAGGGCTTTTACGCTATCTTCATCTTCGATATCGACCCGAGTCTCCGAATTCCGGGAGGCCCCGGTTACCTGATATCCCGATTCTTCCAGTTTTTTTACAACCGCACTGCCCAAAGTACCGGTTGCCCCTATTACTATTGCTTTCATTTCGCTATATTTTGTTTGTTAAAAATTTGTATTCCCTGTTCAATAACATCGTGCAACAGCTTTTCAAACAGGCCCGATTAAAAAATGTTGCATGTGTGGTCAATGGTAAGAGATAAATCTTCCATTTTTACATGAGATACCGACATATTTACATTTTTTTTTACCCATTCCTGTTGTAAATTGCCCATTGAAAGATATGCCAAAACAAAAAAATGCTGAGGTTTCGTGTATGCCCTTTCGATTTTTGACAAATTCAAAGAATTGGATTACTACCCGCAGCCTTTCAGTACAACTGTTAGTATGGTATAATTTACGAAATTTACCGGACCAGCCGGCCATATGTATACATAGTTGCCCCAACAGGATTAAAAGGACAACAGGGAAGTTGACAATTAAACCAAACAGTTATAGGGAGGCCTGCAGGAACTTTTCCTACAGGCTTCCCCTTTTTTTGGCCGCGCGGCAAACTGCCACGAACACCTTTTCCGGCAGGTTTTATTTTTGATTTAAAAAAAATGAAGCAATTAAAGCTCAACAACAGAATTCACCTCACCAGGGCCGGTGTTGTTGGGTACGAATTTGTCGGCTTCAGGTTCATTCCTCCATTCCGAATCGTTTACCAGATACTTGAACTGGTATGAGTTCCCGGCATTGAATTTCAGGGTCTGGGTAAACCCTCCCGATTTTAATTTTTTCATGGGCTCACAATTTGTATCCCAATTGTTGAAATCACCCGGGATTCTGACTATTTCCACATTATCAATGTCATTTCTAAGGCTGAAAGTTACTTTGCAGACCTCATTATTTTTAAGGTATTGTTTTTTTATGCTCATTATTCGTGTATTGGTTAATGACTCTGTGAATTCAAACAAAAATAAGTTAATTAATTCTATTGCATACAACAACTTATACTGAAATTGATTTGTTCAGCCCTGTGGGCATTAATTATTCACATTGAATTAACAAATTTTGTGTCTGTTAACGGGCTCATTAGTAACCCGATCAATCCGAATTTATACTTTTTTGTGTCATTCTCCTCGAAAATCGAACCACAAACGAATGGGGGCATCTTGGTTGCCGCTGTGTCCGCTGTAGATTCCTTTCTGACCTGCTGGACCCAGCCTTTCAGCCTGTTTAAACTTGGTACCGATGGCCGGAATTTCATACAGAAACGAAAGGTCGCCTTCGGGGAACGGCGGATGTGTGCCCCCGGCCACATGTTCAGGTTCTTTGGGTTGAAACAGCTGAAGGTACAAATTGGGAGTCTCGGCTATTACAGTGAAAGGCGACTCTTCAGTTTCAAATGCGGCCCAGTAAAGGTTTCCATGGTAGCCTTTAAATTCGGGATAAATAA
>OBJA01001278.1_pt1 | contig 17940 bp, 17 predicted proteins | sample 1519751 | NCBI WGS metagenome assembly OBJA01 (sample SAMEA3881238, study PRJEB22517) | soil metagenome | biome: lake sediment; feature: soda lake sediment; material: sediment, water from around vicinity | place: India | collected 2013-12-23 | depth 3 m | reverse complement strand
GCCGCGGCTCGTCGAGCCAGACCTCGACCTCGCTCATGTCGGCGCCCTCGAACGGCGGGGACGCTTCAGGTCGCTGTCCTGCAACTCCCGGCCCAGAACGTCATCAGCGGCAATTCGATCAATGTCCTGTGCCAGCCCCAACACCATCAGCGCCCGCAGCACGACCGACAGGCTGGCGCTGGGATTGCCCTCCTCCAGTTTGCGGATCGTTGGCACGGTAACGCCCACCCGCTCGGCGAGCATGGCCTGGGTCAGTTTGCGGCGCAGCCGGGCCGCACGCAGGCGCTGGCCCAACGCGGCCAGTTGACGGCGCTGGGCGGGATGGGTGGGTGGGGTTCGCTTCGACATAGACAATATAATTTCATATATCTTATTTAATAGAAAGTATATTTTCTATAAATCATCCCTGAACATCGCCCTAGGACCACCAAGAATGCTTGGAACTGGTTCGAGGAGGCGGAAACCAGCGACGTGAAACCAGCCCACCGGGCCACGTTCCGCTGACTATCCTTAAGAGGCAACGGAACTGCATGGATTTTTAATAATTTTTTTGTCATTATGGCCGTTGGAGACTATGATGTCTCTATCCCTGAGGCAACGACGATGAAACGATTGGAACAATTGAAATGCCACTTGCGCCCCGGCCATGTGTACCGGCGCGCGGACTTGGCTCAATGGTCGAAGAGCGTCGACCGGCACGCCCGTGAACTGATCGAGGTCGGTGTACTACGAAAACTCCAGAACGGGCTGTACCATTACCCCAAGGCCTCTGTATTCGGGCAGGTTCCGCCGGAAGAGCAGGCGCTCGTACGCACCTTTCTCAAAGAAGACGACTTCCTGCTCACATCGCCGAACGCCTACAACGCCCTGGGACTGGGCACGACGCAGCTTTATAACACCCGCGTCGTGTACAACCACAAGCGCCACGGCCGTTTCATGCTGGGCGGCATGCCCTTCGAATTCCGTAGGAAACCCCGTTTCCCCCGGCAGCTGACCGAGGAGTTCCTGCTCGTCGACCTGCTGAACAACCTGTCCGAGCTCGCAGAGGACGCGACCACGGTTCGCGAACGCGCGCGCACCAAGGCGAAGGCACTGGACGCCACCAGACTGCGTCGGGCCGCGCGCGACTATGGCAAGGTCGGCACGCGCAAGTTCCTCGACCAGGTGCTGGCGGATACCAGCTGATCCCTTTCTCCACGAGCGATCTGATTTCCCGGATCTGATCCGTCAGGATCATTCGAAGCTAGTCGGTTGGGTGTCGCTCTTGTTGCGATCGATATTGAGTTCAATTTCCCCTGCTTCCCGGCCAATCTCGGCCAGCAGACTTCCCAGCTTGACGCGCCCTTCCGGCTTCACCGCCGCTTCGAGGATCGCGCGAACTTCAGCTTCCATGCTACGCCCACGCCGAGCAGCCCTCACTTTGAGGGCGCGATGGGTTTCGTCGGGCACATTTCGCACAGTAATGGATCGCATGCATCAAATCTCCTTAAATGCATTCAAGACGCCGTAAACCACCGCTTTTCCCCACACTCATCGGCGCCGGTCGGACGCCCTTCACCGGGTCGATCGGCCCAGCGGCCGGTAGGCCGGGTGGTGAACCGGCGGAACCGTCGCCGTCACTGTGTACCGAGCCAGCCACGCATGCACTGCCTGGCACGGCCACAGCCGATGACGACAACCCGGTGGCTCAATGCGCGGCGGCAGCGGATCCCCAGCCGTCAGCTTGTTGCGCAGGCGACCGAGCGAGATGCCGAGTAGCCGGGCGATGTCTGCGTCGGTGTAATAACTAGCTTCATCATTGGAACGCTCTTTCCTCACGTTGAAACTCCTATGTCGGGCCTTCGATCATGCGAAGGTGACATAGGATAGCAACGCGGATTTCGCGAACACTACGAAAAACGTTATCGTGCGCGCCGAGGGATTGCCTTATGCTTCGCTTCCAAGGGCAATTCGGCATCCATCTCCGCCAGAACTTCATCGTGCGGGACGCTTGGCCGCGGATCGTCAATGACTTCCTGAATCTCCGCAGCCAGCCACTCGTTATAGGCTGCGGCCTCATGCGCCTTGCGAAGCACTTCACCGCGGCCGCGGCCACCCGCCGTCGTTTCCTTCTGCTCTGGATCCCATTCGCTGGTGTCGAACTGCCCCGCCGTGATACCGATCTCGCGTAGGACGTTGAGCGCTACGGTCGGATTGCCGAACCGACGCGGCTCCGAACCACGGGCCTTTGCCAAAATCACAGACCCAGTGCGCGTGGCGATCTCCACCAGGAAAGCACCGCCCAAGGCTTTCAGCCTTACACCAGCAACGGCGCCGACATTCTGCGCAGTGCGTAGTTGCCCCAGGGTCATTGTTTGCATAGCCATCTGCGAAAGTCTTACAGGAATCTAACTAAATGAATCCACGCCAAGCATCCTGTTCAACGCTTCATCTACGCACCGGAAGTTCACCATCTCCTGCTCCAGGCGCACCCCCTCGCGGATGCGATTGTCACGCAGATCATCGAACAATGCTTGCTCTGCAGCGGTAAGTCTGGACAGATCGCATAACACCTGATCCTGCTCACGCCCCCAAAAATCCTTGTGGGCCATCAGGGTGGACCGATCCATCAGGAAAGATTCCACATGCCCGAAGTGGCTGCGGAGCCGATCGAGGATGGCAAAACCGTGTGTATCGATGTCACCCCAGTAATAAGCGGTACAGCGTTCCAACCACTGCGCCTTGGCCAGGGCCTCCCATCCGTAACCTGCGCCGAAGATAACGATCCCGCCCTCGACTGGAGGAAACGCCAAGAAGTTGGTTTCATTCTCAGTGATGAATACGCGGCGCACCGGCACATCCAGCCTGGAAAAGCTTTCGGCGTCCAAGGTTATATCGGGCACGCTGGCGCCTGGCAGCAAAGCAAGACGCCTGTCGAGCACCCGAAACCGGATGCGCGCAGGCTTATCCAGAAAACCATAGCGCGCAGAGAACTGGCTAACTCCGTTGCGTCTTGTATCGATAGCCTCGAGCGGCAACACCAGATCCAGCCACTCCGCGAGCGTTCCCCGATGCTTCTCGATAAACTTGCTATGCATTCCGGCGATGTCCACCTGCCGCAGGTAGATACCGGGCCGGGGATGGCGCTGAACCCAGCCCGCAACGGCAAGCAACCGCTCCCAATCGCTCGCCAAATCAAGTGCCCGCAGCGGCCTCCTGGCGAGCCAGGCCACCAGATCCGGCTGTTGCGAACGGGTGAGCGCAACAAGGTCGCTGAATCGCTCCACCTCGCGCCGCTTGCCAATCAACCCGAGCGCACTATTGATGTCATCGATCCACACGGACTGAGGCACACGCTGGATACCCAGTATTCTGTGATTGACCTCCCGCAATTCGATGCGCACCTTCGGCATGGCATCGAGATCGGCCATCCACGCCCGAACCCACTCAAAATGCTCTGCCATTTCCGAAGAAGATGGGCCCTTCAGCCGGAGGCGCAGCGGGAAGATCGTCTCGCCACCGACTAAGTCGCGTAACAGATCGCCGCGGTCCCACAATCGGCGCAACTGCGCCCTTAGACCATCTGCCGTCGTCCAGTTCACGGATGGATCGGATTTGCGCGGCATCCCGCTTGCCGCTCCAGTCACGCCGACAGCTCCGCCTTGCGCGCCCGATACTCTTCGATGGACAGGTTGCGCAGTCTCGATTCACGTCCGTCTTCGTTGTGCACGAAACCGACGCTGGCAACGTATGGTTCGATGATGTGAATCTTCTGCAGTGGCGTCACGATCAGAAGTTGCAGGTTGAGCTGCTGGAACAACTTCAGCCCGTATTGTGCCGATTCGTCCGATCCCCGACCGAAGGCCTCGTCGATGACGACGAAACGGAAGGAACGTGAACGCACCGCGCCCCACTCCAGACCGAACTGGTAAGCGAGACTCGCGGCTAGAATGGTATAGGCAAGCTTCTCCTTCTGACCACCGGATTTGCCGCCGGAATCGGAATAGTGATCAAACTCGGATCCATCCTCGCGCCAGCGCTCGCTCGCGGAAAACAGGAACCAGTTGCGCACGTCGGTTACCTTGGCTGTCCAGCGGCGATCCTGCTCCGACAGTCCCTCCCGACCGCGGAAGCGGTCGATTATCGCCTTGACCTGGAGGAATTTGGTTTCCGAATACTGCGCATCTTCGGAGCCGGTCAGCGACCCTTCGGTGCAGGCACGCAACTCAGCCTGGAAATCACGGATTTCGGTATCTGGACTGGGCCGAGCCTCCAGAACGATGTAACGCCCGTCATTGTAATCGATCCGCGTGAGAGACTCGTTGATGCGTGCGATACGCTCCCTGATGGTCTCACGCTCGCGCGCGATCTGGGCGTTGAAATTGGCGATCTCGTTGATGGTATTGACGTTCAGAAGCTCCTTGAACCGGGCTTCGAAACGAGGCAGATCGTCCCGAACCAACTGATCGAGAAGATTACGATATTCCGCGACTGCGTCGATGCTGGCATCAAAATCGGCAGTTTCAAGCTTGTAGGTATCCTTGAAGGCTGTCATCGCCTTGATGATTTTCTCCGCGAGCCGTTCCAACCGCTTGGCCTCTGCATCCATACGCGCCTGCAGTGCATCGCGCAGCTCGCGTTCGCGATTGTCGCACGATTCGACCGACAGCTGATGTTCGCCGAGCACCTCTGCGCGCAGCGCCTCCAACCGGAAGCGTATATCATCGGAGACGTCGACAGATAATGCAGCGGTTTGCCGTCGCGTCGCCTCGGCCGCCTCCTGCTTGGCCTCCACACTGCCGATCTCCTTGTCGATCGCCGACAGCGCCGCTTCGCTCTCCTTCAACGCAGCCAGCAATCTTTCAAGCTGAGCAGAGAGCTCCCGCAAAACATTGTTGCTTTCCTCCAGTTGCGCCCTTTCGTCCTGCAGCCGGGCGACGTCGGCCGAGCAGCTTTTCCAATCGATCTCGCGGAAGTCGTGGAGCTCGTTGAGCGCGGTCAGCGCATCAAGTTGCCCACGCAACGTCGCTCGCTCATTCTGCGCATCGGCAATGCGCCCCCCGATTTCGCCCAATTGCGTTTCAAGCGCTTTCCTCTGCGCATCCAATGCGGCAATCTTGGCGGCGTTGCTCCAGCCGAGCACATAGCGACCGGGATCATCGAGCCGATGGCGGTCATCCTTTTCATGGCGCTCTCCGGGCGCCTTGATCTGGCCAGCGCGGGTGAGCGCCCGCGTTTCCCTGCGAAACTGCTCTTGCGTGGCACAACAGGCGTAATCGAAGCGATGCCCGAGTTCACGCTCCAGCCAGCCGTAGAACATCGAACCTGGCTTGATGGCGACCTTGCGCACCAGGGAATCGGGGTGCATCTCCGGCAGGTTGGACTGGCGCATCGTGCGCACCCGGAAATACACCAGGCGTCCCGCAAGATGCGTGTGATCCACCCAGGCGGCCACGTCGGCATAACTGGCATCCGGCACCAGCAGTGACAGGCCGAAGTTGCGCAATACGCGCTCGATGGCGCCTTCCCAGTCGCGCGCATCCTCACGCACCTGGATAAGCTCGCCGGCAAAAGGCATCGACTCCTCGTCCAGACCAAGCGCCGCGCACAACGCCGCGCGCATCGACACCTGTGCAGACGGGATCTTGCTGCGTCTGGCCCTAAGACTGGCGATCTCCCCGCTGAGGATGTCATGCTCGCGCTTGCCCTCGCGCAGAGACACGCTCCATTCGGTAACCTGGTTCTGCAGATCGTTTTCCCGCTGGCTCAGAGCATCGCGCCGCTCCGAAAACTGCTGCCGCTGCGTGAGGAAGGAATCATCATCAGCTACCGGAACTTCTCTGATCGTGGCCAACAAGGTTGCATAGCGCTCTGCACGTTGCCTCCGCCGATCACGCTCGCGCTCAGCATCGCGGATCTCTGCGGCCAATTGCTGCAGGCGGTCACCTCCCTGTTCCGCCACGGCGCGCTTCAGCCTGTCCGCCTCGGCGGACTCTCGGTCGCGCTGCTCCACACGCCTGTCCTTGTGCACTGACAGGCGCGCATGTTCATCAGACAGCAGATGCAGGCGCCGATCGAGCAGGCCCAGCTTAAGCCCTGCGAAATAGGGACTCAATGCTTCCCGGCAGGTACGCTGGATCTCCAGCTCCGCTGCCTGCCCGCGGTGGCGATCACAATCGGCCACCAGCGGCGTAAGCAGTTCCAGTTGGCGCTTAGCCTTGAGCACTGCCTCGTGGGCGCGAGTGAGATCATCGAAATGCGTAATCAGCGCGGCGATCCGCGGCGCCACGTCGAAAGGTTCCAACATGTGACTGCGCACGAAGTCGGTCAGATTGCCGACTGACTTCATCGATACAGTCTGATGGAACAGCTCCAGCGCCTGTTCATTGCTGATACCAAGACGCCGCCGGAACCATGCACCGTATTTCGGAAAACTGTCCTCGATCTCTGCGCCCAGGCCACGCAGCTTCTTACGCAGTTGCGCAATATCCGATCCAAAACGGGCGAAGTTGGTGGCAATCGACAATTCGCGTTCGGCGCCTACATAGAAACGCGCAGGCTGGCCCTGAGCGTCCTTCATCCAGAATACCTGGGCCAGCGTTACGGCCTGATCGTAGCCCGCGTTGTAGAACACCCCCAGGATAACCGAATAGTTGCTGTGATCGCGTAGGCTCACGGGCCGAGCCGTGCCGGTCACCTCATTGCGTTCGGACTTGTAATGCCCGAGCACATAGGATCTTAGGGTACGCTCCTTGGCCTCCGCCCCGGCAGCCTTGTTATAGGCGACGCGGTGCGCAGGTACCAGTAAGGTCGTAATTGCATCTACCAGCGTCGACTTGCCGGAGCCGATATCCCCTGTCAGCAACCCGTTCCTGCCGTCGAGTTGCAGCGTCCATACCCGCCCATCGAAGGTTCCCCAGTTGAAGATTTCCAGCCGCTTCAGGCGAAAGCCGGACAACGCATTGTCGGCTACGAAGTCTAGCCCAAGAGAATGGGGTTCATTCATCGACGGCAGCCCCCTGTCCCTGCGCCAACTGAGCCTGATACGCTGCCAGCTGCACATCGAAGTCGGCGAGCCATTGCGCATCGACGAAGGCCTTGAGGATGCGCCGCACCTCGAAACTCGGTGGGCCGCCTGCAACCCTGAGGCGCCGGAGAAATCCCAGCTCGACGATCTTGTTGATGTGCGTGTCGATCTGATCGATGAGTCGGGCTTCGTTGCTGCTGTCGGGCAGAAATACCCTTATCAGCTCGACGATGTCATCTCGCGACAATACCAAGCGGGTATCGCCGCCGCCGGCATCGAACTCAGCGAGCTTCTTGCGCAGCAAGGCCAGCAACAGGCTGACAGGGAACGACAACGGCCGGCGCGCGACTAGGCGGGGTACCCTTGGCGCAGTCTCGTCCTCAGCCAGCGCCGTTCGGCTGCGCAGAAAGGCATAACCCTCCGCCTCATCGAGCACCAGCTCAAGCCCCAGTATCGAGACATAGTCCCGGACGCGAGCCTGCAGCTTGAGCAGCGCACCCCACAGGCGATCACCCTCCTCGCGGTAAATCACTCCCTTGAGTAGCATGATCGCCAACGTCGAAAGATCTATATCGACTGACACAGAGGATTGTTGCGGCTCTTCCATCCTCATCTCACAAAGATCACGCGGGGTAGTCGGGCACGCCTTTTGACCGTCGCGCCGTCGCTTGCCGACGCCTGCCAGGCAATGACCTCAACAGCATCCTCGTCGACCACCGTTCTGAACGATTCGCTGCTCAGATGCAGATAGGCCACGAGTTCGGCCAACCCCTGCTGTAATGGCCGACTGTCAGTCAATTCCCGAAGCGTTATCTGCGAGCGATCCTGTAGGGCACGGCGGACGTGCTGGGCGAGTTGTACGTGATCAACGACCACCTGAGAATAGAGCGCAGCGGCATCGATATCGTCGCACCCCGTTTCCAGCTCGACATCCGCAATCGAAGGCCTCATCGCCGGGGTATGCAGCGGCCGCTCCAGAGGCAGCTCGATATCAGCAGCGGATTCGGCAATATCCGTCACCTCGCCCACAGGTGGGGTATCTCGCAAGGTCAGCACCTTGCTTTCGATCCCATGCAGGATGTCCATAATGCGCCGGTTCTCGAGCCAGGCTTGGTCATCCAGAAACCGCCTGAGTTGCTGCGACAGTTGCGCCACCGTACGCTGGGTATGCTCGCCGGCCTCCAGCCAGTCGTAATGTACCCGCTGTGTCCGCGCATCCGGCTTCAAAGCCTCCACTGGCGGCAAAGCCAGCACCCTCGCGAGCAGGTCCGACAATTCTTGCTGCCGGCGGTCCGACATAAGGAAATCCCAGAAGGCACGGAAGCTGCGCCCCTGATCCGAATCGGCAATTGCGTCCCGCTCTCCCATGATTTCTTCCAACAGCACGCCCTTGGCACCCTCCCATAGCGCGATACGTTCGCGTACTCGCCGATCCAACAGGCGGAAGTTGTGCTCGACCTCTCGAAAGTCGGCGAGCAGTTCCCGCGCAAGATGCATGAACTGCTGGAAGCGGTCCTTGAGCGCCGTGTCATCCAGCAGCGGGACATCTCCCGCGAGCGCCCGGGCGATCTGGCTATCGATCTCGTCACGCCGCTTTTGCAATTCCGCGATGCGCCTCGCCGGATCTGACTCGCTGCCTTCGCTCATCTGCCTCAGCAACTCGAACAAGGTCAGCAGGCGAGACTCGGTCCCGATGAAGCTACGCTCCGTGAGCGTGCCGAGCCAGGCAATGGCCTTCTCGGTTGCGGGCGTCAAGTCGAAATGCGGATCGTCAGAGCCCTGCTGGTAGAATTTACGCAGCCAACCCTTGTCAGGCCCGGCCCAATCATTCAGATAGTCAAGCGCCGGTTTCGGAAACACCTCGGACCCAAGGTGCTCGCGCAGTGCATAGAGTTCGTCCTCCAGCGCCTCAGCGAGATCGGCCGCAGCCATCACCCGCACGTTGGGTGCAACAAAAACTCGATGCAGGAAACTCGCCACCAAGGGCCCATGATCCGAACGCAACAGCCGCCACGCAGGGTGATGCGTGCGCAGGGCTTCGAGGGTGGCGAAATCCATAATCGTTACCTTAGAAGGTCGCTGGAGCGCCTCCCATTCAAATCAGGCAGTTGTCCTACCCATTCGTGGAATTTGTATGAAGAATAAACACCCTTCTCTTTTGGGGTCAATCTACAGCACAGACATGCGGACTCTTCACCGTGCTCGCGGATGAAGCCCTGATGCTCTTTTTGACCTCCAGCGTTTCCGAATCGGACATATAAATAAGAAAAAGAATTTTAAATACAATGGGTTCCAGTCGGAAAGGGAGAGCGAAGAATTCGCTTCGGCACTTGCAAGCACAATCCGGAGCGATTGCCGGATTCAATTGATCGCTCCAACGCAGTCCCCGCTATCGAATCCGCGAGATGCTGCGCGCCATCGCCGCAAGGGTGTAGACCCCCTTGAAATCTAGCAGCCCGCCCATATGGATCTGCTGCCGTCTGTTCGGACGGTAGGCTGCCGTGCTGGGGCTGGTTGAGGAACTACCGAAAGCAACGACTTAAGCCGAGCCCTCAATGCTCGCCCATGGATGGGCCTAGCGAGGACAGCATGCTTTTCTCCGCTTTCGCGTCTTCCGCTCCCGGATACCCATCGTCGATGGCCTCATTTACTTTCAAGGAGACATACGATGACGCAACAAAACCAGCCCAAAGTAACTTGGTCGATTGGTAACGGGAAGACTCTGCGCTTCAACGTCTACGATTTGGAAACGAACTGGTACGACGTCCCCGGGCTCTATATTTTCTGTTACCAGACAATGAATAGCTGGCCCGCACTCTATATTGGGCAGACTGACAACTTCCAGAAGCGCTTTGCAAACCACGAACGTCTCCCCGAGGCAATCAGGAGGGGGGCCACTCACATTCACGCACTGACGGTCAATGAACAGGCTAACCGCGATGCATGGGAAAGGACTCTGATCACCATATATCAGCCCGCAATGAACACCCAGCACGCCGCATAAGTCATACTCCCTGAATGCTTCAGCCGGCCCCATGCGGGCCGGCCTTCTTTCGTACCCCCCACCCATAGCGATGGGTACTCGCCGCGCTGCTCCTGCACCAGACTAACGGCCCGCTCACGCACTTCAAGGTTTTCAATCCCGGACCCACCATGGCGTCCCCGACCTTGGTGTCCGAAGATTGTAGAGTCCTTCGGATGGGGGCCTTGTTTTTGTCCGAAAAATGCGTCATATTTCGGACATGCCTTCGATGCAAGGTACTGATCTCCGCTCCCGGCTGCTCGCCCGGATCACATCCAGACCCGACGAGGTCTGGACGCCCGGCGATTTCGCCGATCTCGGCGGGCGCGCGGCCATCGACAAGAGCCTTCAACGGCTTGTCGCCTCCGACGAGTTACGCCGCATCGACCGCGGCCTTTACGACCGGCCCCGCAAGAACGAGCTGACCGGCCGATCGGCGGTGCCTGATTACCGCGCCGTGATCCGAGCCGTTACCCGCCGTGACCAGGCACGTGCCGTCATCGATGGCATGACGGCCGCTAACGATCTCGGTCTCACCACCGCCGTACCTGCCCGCATCGAGGTGCTGGTCGACGCCCGGCTGAAGCCCATCAAGCTCGGCAATCAGGAGATCCTTTTTAAATACGCTGCGCCCAGCCGTCTCTATTGGGCTGACCGGCCCGCCATGCGCGTCGTTCAGGCACTCTACTGGATGCAGGACATGCTGGCCCAGGACAGCGAGCGCCAGCGCGTCCAGACGGTGCTGCGCCGCCTGCTCACCGACCCTCGGCACGGTAAGGCGATCCGCGACGACCTGCGCGCCGGCCTCTCCGCCCTGCCCATCTGGATGCAGGAGTTTCTGCGCGGGCTGCTCAGTAGCCATGCCGATGCGGATGAGATGCGGCAATGAGCACCGGCGCCTACAGGCAGGTCATCACCACGGCCCCGCGTGACCGGCTCGACCTCTTTCTCGCGACGGCCAATCGGCTTGGCGTCCCGGTCAGCAATGTCGAGAAGGACTTCTGGGTCTGCTGGACGTTGAACGCGCTCTATCATGAACGTCCTGCCGGCGGACCTCGCCTCCTCTTCAAGGGCGGCACGTCGCTATCGAAAGCCTATGGCCTGATCCAGCGCTTCTCCGAAGATATCGACATCACCGTGTTCCGCGACGACCTGGACAAACCGACATCAGTCGAGGAACTGGAGACGCTGAAGAACAAGAAGCGCCGGGCGAGGCTCGACGAGATCCGGGATGCGTGCCGCGCCTACATCGCGGGGCCACTCCGGGAATTTCTCGACGCGCAGCTCGCCGGCACCACCGGCGGTGCCGGGCGTGTCGAGATCGACGAAGACGATCGGGACGGTCAGACCTTGCTGCTCTGGTATCCGGAGGTCGAGCCCCGCGATGATGCCTATGTGCGTCCGGCCGTGCGCATCGAATCCGGCGCGAAGTCGGCACTCGATCCCCACCGTTCCGTCACGATCCGTCCCTACATCAGCGAGGAGGCCGCGGGGCTCAATCTGGCGGTCACCGACGTGACTACCATCGAGGCGACACGCACCTTCTGGGACAAGGTGGTGATCGCGCACGGCCTGCGCCGCTGGTACGAGCGGCGTGGCGTTCTCCGGCAGGAAGGTCAGCGCGTGTCGCGCCACTACTACGACCTGCATTGCCTGCTCGGATCGGACACCGGCAAGACTGCGCTCGCGGATCGCGACCTGGGAGCCGATTGCGTCCGTCATGCCCGGATGTTCTTCGACCGGCCCGACTACGATCTCGCTTCGGCGGTCCCGGGTACGTTTGCCATCGCGCCTGTCGGCGAGATGGTTGAGGCACTCAGTCGTGATTATGCCAGCACGACAGCCATGATTTTCGGCACGGCCCCGGGATTCGAAGAGATACTGACATCCGCTGAACAAATCGAGCTGGCGATAAACCGCAGGTCCTGACTCAGGGCAGCAGCTTGGATTCGAACTCAAGGGTGAGATCTCACTGCCGAAAGCTTCGGCATCAAAGCATCGCCGCGGCAAAATCCTTGTCACACTCTTGTCACAGCAGCAGCAAGATCCAGCATGATCCGATGTGATCGATCAGAACCCTATGTGACTGTTTCGATTTGTGATAGCCTCTAAGTACCTGTAACAGAACGGGTGTGAAAACGCATTCACACGGCAGGGGTCGCTGGTTCGAACCCAGCATCGCCCACCATATGTCAATAACTTAAATCGTCTCTTGACTCTTCCCCTCCCCCGCTTCGTCCGACGATTTTCCGACAAAGATCATTCAGCGCAATCCTTCGTTCGACGCCAATCCGGCGGTAGAAACGTGCGCGTTCCGCTTCCTCTGCTAGGTCGGATTGAATCGGCCGCTGTGGCACACCGTTTGCTATCCACGCATATGAAAAAACCGGGGCAGGTCATGCCGCACTTTGGGCGGCATGATGGCGGGCCAAAAGCCCGATCTTCAACGGCATCGTTCCGAGGGGGGTTATGAAGGAGTATCGTGGCGCACTTTTCCCGCTAATTGGCGAACTCAGAGGCGATGCGGGCCAATTACAGCGGCGTTTTCGACGGATGTCTGTGGTCCCGGCCGCCGCCTTGCTCCTTTTGCTCGTCATGGCTCTGACAGGCTGTGATGACGAGAACTTCGGCGTCGGTTACACGCCGCAAGGCCTGGCCTTTACCGATACGGATGACGGCTTGACGCTCGGCGGCATCGTGACGATCACGCCAGGAAGCAGCGCCCAGAGTATCGAGGCCTACCGGCTGTACTTCGGGGGATCAACGCCCGCCACCGCCAAGCTCGCCCTGATCGGCAGCGCGGCGGCGGACACCGCAACGCCCATCGTCATCATTGCCGCCGGTACGGAGATCCCGAGCGGCGCTACGCATTTCTGGGTATTCCCGGTGGTCAAGGGCGTCGAGGTCGAGTTCGCCGCCTCGCTTGAGATATCGAACCATATCTCTGCGCCCGTGCCGATGCTGTTCTCCCTGACGCCGAATCAGGGTACGCCAGGTGGCGCCTATGTGGTAACGCTGATGGGAGCGGGCTTCGAGTCCGACGCGACGGTAGAGCTGAGCGGTAGCGGGAGCGAGATCAAGGTCGAAGCGGGCGACGTGACGATCGTCAGCGCCGGCAGCATCACCGCGCGCTTCACCATAGAAGCGGAATCGGCGCCAGGCGAAATCGGGGTGACCGTGACCACGGCGGGTGGATCGAGCATCGCCCAGGCGTTCACGATCTGCGATGAAGGGGCCACGGACTGCGGCGCGCTCGATGGCGGCTGGGCATACGGAAGCCTGAGAGCCGACAGCGGCACATGCGATGCACCCGTCGGGCCATCTCCCGGCGGACCGCTGACCGGAAGGGTCGCCTACGTCCTCGATATCTCACGCAGCATGGCCACGTCCTTCACTATTGACGGCCAGCCGTCGAGCAGGAGCAGCGTGCTCAGGCAGATATGGTTCGACGAAGTGGATCGCCTCGTGAACACGCCGTCGTTCTTCAACGCCATCATCTTCAATGAAACGCTGGAGCTGTGGAGACCTAATCTGCAGTTTGCGAGCTCGACCAACGTCCTGAACGTCAAGACCTGGTTCGACTCTCCGGTTTCGGAGGGGCCGCCGCGGCGTGATCTCGCGCCAGGCGGGAACACGAACGGCGCCTATGGCGCGCTGGAACGGGCCTTCAATCAGACCGGCGTCGAGACCATCGTCTTCATAAGCGACGGCTTTCCGAGCGGACCCGATAACGATCCTCTCAACATCATCGACACGTCCATAACGCAATGGAACCCGAGCGGCAGAGTCATACTCCATGCCATCGGCGTGACGCTCGGAGGCCAGGAAGACAAGGCCCAGGCCGCGTCATTCATGAAGGCCTTGGCCGAAGCCAACGGAGGGTGCTTCGTACAGTACGAAGCGGACCCGGTTGCCCCTTGATGCGCGCGCGCCCCGATCAATGCCCTTGGGAAGCCGGGCCCGCAGGCCCGGCTGGCCGCTCAGGGGCCGCTATTGCAGCGAGACCCTCTCCAGCTCCACCGCGTCGCACTGGTAGAGCTCCGAAGACGAGCTGTCCAGCATGCGCAGCACGCCGCTGCGCTTGAACTCCGCGATGATGCGGCTGACGCTCTCCGGCGTGACGCCGAGGATCGCCGCCATCTCGTCGCAGGTGAGCAGCTTGACCTTGCCGGACTGCCGCTCCTCGATGCGCGAGAGGAAATTGATCAGGCGCGCGACGCGCGACTTCACCGAGCCGGTGGAAAAGTCCGAGATCCACATGTCGGCCTCCACCAGGTGCTCGTGCCACTTGTGCATGATGTGCTGGTAGTCGTTCGGATCGTCGCGCTGCACCAGGCGGAGCATGTTGGCGGGAAGCCGATAGACCTCGACGTCGTCGATGGCCACCGCGGTATGCTCGTACGGCCGGCGCAGCAGGCCCTCCAGGCCGATCCAGATGCCCTTGCCGTAGAGCCTGACGATGCGGCCGCGGCCGTTGGGCAGGTAGCTCAGCAGCTTCACCAGTCCGTGGCGTATCGCGTACACCGTGTCCGCCGACTCGCCCTCGCGGTAGATGACCTCGCGGGGGGAGAAACAGGTGCGCTTGGCGCCGTGCAGAAAGGTCGCCGACTCCGCCCCGCCGGTGCCCACGGGCACCGCCTTCTCCTCTGCCACACCGCGATGATAGGCGCTGTACCGGACATCTATCGCCTCTCTCTTCCTGTTCGGCATCTTGACCTCCCTTCTTGTGTCCCCGCCGCCGGCGGGGAATCCGTCATCGTTGAAACCGCGTCGGCCCGCCCGCGATGGTCGCGTAGGAGTCCGCTGCGGGCATGACCGTCAGCATCACGTCCCGCAGGGCGGCGAGCGAATCCTCGTCGTGTTCGTGGAACATCAGGCCGACGCCGTTCGAGGCGTGCCTGATCACCTTGGCGCGGAACGCATGTCCCTTGCCCTTGCCGCCGGCATCGGGGAACCTCAGCTCGGCAACGTCGTTGGGATAGAGCTCGATCTCCGCGGCTTCCACGAAGACGCCGCCCATATCGAGGTCGCGGGTCCTGAATCTCCCCAGCGCCCTGTCCTTCATCCGAACCATTACGTCCAGTCCCAGCCGCATCCGTGTGAATACGCGGCGCTCGGTGTCGTTTCTCGTTCTATCCGCCATTCGCTGAAGATCCCCGTCTCGACCGCAAGGCCCTGACCGGCGAGCCCTTGACGGCCTGCCGCGTGCCCCTGCCGAAGTTCTGTGACGTGCCTGTCGCATGGGGCCGCGCCGATGCCCACACAGCCTATCCGCCGGGGCAGGCACGGAAAATCCGATCGACTGCTTAGGTTGGCGCACTTACGGGCGGGGCCGTAGGATGCGGATCGCGGGATGGTGTCTGGATGCCAGAACGAAAAGGCCGGGAATGGATGGACGGAATGGAATACCGCGTCACCCATCGGCGACGCAGGCGCGGTCTCGCAGCGCGCCTGTCCTCCAGGCGCGACGTCGAGCGCTCAGACGATGTCGCAGGCCCTCGCCATGTCGATCAGCTTGGGGAAGGACTCCGCCTTCATCTTCTCCATGATGCGGCTGCGGTGCACCTCGACGGTGCGATGGCTGATGTTGAGCTTGAGGCCGACTTCCTTGTTCGACATGCCCGAGGCCAGGAGCGCCATCACTTCCTTCTCGCGCGGGGTGAGGCGCTGGACGCGCTCCATGAGATTGGAGCGGCGCTCGTCCTCCAGCAGGCGCTTGGCGTCCTCGACCAGCGCGAGGTTGACGCAACGCAGCAGCTCTTCGCCGCTGATCGGCTTCTTGAGGAAATCGACGGCGCCCGCCTTGATCGCCTGCACCGCCTCGGGGACGTCGGCCTCGCCGGTGAGGAAGATGATCGGCAGCCGCACGCCGCGCTCGGTCAGCGCGGACTGCAGCGCGAGGCCGTCCATGCCCGGCATGCTGACATCGAGAATCACGCAGCCCAGCCCCACCGGATGATAGGACTGCAGGAACTGATCGGCGGACCGGTAGGCCTCGACCTTGAACTTCTCCGATTGCAGCAGCAGCGTGAGCGCCTCGCACACCATCGGATCGTCATCCACGAGAAACACCGTCGCCGACTCATTCATTGCCCGAGCTCTGCTTTCGATCATGACCTTAGACCATGTTACCGGTTGATCAAGGATAACGCTCTTCCGCTGTCCACACGACTGATGGGGCGATGGCGGCGCCGCGGCGGGCCCGCCCATTATAGCCATTCCCGCCGTGCGTGGCCGCTGCTCCGGCGCCGCACCCCTGATGCGTTATCCGGCCCGACGACGCGGGCGCGCGGCCTGCAAGGACCGGCGCCGCCCACGCATGGCGGGCCTGCCTAGGCTCGTCCGAGCATGAGCGCGAACTTCGTGCCCCGGCCCGCGGCGCGGCGCACGTCCAGCTCATGTCCGAGCAGGTCGGCGAACCGGCTGGCGACGGACAGGCCCAGGCCGTAACCCGAAGCCGCAGCGCCGCGCGGCTGGGGCTGCTTCAGCACCGCGGTCACCTGCTCCAGGGCGACCGCGTCGCCCGTGTCCCACACCTCCAGCCGCAGCCGCGTCCCGCGCCGCCGGCATCCGACCGTGATGCGGGCGGCGCCGGCGTAGCGCATCGCGTGGGCCACCAGCACCTCGACGATGCGCTGGAGAAGCAGGGGATCGGAGCGGACGACGGCGGAGGAGGATACGATTTTGAGGCATATCCCCCGCCGCAGGGCCTGGTCCACGAACTCGTCCCTCACATTGTCCAGCACCTCACGCACCGGAAACGAGCGCTCCGCGGCGGTGACGGCGCCGGCCTCGATGCGGCTCAGGTCGAGAAAGCATTCCAGCAGTCCGCGCATGGATAAGAGCGCGGTCTCCTGCCGGTCGAGCAGCGCCCTGGATTCCGGATCGGCGATGCGCCGGCGCAGGATGTCCACGAGGATGCCGAGCGTCTGCAGCGGCTGGCGCAGGTCGTGGCCGGCGGCGGCGAGAAAGCGCCGCCACCCCTCGTCGTGCAGCTCCGCTGCCCGCTCCTGCAGCTGCAGGCCATCGGGCCGGCGATCCGCGAAGCCGGGATCTTCGTCCTCCTTCATGGCGTCACCGCGAGGCGCATTCCGCCGGCGCGAGGCGCGCCCGAGCGAAACGATGCTGTCATGCGTACGCTGCCGCTCATAAGGCGAGTTACGATATCAAGCCGCGCAGCCTTGTGCCAACAGAAAAAAGCGCGCGCTTTCGCCCACCGATCCATGTAGGTAGTGACCCTTATGGACATGAAGAACCGCGCGCTTGCAGAATCCGATGTTCACTCAGCCCCGGGGAGGGGCGCTCCTTATTTTTCACGACACTCGATCGCTGTCTGACCGTAGACTGATTCAAATCGTAGACTGATTCGAAACCCGGAGGTATTCATGACTCCATCCCTGCCGCAGCCGGACGCCCGCACGCACGCCGGCGGCGAGCGCGCCAGCCGCAACGATTCGCTCGACGCCGACATCATCATCGCCAACGCCCCGGACCCGGTGTTCGTCTCGGACCTGGAAGGCAAGATCCTTCAGGCCAACGACGCCGTATCCCAGCTGCTCGGCTTCCGCCAGGACGAGGTGCTCGAACAATCCCTGTCGCGCTTCATCAGCCCGGAGGAGACGCGCGAGTTCATCGCCGCGCTCGACGAGGTGGTGGAGCGCGGCGTGACCAAGAACGTGATGCTCAATCCGCGCACGGCGTCCGAGGAGATCATTCCGACCAGCCTCAACGCCTCGGCGCTGCGCGACCCCGAAGGGCGCGTGATCGGCGCGATCGGCATCCTGCGCGACATGCGCGAGCTCGACAAGGCGCGCGCCTACGCCGAGAACCTGATCAAGAACGCGCCCGACCCGGTGTTCGTCACCGACCTCGAGGGCAAGATCGTGCAGGCCAACGATGCGGTGTATACGCT
>OBJA01001277.1_pt1 | contig 17940 bp, 12 predicted proteins | sample 1519751 | NCBI WGS metagenome assembly OBJA01 (sample SAMEA3881238, study PRJEB22517) | soil metagenome | biome: lake sediment; feature: soda lake sediment; material: sediment, water from around vicinity | place: India | collected 2013-12-23 | depth 3 m | reverse complement strand
GCAGCCCCCCCGTGACCGCTTTACCTCAGGATGGCCCCGTGGTCGATTGTGTGCGCTTGGCCGTCACGTAAAATTTTGATTTTTCAATTGATTCGCCACAGAGCCTGCTCCCCGGTTTTCTCGCCGTTTTTCCCTTGACAACTTTCCCCGCCTTTCGTATAGGTAAGCGACCCCAAAGAAAAAATGAACCGTCGTTCAATTTTTTAGCGCGTCAGGTATTTTCTTACCGATTGGTCAAAATCATTCAAAAACAGCAAGGAGAAAACGGTATGTCTAGTTTGGTTGCCCCGCATGGAGGTAAAGGTCTGGTTTGTTGCAAGCTGCATGGTAGCGAGCTGGTGGCCGAGCAGGAGAAAGCCCAGGGCCTCAAGAAGGTCCAGATCAGCGCCCGCGCCAAAGGCGACCTGATCATGATGGGCATCGGCGGCTTCAGCCCGCTGGATGGCTTCATGAGCAAGGCCGACTGGAAGAGTGTTTGTGAAGGCTTCACCCTGGCCAACGGCACCTTCTGGCCGGTACCCATCACCCTGGACGTGGCCAAGGCCGATGCCGATGCCATCAACGTCGGTGACGAGATCGCCCTGGAGCGTGACGGCATTATTTACGCCACCATGAAGGTGAGCGAGAAGTACGAGATGAGCGAGGCCGATAAGAAGTGGGAATGTGAGAAGGTCTTCAAGGGCCAGGGCGAAGAGTCCGCCGATGACAAGTTCTGGAAGATCGCTCTGGAAGATCACCCCGGCGTTCAGATGGTTATGGGTCAGAAGGAGTTCAACCTGGCCGGCACGGTCAAGGTTCTTTCCGAGGGCGAGTATCCCGACCAGTACAAGGGCGTTTACCTGACCCCGGCTGAAACCCGTGCCATGTTTGAAGAGCGGGGCTGGAAAGAGGTTGCCGCTCTCCAGCTGCGTAACCCCATGCATCGTTCCCACGAGTTCCTGGCCAAGATTGCCATCGAGGTTTGCGACGGCGTTCTGATCCACTCCCTGATCGGCAACCTCAAGCCCGGCGACATCCCCGCCGAGGTTCGGGTCAAGGCCATCGACTGCCTGGTTGAGCACTACTTTGTTAAGGACAACGTCATTCAGGCCGGTTACCCCCTGGATATGCGTTATGCAGGGCCCCGTGAGGCCCTGCTCCACGCCACCTTCCGTCAGAACTACGGGGTGAGCCGGATGATCATCGGCCGCGACCATGCCGGGGTTGGCGACTTCTACGGCCTGTTCGAGGCCCAGGAGATCTTCGACCGCATTCCCCAGCCGGCCGATCCGGGCAAGCGGCTGCTCTGCACCCCGCTCAAGATCGACTGGACCTTCTACTGCCACAAGTGTGACGGCATGGCTTCCCTGCGGACCTGTCCCCACAGCAAGGAAGACCGGGTTATCCTCTCCGGCACCAAGCTCCGTAAGGCACTTTCCGAGGGGGCCGAGATTGTCGACCACTTCGGCCGTGACGAAGTGCTTGATATCCTGAAAGAGTACTATCAGGGCTTGACCGAGAAGGTTGAGGTCAAGATGCAGGGTGCTGCTTCCGGCGCCAAGATGTAAGACGGCCGGGCAGTTCCAGCCGGTATTGTGCTGAGTTGAAGCGGGAAGGTGCCAATTGGGTGCCTTCCCGCTTTTTTGTGAATCATTGCTGTTTGCGTAGATGGGGTAAGGAAAATGGCGGCTGTTGAGCGCAGGGTGGAAGTGGGGCTGGGGGCACGATCTTATCAGATTCTTATTGGTGAAGGTTTGCTGGCGGGCCTGGGGGCCGATCTGGCCGCCTTGAAGCTGGCTCGGCGCTGGGCGGTGGTGGCCGACGACCGGGTGGCCGGGTTGTTCGCTAAATCCTTGCGGGATTCCCTGGCCGCCGCCGGCCTTGAGGCCCCGTTGCTGACCTTTCCCCATGGTGAGGCCGGCAAGAACCTGGCCACGGTGGCCGAGTTGGCCAGCGGTCTGGCCCGCCTGGGGCTTGATCGCGGCGACGGCCTGATCGCCTTGGGCGGCGGGGTCAGCGGCGATATCTGCGGCTTTCTGGCTTCCATCTATATGCGGGGTATTCCTTTTGTCCAGGTGCCCACCACCCTGCTTGCCCAGGTGGACAGCTCGGTGGGCGGCAAGACCGGGGTGGATATTCCCGAGGGCAAAAATCTGGTGGGCACTTTTTATCAACCCCGAAGGGTGTACATTGACACGGCGGTATTGGCCACTCTGCCGGTTTCGGAGAGGCTCAACGGTCTGGCCGAAGTTATCAAGTACGGGGTGATCCGGGACGGCGTTTTTTTTCAGTTGCTGACTCGGCGGCGGCAGGAGATTATGGCCAACGACCGCGCCTTGCTGGCGGAGGTGATTGCCCGCTGCTGCGAGATCAAGGCCGAGGTGGTGGCCGCCGACGAGCGGGAGGCCGATCTGCGGCGCATTCTCAATTTCGGCCACACTCTGGGCCACGCGGTGGAGGCGGCTTCCGGCTATACCCTGGCCCATGGATCGGCGGTGGCCATCGGCATGGCGACGGTGGGGGAAATCGCCGCCGGCCAGGGCCGCTGGTCCCGCCGGGAGGCCGACGAGTTGCGGCAACTGCTGCTGGCTTACGGCCTGCCGGTTGCGGTGCCGCCCGAGTTGGACCGGCAAAAAATCAAATCCTTCCTGAAAACCGACAAAAAGAGCGTGGCCGGTCGCCCCTTCTTCGTGCTGCCCACCGCCATCGGTGAGGTGACCATCAGCGACCAGGTCAGCGAGGCCGAGATCGACCGGGTGTTGGAATAGGGGACGTACATAAAATTATAAGTTTCCCAGCCAGGCAATAGGCAGGCAATTGGGGGATGTACAGGAAACTTATGATTTTATGTGCGTCCCCCTAATCCAGTAAGCGAAAGCCGATCAGGTTGGACCAGGTGGCGGCCCGTTCGATTTCCCGGTGGCCGATGGTGATGATTCCCCGGGAACACCAGCAGCCGCCTTTCAAAACCATGGCGTTTGCCGCCTTGCCGGCCGGCTGGTGGCTGGTGGCGGTCCACTCGTAGATATTGCCCAGCAGGTCCAGTACTCCAAAGGGGCTGGCGGCCAAGGCGGCATAATGTTCCACCGGGCTGGTGTCCCCCCGGCAGGATGATTCGAAGTTGCCGCTGTTGTTACGCCACTCATTGCCCCAGGGAAAGGGACGGCCATCGGGGCCTCGGGCCGCCGCTTCCCATTGTTCCTCGCTGGGCAGCGTTTTGCCGGCCCAGGCGGCAAAGGCCAGGGCGTCCTCGTAGGCCACCTGCACCACCGGATGGCGGGCCTTGCCGCTGAGGTCGCTACCGGGCCCCCGGGGCTGGCGCCAGCAGGCCCCCGGCTCCTGGCGGGAGGTGGTGCCGGGATTGATGGTGATGGTTTCCCGGCCGCTGACGGGATCGACGGTGGCCACCAGGCGCCCCTCGTAAACCAGCCCGTAGCCGGCCTTTTCCGCCCTGGTTCGATAGCCGGTCCGGCGGACGAAAAGTTCAAACAGTTCGTTGGTTACCGGGGTGGCGGCCAGTCGAAATTCGGCCAGTTCCACCTGCCGGCGGGGGGCGTGGTTGCCGGGCGCCCCCGCCAGCCGATCGCCGCCCACCTGATAGATTCCGGCGGGGATTGCACAAAACGGCAGGGCGCTGCGTTCGATGACCAGTTCCGCCGGTTTGGCCGGTTCCGCCGGCTCCGATTGCAGGGCGGTCGCCCCCGCCCCCGCCTGCGCCAGCTCCGCCAATCCCCCCGCCCCCAGTTGCCCCAGTTGCTCCAGCATCTGCTCGTCAATTTCGGCCAGTTGTTCCAACTCATCCTGGTCGATCTCTTCGACTTCAGCGTTATCCTCGACTTCGAGCAGTTCAGCCTCCTCCTGCTCCCGGCCGGGCAAGTCCTGCTCGTCAATTTCAGCCAGTTGCTCCAGTTCATCCTGGTCGATCTCTTCGACTTGGACGTCATCCTCGACTTCAAGCAGTTCAGCCTCCTCCCGCTCCTGGCCGGGCAAGTCCCGCTCGTCGATTTCGGTGAGCTGTTCCAACTCCTCCTGTTCGATCTCCTCGATTTCGGCGTCATCCTTGACCTCGAGCAGTTCAGCCTCCTCCTGCCCCCGGCCGGGTAACTCCTGCTCGTCGATTTCAGCCAGTTGCTCCAGCTCCTCCTGGTCGATTTCCTCTACTTGGGCGTTATCATCGACCTCAAGCAGCTCAGCCTCCTCTTGTTCCTGGCCGGGCAATTCCTGCTCGTCAATTTCAACCAGTTGCTCCAACTCCCCCTGGTCGATTTCTTCTATTTCGCCGTCATCGCCGTCATCGCCCATGCCGCTGCCTTCCGGGCCGGTCGCAGTCTGCCCCGCCTCCTGGTCGGGCAGGTCGGGGATGCCGCCGCCCAGCAGACGGGTCTCGTTGAGTTCCTGGACAATATCCTGAATTTCATCAATGCCCTTTTCGCTGACAATACGGCGAAAAAGCTGTTTGAAGGTGTCGAAGACCTCCCGTAGCCGTTCCGGGGAGGCGGCCCCCGCCAGCTCCATCTCCCGGAGCAGACTGTCCCGCCGCTCCTCGGAAACCGCGAAGACGTTTTCCTTGCCGATCACCAGGGACTGGGGGTTGTCGTCCTCGGCAAGCTCCCGCAGGCTCTTGTTGAGCGCCGACTTGAGGCTGCTCAGATTTTTGCGCTTGGCCTTGACTTCGGCGGCCTTGGATACCTGATAAACCTGGCGCACCAGCTCTTCGGTGTCGATGGCGGTCAGGCGCTGGAGATCGTCCGGCTCGGCAAAGTGGCGGCGGATGGCCGTAACCAGGCGGGCTTTTAGGGTGTCAGGCTTGAGAGCCAGGGCGGCAATGGCCCGGTCGATACCTGCAAGGGAAATTAATGCGGACATGGTTTCATCAAAATACTCACCAAAATACTTTCATGAAAGTTGTTTTTACCCTATCATGCCGTGGTTGAAGTTAAAACTGTCAACTTAAGGAAAAAACGCCGTTGCCATGAGCAAACCCCTGGTAATTGTCGAATCGGAAGCCAAGGCCCGGAGCATCAAAGCCCAACTGGGAGAAGATTTCCAGACCCTGGTGGTGGCGGCGCCTACGGCTCGGGCTGTCTACCGGCCGCCGGTCGATCCCCGGCGCCGGGATTCCCTGGAGTTTGATTTTACCCCGCTGGCCGCCGGTCGTGAGTTGTTGGGCCGGCTGGCTGCTGAGCCTCCCAGCCGCGAGTTGTTGCTGGCCTTTGACTCTGACCGGCAAGGAGAATATCTGGCCTGGTTGCTCAATGGCTGCCTGCAGCGGGCAGGGGGCGGCCGCCGTTCGCTGCAGCGCTTGCGGCCTTTGGGGCTGGAGGCCGGGCAGTTGCGGGCCGCCATGCAGATTTCCGATCTGATCGTTGACCAGGAGGCCCGCAGTCAGGCCGTGCTGGAGCATTTTGATGACTGCCTGGAACGCCACCTCCGGCGTTTGTTGGGAACCGCCAGCGGTCCGCGGGGCCTGAGCCTGAATCTGGCCACCTTGCTCACCGTTGTTTTGCTCCAGGAAAGAGAGGATCAAATTAAGGCCCGTACTGCTGAGCCCGGCTGGCAGGTCCGGGTGCGGGTTGCCGCCGCCGGCGGTGAATTTGACCTGCGGTTGGCCGAAGTTTTCGGGATCACCGACGAGGGGGTTTTTCGCCGGGCCGAGCAGGCACGAACGGCGGTGGAAATGTTGCGCCATCAACCCCTGCGGGTGAAAGGAGTGGAGCGCCGTCCGCTGCCCTTGCCGCCGTCCGCGCCCTTTTCCCTGACCGAATTGCTGGCGGCGGCCCAGCGCCTGGAAGGACTGGGGCCGGGACGGGTCCGGGCCGCTTTGGTCGGACTTCATCAGGGGTTGGCGGTGCGGGGCGAGGCCGCCTGCGGCCTGGTCAGCTTCTGGTCGCCCCGGCTGGATCGCCTGGCTTTGGCCGGTTTGTTGGCTCAGGTCCGGCAGTTGGCCGCCCGGCGCTGGGGCGAGGAGGCTCTGGGGGCGAAGACTGTGGCCCCACCGGGTTCGGTACTGCCCCTGCGCCCGGAGTGGAGCCCCGAGGATCTGGCCGGAGAGTTGGAGCCGGATCAGGCCCTGCTCTATCGTCTGCTGCATCAGCGGGCCTTGGCCTCGCAGTTGGCGGCCGCCCAAGTTGAGGAGGTTGCGCTGGAGGTGGCCGGAGGCAAACACTGCCTGCTGCGGGCCACCGGACGTCGTCTGCTGGCCCCCGGTTTCCTGACGGCCGAGCCCGCCGGTCAGTGGCGGGAGCTGCTGACCCCTTCCCCCCTGGCCGACTTGGAGCAGGGCCGGGAATTGGAATTGGTCCGCATTGTACCCGAGCAGTTGGCCGCGCCGGAGGCGGACTTTTACACCATGGAAACCCTGGCCGAGGAACTGGCCGATTTCGCTCTGGCTCCCGGCTCGGACTTGCCGGAACTGCTTCATGAGCTGGCGGAGCGGGACTATCTCACTCTTGGGGCTGACGGTACCCTCCAATGCCGGGAAAACAGTCGGCGTCTGTTGGCGGTCCTGGCCCGAGCCCTGCCGGCCATGCACGGGATGAATCTGCTGGCCTACTGCGATCAGACCGTGCTGGAGGTTTTTTCCGGCCGCAAGAGCCTGCGGGCCGCACTGCAGCAGTTGGAACAAACCCTGATGATTCACGGCCGGGTGCTGGTCAAGGCCCAAAACACCCTGGCCACCGCCGTGGCCGGCCGCGCTTCCTCCAGTTCGGTGATTAAAAAAGCGGCGGTTGCCTCGGCCCCCGTTGCAGAGCCGACTCCTGCCTCTGCCCCCGATGCCGCCTCGGCGACCACCAATGCCCCGCCCCCGGAGGCGGTCGTCTCTGCCGACGAGCCGGAGCCGGTAGCGGAGTCGGCACCAGAGCCGCCGCCGGAACCGACCTCTGGCCTGGATGCAGCGGCTGTCATCGACCGTCAGGATGAGTTGCCACCGGCTTTGGCAGGGGAGCTTGGAGATGAGTACCTGAGGGAACCGGCAGAAACCAGTGGCGCTCCTCAGTCCGATGTGGAGCCTGCGCCTACTGCTGACTTGGTTGCAGAGCCGGAGGCCGGTGAGTTGCCGGCGCCGGCGCCCTCAGTTCCTGCGCCCCCAACGGTTGAATCCCCGGCGGCGGCAACTCCTCCCACCCGTTTAGCAGATGTGGCAACGGCCAAGTCGCCGGTAGAACCGGCCGCGGCGGCAACAACCCCCGACGTCGAGCAAACCCCTTCCGCCGAGCCAGTGGCTGCTGCTCCGCCGGCAACGGCCGCCGCCGAGGAAAGCCAGCCGGCAGCCAAGCGCAAAGTGCTGGTTCGGCGGCTCAAAGGGGGAGCCGCCGGCGGCAAGCGCAAGCTGGTGCGGGTGGTGAAGCGTAAATAACCGCTCAGCGGCGTCGCAGCTTCGGTTACAGCCAGTCCACCCCGAGCCGGCGGATTATGTTGAAGCCGCCGCCCAAGACCAGATTGTTGTTCAGGCCGACGCTGTCCAGAAAAATCTGGATTTCCGAGGAGCGGGTGCCGGCGTCGCAGATGATGATCATGGTTTTGTCGGGGGGCAGCTCCCGGTAGCGTTCCCTGATGTCGATATAGGGGATGGTCAGCCAGCGCTCCCGGCCGAATTTTTCCGCCAGTACCCCCGCCTCGTTGGGATGGCGGATATCCAGGGCCACCCAATCGGGGCGGCCGGCCAGATCCTCCATCCAGGCCAGAAAATCGGTGATCTCCACGCAGCGCAGGCGGCCGGCCGCCAGATTGTCGGCCACGTTGCCGGCGGCGTTCAGGGCATCGAGGGCGGTGGCAAAGGGTGGGGCGTAGGCCATTTCCACCTGGCTGACATCGTCAATGGTGGCTCCCTGCTGCAACAGAGCAGCGGCAGCGTCGATCCGGGCCAGGACCGCGTCGCCCATGGGGCCGAAGCCCTGGACCCCCAGGAGCTTGCGGCTGGTGCGGTCAAAAACCAGCCGCAGGGGAATAACCGCCTGGCTGGGGAAGAAGTGCGCCCGGTCGGACTGGGCGGTGGTGACGGCGGCGGCGTTGAAACCATCGGCCCGGGCGCTCTCCAGGCTCAGGCCGGTGGCGCCGATGCAGCGCTCGAAGGCCTTGAGGGTGAAGCTGCCCACCCAGCCCTGGTAGCGGGTGGGAATCCCGGCCAGGTTGTCGGCCACGATCCGGCCCTCCTTGTTGGCCAGGGAGCCCATGGGGGCGATGCCGGATTTGCCGGTGAGCCGGTTCTTGACCGCGATGCAGTCGCCGGCTGCGTAAATATTTGGGTCGGAGGTCTGCAGGCGGTCGTTGACCACGATGTTGCCCTGGCCGTCCACCAGCAGCCCGGCCGCCGCCGCCAGTTCGCTGCGGGCCCGGACTCCCACCGCCATTACCACCAGATCGGCCTCCAGGGTGCGTCGGGGCGTGACCACCCGCCGGACCTTGCCCCCCTCACCCTCGATGGCGGTGGCCGCCTCGCCGGTGAAGACATTGACGCCCTTGTCCTGAAGGTGGCGCTCCAGCATCCGGGCAAACTCCCAGTCCACCAGGCGGGGCAGCACCTGGGGCATAAACTCCAGCAGGTCGGCGGTGAGCCCCCAGAGATCGACGAAGGCTTCGGCCATTTCGATGCCGATGGCCCCGCCGCCGATGATCACCGCCCGGCTCACCTGGCCCTTGGCGATGCGCTCCTTGATGGTGATGGCCTGGTGCAGGTCGCTGATGGTGAAAACCCCGTCCAGCTCAACCCCGGCAATGGGCGGCACGTTGGGTTTGCTGCCGGTGGCCAGCACCAGTTGGTCGTAGGGGATTTCCTCCCGGCTTCCGTCGATCAGGTTTTCCACCTCCACCAATTTGGCTTGGCGGTTAATGGCCAGAGCCCGGGTCCGGGTGCGCACCTTCACCCCCTTGGCCTTGAGGAAAAAATTCTCATCCCGAGTTATATGGAAAGAGGTATTGCGCAGCTCCTTTTCGTCGGAGACATCCCCGGAGACGTAGTAGGGGATGCCGCAGCCGCCGTAGGAGATCAGGCTGTCCTGGTCGATCACCGTCACCTCGGCCCGGGGCAACAGTCTTTTGACTCGGCAGGCGGTTTTGGGGCCGGCGGCAACTCCGCCGATAATCACGATTTTTTTCTTCATGGCAACTCCCGGCTTATAAGTCTGATAAGGATTGTCGGCGTCGCAAAAAGCCGCGCCGCCGACGGGCCACTGCTTGTAACTTGTTGTTTACACGTTCCCGCCCGCCATGCTTTGCGGGTTTTTGCGAAATCATCAGGATTGGTTGGCCGGGTCAAAATATCGCGGAAAGAACGGTCTGTCAAAGGTCCTGAAAAGCGGGGGAAAGACGGCTGTTTTTTTATTGACAAAGGGCATGGGGCTGGCTATTGTCCACCGAATCTGAATATCCATTCAGGTTTGGTACTGTTTTGCCACTCCCCGCGATCAAGCTCTACAAGCGGACTTCGAGGCTCAGGAGTCCTGCTTGGCGTTTGGGCTTTGTCGTGGGGATACTAGGGTTTTGTCACCGTTTAATCCATTTTAACCAAGGAGGAGAAAAGATGCCGAAGCACGATACGCCATTGATGGACGATCTTGAGAAAGGTCCGTGGCCAAGCTTTGTCAGCGACCTGAAGCGTCAGGCCGAGAAGAATCCCCAGTGCTGGGATATCCTCGGCCAGATGGAGTTGTCCTTCAAGGACAGGATGACCCACTGGAAACACGGCGGTATTGTCGGCGTTTTCGGTTACGGCGGCGGTATCGTCGGCCGTTACTCCGATGTCCCCGAGCAGTTCCCCGGTGTGGCCCACTTCCACACCGTTCGTCTCAATCAGCCCTCCAGTAAGTTCTACAAAACCGACATCCTGCGTAAGGTTTGCGATCTCTGGGAGAAGCGCGGTTCCGGTATGACCAACTTCCACGGCTCCACCGGCGACCTGATTCTGCTGGGTACCCGCACCGAGGAGCTGGAGCCCCTGTTCTACGATCTGACCCACGACCTGGAGTGGGATCTGGGCGGCTCCGGCTCCAACCTGCGGACCCCCGAGTGCTGCCTGGGCAAGGCTCGCTGCGAATGGTCCTGCTACGATACCCAGGCGGTCTGCTACGGCATGACCATGAAGTACCAGGACGAAATCCATCGTCCGGCCTTCCCCTACAAGTTCAAGTTCAAGTTCTCCGGCTGCCCCAACGACTGCGTGGCCGCCATCGCCCGTTCCGATCTTTCCGCCATCGGTACCTGGCGCGACAACATCCGGATCAATCAGGATGAAGTCAAGAATTACATCTCCGGCGCCAACGCGGCCAACGGCGGCGGTATTCCCAAGAAGGGCGGCAAGTTCGACATCCAGAAAGAGGTTATCGACCTTTGCCCCACCGGCTGTATGTGGATGGAGGGCGATACCCTCAAGATCGACGACGCCGAGTGCACCCGTTGCATGCACTGCCTCAACGTTATGCCCAAGGCCCTGCGGCCCGGTCTTGACCAGGGCGCTTCGGTAATGATGGGCGCCAAGGCCCCCATCCTCGACGGTGCTCAGTTGGGTACCCTGATCGTGCCCTTCATCAAGCTCGATCCCGAAAACGAGTTCGAAGAGCTGGTTGACGTTATCGAGAAGTGCTGGGACTACTGGATGGAGCATGGCAAGAACCGCGAACGGCTGGGTGAGACCATCCAGCGCGTGGGTCTGCCCACCTTCCTCCGGGTTATGGAAGTTGACCCCATTCCCCAGCACGTTAGAGAGCCCCGCTCCAACCCCTACGTCTTCTGGCGCGAGGAAGAGGTTGAAGGCGGCTGGCAGCGTGACGTCAAGGAGTTCCGTAAGAAGCACGCCCAATGATAGTTGGCGGTACCAACGGTACATGATGCTTTGTTGAAAGCTTGAACTTTTCAGAATCTTTAAGGAGGTATCAGATATGGGTTACGATCCGCAAAATCCGATGAAAGACAGGATCACGGATATCGGTCCGCCACACTATGAAAAAATGTTTCCCCCGGTGATCAAGGACAACTACGGCAAGTGGCTGTACCATGAGATCATCCGCCCCGGCGTACTCAAGCACGTCAGCGAAACCGGCGGTGAGTGCTACACCGTGCGGGTGGGCTGCGCCCGCCTGATCTCCGTCGAGTATGTTCGCGAGGTCTGCGATATCGCCGACAAGCACTGCGGTGGTTACGTCCGCTGGACTACCCGTAACAACGTGGAGTTCATGGTTGATGCCGAAAGCAAGGTTCAGCCTCTGCTGGACGACCTGGCTTCCCGGGGCAACAAGTTCCCGGTGGGTGGCACCGGTGCCTCGGTTTCCAACGTGGTTCATACCCAGGGCTGGATTCACTGCCATACCCCCGCCACCGACGCCTCCGGCGTGGTCAAGGCGGTTATGGACGAACTGTTCGACCACTTCGTTAACATGGATCTGCCGGCCAAGTGCAAGGTTGCCCTGGCCTGCTGCTTGAATATGTGCGGTGCCGTACACTGCTCCGACATCGCCATCCTGGGTGTGCATCGCAAGCCGCCGATGATCGACCATGACGCCATCACCGGTCTCTGCGAGTTGCCGTTGGCCATCGCTTCCTGCCCCCTGGGCGCCATCAAGCCGGCCACCGCCAAGGACTCCACCGGCAAAGAGATCAAGTCGGTCAAGGTTAACGCCGAGCGCTGCATGTACTGCGGTAACTGTTACACCATGTGTCCGGCCATGCCGCTGGCCGATCCCGAAGGTTCCGGCATTGCCATCCTGGTGGGCGGAAAGGTTTCCAACACCCGCAAGGGTCCCACCTTCTCCAAGCTGGTAATCCCCTTCCTGCCCAATACCCCGCCGCGCTGGCCGGAGACGGTTTCCGCCATCAAACGGATTCTGGAAGCCTGGGCCGGCAATGCTCGCAAGTACGAGCGGGTTGGCGAATGGGCCGAGCGGATCGGCTGGGAGAAATTCTTTGAGATCACCGAGATTCCCTTCACCGAGAAGTCCATCGATGATTACCGGCTGGCTTACGACACCTGGCGGACCACCACCCAGTTCAAGTTCACCAGCCACATTAAATAAATCCGGGACTCAAGGAGAACGGACATGGCAATAACTATCGAAGAGCTCAAAGAGAAAATCATGGAAAAGGCCTTGAAAGGGCCGAAAAGCCAGCTCTACGTTAAAGACTTCTATGCCTGTGATCCCGAAGCCAAGCCGCGGGCGGTGAAGAATGCCGCCAACGACCTGGTCAAGGAAGGCAAGCTGGTCTTCTGGTCCTCGGGCAGCACCACCATGTATGCTGCCAAGGAGCGGGCCAAGGACGAAGAGAAGGAGTAGAGTCCTGGCTGTACGCGGCTAAGCAGTTGTAATTTACCTTGGTTCACTAACCGGGTCCGCCTTCGGGCGGACCCGGTTTTCTTCGTTTTTGAGGCACTGTTTTGACTTCCCAGTTGGCAAAAGAAATTTCCAGCCGGCGGACTTTCGGGATCATCAGCCATCCCGATGCCGGTAAGACCACCCTCACTGAAAAACTGCTGCTCTTCGGCGGTGCCATTCAATTGGCCGGTTCGGTCAAGGCCCGCAAGGCCTCCACCCACGCCCTGAGCGATTGGATGGCCATCGAGCAGGAGCGGGGGATTTCGGTAACTTCCTCGGTGATGCAATTCAATTACCGCGATTACACCGTCAACCTGCTGGACACCCCCGGTCACCAGGATTTTTCCGAGGATACCTACCGGGTACTCACCGCCGTCGATTCCGCCCTGATGGTGATCGACCACGCCAAGGGGGTGGAGCCGCAGACCGAGAAGTTGATGGAGGTCTGCCGGATGCGCAATACCCCGGTAATCACCTTCGTCAACAAGCTGGATCGGGAGGGGCTCGACCCCCTGGAGGTACTCTCCCAGATTGAAGACAAGCTCCAGATTGAATGCGTCCCGCTTTCCTGGCCGGTGGGGATGGGCAAGCAGTTCAGGGGAGTCTACAACCTTTACCGTAAGTCCTTGCATCTCTTCACCCCCGGCCGGGACAGCCGGCCGGAAGAGGGCGGCATCGTGATCAAAGATCTGGCCGATCCCCGTCTGGATGAGCTGCTGGGTTCGGCCGCCGACAAGCTGCGCCTGGACTTGGATTTGCTGGCCGGGGCCGCCAACCCTTACAGCCATGAGGATTTCCTCAAGGCCGGCCAGACTCCGGTTTTTTTTGGCAGTGCCATCAATAATTTCGGAGTTCAGGAGCTGTTGGACGCCTTTGTGGAACTGGCCCCCGCCCCCGGCTGCCGGCCGGCGACGGATCGCACGGTTTGTCCTGATGAAGAATTATTTTCCGGTTTTGCCTTTAAGATTCAGGCCAACATGAACCCGGCCCACCGGGATCGGATTGCCTTTTTTCGCATCTGTTCCGGGCGATTTCAGCGGGGGATGAAGGTGCGGCATCAGCGGCTGGGCAAGGAGGTGGTGCTCAGCAACGCCACCATCTTTATGGCCCAGGATCGGAGCAACGTGGAGGAGGCCTGGCCCGGCGACATCATCGGCATCCACAATCACGGCACCATCAAGATCGGCGATACCTTCACCAGCGGCAAGGATGAGCTGCGCTTCAGTGGCATTCCCAACTTCGCCCCCGAGCATTTTCGCCGGGTTATTCTGAAAAATCCCCTCAAGGCCAAGCAGTTGGCCAAGGGGCTGGTGCAACTGGCCGAGGAGGGCGCCATTCAGGTCTTCCGGCCCCTGCAGGGCAGTGATTTTATTCTGGGGGCGGTGGGGGTGCTGCAGTTCGAGGTGACGGTGGCCCGGCTTAAAGCCGAGTACGGGGTGGATGCCGTCTATGAGCCGGTACCCTACGGCGCCGCCCGCTGGATCAGCGGTGAAGATCGCAAAACCCTGGATGAGTTCAGGGCCAAAAACCAGGCCAACCTGGCCCTGGATGCCGAAGAGCATCTCACTTATCTCAGCGAAAGCCCCTGGATGCTTTCCCGCACCATGGAGCTCTATCCCCAGATTACCTTCCACAAAACCCGTGAGCACCGTTAAGGCCGGGCCAGGTCATGGTCAATTGGCCTTTGCCGCCAAATAAATCATCTCGAAGGGGCCGACCGGACCGGTAAAAGGTCGGTTGGCGCTCAAGCGGCCGGGGCCACCGGGTCAGCAGCGGGCGGCCAGCACCCAGCAGCACCAGCGCTCACGGCTGATTCGCTCCACTAGCCGCACCCTGTCGGCGGGGAGCAGGGCCAGCAGCTCCTCCTCCATGGGAGTGATAAAGCCGGCCAGGATGTGGTAGCGGGCCAGCCAGAAGTCGGGATTGGCCATCAGCTCCCGCAGCAGCCCCTGGTAAAGATTGGCCATTACCAGGTCGAATTCTCCGGTGGCCGGCGGCTCCCGCCGCAAGTCCAGTTGGCGCACCGTTACCCTTTCCTCCACCTGATTGAGCCGGCAGTTGGCGGCGGCCACCTGGCAGGCCAGGGGGTTGTTGTCCACCGCCAGGACCTGCGCAACTCCGCGCCGGGCGGCGGCGATGGCCAGCAGGCCGGTGCCGCAACCCAGATCAAGCGCCCTTTTTACCGGTAAAAAATGTTTGACGGCGGCAGCAGGCTGGGAGCCGGCGGACGGATGGTCTGCCGAGCCGTTCAGGCCGGTTTGCCCGTCGTTATTAACATATTTGAGCAGCATTTCCAGGCAGAGCCTGGTGCTGGGGTGGAAGCCGCTGCCGAAGATAACGCTGGGGTCGAGCCGGATATCCGCCTCCTGCTCATCCCAGGCCGGAGCAACCCGTAGATCTCCCACCTGAAACGGCACGATTTCCCGGCCGGCTTCCCACTCCTCGTAGTCGAGATCGGCCTGGTAATGCAGCCGGGCCCCGGTCTGTCGGCAGAGCTCGGCGATCAGTCGTTCCTTGGGGCGGTGAAAAAAGAGCACGGTGCCGTCATCCTCGCCCCAGGCCCCGATCAGGTCGGGGTCGTCAAGGGAGGGCAGCGGCGTCTGATCCAGGTGGTAGGTGTAAAGCCGCTGATAACGGCGATAGGGTGGTCTGAGCATTTCTCTTTCCCGGCGGCCCCCTGCTGAACGCTTACATTCAAATCGGCAGTTTAATGCCCTTGGTGAACGGTTATCTGCGGTTTATGGCAGCCACCGCCAGCTTAGCCCCAAGCAGCCGCTGTCAGGTGGCGTGGTGGCCGCCGGTTGGCTCAACAGCTTGGCGGGGGCGGAGAGCAGCCGGTGGTCGGTTTCCTGCGGGTCGATCCCCATGGCGATCAGCAGGCGTTGGCTGGCTGCTTGCCGGCGTTGGGCGGCCAGGGCCAGCAGCTCCGTTTCGCCGACTTGCACGTTTTCCGGGCGCAAACGATCAATGGCGGCGGCGGTGACGGTAACCTGGCCGCCGGCTGCCACCTGGCGGGCCAATTCCGCCACCGCCTGGCGCCGTTGTTCGGTCACCAGTTCCCGCTGTTGCTGCAACAATTTATCCCGGTCGCATTCCGGGTCGGCCAGGCCGGTGAGCTCCACCTGCAACAGGGGGCGGACGGCCAGTACCCCGGCCAGTTGATCCAGCAGTCGGCCGGCTTCCCGCCCCGGGCTGCTTGCTCCCGCCGGAAAGCCGAGCTTGGGGGGGATTTCCCTGAATTCAGCCGGTAAAAAGGCAAAGGGCGCGGTTTGGGCCCGTTGACTTAAATCTGTCAGGGAGGCCGCCAGCTCCTGTAGGTAAGGGTGATCCCTGCGCCTGGTTTGCACCTCCAGCTCCAGTTCCAGATCCAGGATCCGGCGCTGGTCGGTGAGCAGGGCCTGGAGCCGGCGGGAGGCGGCGGCCTGCTCCGGCGGGCCCACGGTGGAGCCCAGGCGCAGATTTTCCAGTTGCAGGTTGTGGCTGATCTGCCAGAGTCCGGCTGGTCCCGGCTGCAGGCTGGTCTGCATGGTCAGCAGGCCATCGGCGATATTCACCGCCAGCAGCGGCTCCAGGGCTGCCGCCAGGTCGCCCAGGGGCCAGCGGTTGAGGACCAGGCGCAATTCTTCGCCCCGGGTCAGCGGGGTGGCTCTGGCCGTACTGGGAGTCATGGTGCCTTCCAGCCGGACTCCGGCGCTTTCCGGGCCGATACCGGCCAGGTTGATCGCGCGGCCGGCCCCACTTGCTTGCCCTGCCGGCTGCTTAAGGCGGCCGTTGATTTCCCGGACTTCCAGATACAGTTCCCGGTTGGCGGCGGAGGGCTGGAAGCGAGCCAGGTGCTGGTCGCTGAACAGCAGGCGGCCGTTGTTGATGGTGATCAGGTTTGGCAGCTGCGGCAGGGTTTCCGGCCGGATATTGTAGTTGCCGCCGGCCCGGCGCTGGACATGGAGAAAGGGTTGCTCCAGATGAAGGGCCGGGATCAGGGGATGGGCGGTCAACAGGTTGCCGGGCCGCAATTTGGCCTCGAGAGCGCGAAAGGAAAAGAGGGGATCGATCCGGTCATCGGGGTCGGTGAGTCGGGGGCCGACAATGCCGTTGTGCAAAGTAATACTCAGGCGCAGGGGGCGCCAGTCGGCCCGGGCGATGGTCACCGGGCGCTCCAGTTTGCGGCTGTAATGTTCCGCCAGCAGGCGGGGGGCGAAAAGGGAGACCAGCAGCTGGGAGAGCAGCAGGTAGACCAGGAACAGACCGGCTCCCAGCACCGCCGGCCAGAGCAAGCGGTTGCTCAGGGGAGGGCTGCTTCGGTGGCGGCGGCCCTTGCCGTCTCCCGCTTTTCCCGAAGGAGCGGGTGGCGGCGGCCCGGCGGCGGGCCGGGAGCGCTTGCCGTCGGTACCCGACGCTTTGGCCGCCAACGGCTTTGCCTTAGCGCTCGGCGGATCTGCTGCCTCCGGGGCCCCTCCGGCAATGGGAATGGTGCCGATATCATGAGCCGGTCGCGGTCCGGTTGGGTAGGATTTGTTTTCATTCATGGTAACGGACCATCAACTTCCAGCAGCCACCGGCTGGTAAACAATTTATCCGCCTATCTGCCAAGCTCAACTGCCAAGCTCCACCGGCAAGCTCCACCGGGGTTGCGGTTAAACGGTTAGTGGCAGGCGGCTGGTCGGCGTGCTATATACAACGGCTGGTCATTTTACTAAGCTTGACGCTTGCTGGCAACCGAGGAGGCCAACCATATGGAAGCGCTGCGCCCCATCCTGACCTTTTTTCGCGGGACTTTGGTTCTGCTGATGATTCCCCTGCTCACCGCCCTGGTCTGCCTGGCCGCGCTGGTGCTGGCCTTGAGCCGGGGCTATGCCGACCGCCGCCTCCAGTTTCTGGCCCGCTGGTGGGGGCGGACCATCTGCCGTTTGGCCGGGGTGACGGTGACGGTGGAGGGGCTTGAGCGGCTGGCCCCGGACCGGCCTTATATCTTTGCCGCCAACCACCAGAGTCAGTTTGATATTTTTGTCCTGCTGGGCCATTTTCCCGCCGATTTCCGCTGGCTGGCCAAAAAGGAACTCTTTCAGATTCCCCTCTTCGGCTGGGCCATGCGCCGGGCCGGCTACATTCCGGTGGATCGCGGCCACGGCCGCAAGGCTCTGGTCAGCTTGCAGGAGGCCGCCCGGCGGATCGCCGCCGGGACCTCGGTGGTGATCTTCCCCGAAGGCACCCGCAGTGCCGATGGCCGCCTGTTGCCCTTCAAGGCCGGGGCCATGGTGCTGGCCATCAAGGCCGGGGTTGATCTGGTTCCCCTGGCCATCAGCGGCACCCGGCTGGTTCTGCCCAAGGGCCGGCTGTTGGCCCGGCCCGGCCGGGTCACGGTCAGGGTGGGGGAGCCGTTGGCGGTGGGTGACTACCAGCTCAAACAAAAGCAGGAACTGGCGGAGTTGCTGGCCGGGCGGGTGGCGGCAATGCTGCCGTCGGAACAGGCGGAACAATAGGCAAGCCGCCCCGCCTCACCCTGCTCAGCTCAGCCCCGATCTCAGGTTCAGGATGGCGTTGGCGGAATCCATCAGCACCGGGGCGCCTAAGGGCAGGGTGAAGTTGCGGCGGCCGTGACCGGCGGGGAAGTTGGCCCAGACCGGCGGCCGGCGGCGGGCGGTGAGTTCCAGAACCCGCT
>OBJA01001276.1_pt1 | contig 17945 bp, 16 predicted proteins | sample 1519751 | NCBI WGS metagenome assembly OBJA01 (sample SAMEA3881238, study PRJEB22517) | soil metagenome | biome: lake sediment; feature: soda lake sediment; material: sediment, water from around vicinity | place: India | collected 2013-12-23 | depth 3 m | reverse complement strand
CGTCATCAGGGTCCGCAGAGGACTTTCACCTCCAAGTCACCACTTGGCCACCACAACCAAATGGATGGTGCTTACGCACCACGCGCCCTGCCGGGCGCACAACAACAAAGGCGGCACCAATGGTGCCGCCTTTGCCAACTGACTGTTCAGAGTACAGTGGTCAGTCCCGACCACCATGGAGACGGAAAGTGCCGTCTGATGAAGTAATAGTGCTTACGGCGTGCTTGTAAATCAATATGTCGCCTTCACTTTCGACCAGGATACAGAAGCTGTCAAACGATTTTATGTAACCGGAAAGCCGATCTCCCGACATCATGATAATCACGACCTTAACCCGCTCCTTGCGCGCCTGATTCAGATACTGATCCTGGATATTGAATGGTGACTTGGCCATGTCCGCTCCTTTAATGACAAATCAAATGATCAAAGTATCTGCACACTCTATCAGACTTATCGTTGGAATCAACCCAAATCATATCAGGTTCCTTACGAAACCATGTCAATTGTTTTTTAGCGTACTGGCGCGTTTTCATCTGTATCTGAGCGCACATCTGTGCGGCATCATAGTGACCCTCCAGGTAACTCACGACTTCCCGGTAACCAAGAGTCTGCAATGCCTTGAGGTTGCTGCCGTAACGATCAACCAGCATCTCAACTTCCGCAACCAGCCCTGCTTCCAGCATCATCCTTGTACGCAGATCAATACGCCGATAAAGAACGTCCCGAGGATAGTCACAGGCCAGCTTCACAACACGATAGGGAGAATCGATAAAATCGTGTCCGGCCTTGATGGCTGAAAATTTATTACCCGTCAATATACAGACTTCCAGTGCCCTTACCGTTCGGATCAGATTATGGGGATGAATAGAAGCCGCTGCCTCAGGGTCCAGTAACTGCAGTTCATGGTGAAGGGTCCCCTGCCCCTGTTCCAGTTCCCGAGCATGCAGGCACTGTCGCAGCTTGTTATCACCGGTTGGCAGATCAGCCAGTCCACCAAGCAGAGCACGAATATACAGCCCTGTTCCTCCAACAACACAAGCAAGTCGCCCGCGCTGATGGATCTGTTCAATCAAAGGTCGGGCCTGATCGACAAAAGCTGCTACTGAAAATTCCTGATCAGGGTCGATCAGATCAATCATGTGGTGAGGAACCTGACGTTGCTCTGCCGCTGAGGGCTTTGCTGTGCCGATATCCATAAGTCGGTAGATCTGGCGGGAATCGGCTGAAATGATCTCCAGCCCATGGTGTCGGGCCAACTCCAGGGCCAATGCACTCTTACCGGAACCTGTCGGACCGCAGATTACCAGCAGTGGGATAATATCAGCAGAAGTCTTTATCATCCGTGACGACGAAACAGACGTTCAACTTCGTACAACGTCATTCGAGTATAAACCGGTCGACCATGTGGACAGTGGCCACTGAAATCAACCCGGTCCAAATCAGAAAAGAGGGCCTTGATTTCTTCATGACTCAGAGCCTGATTGGCACGAATAACACGGTGACAGGCCATGCGGATGAGAACGTTATCAATGGACTCCGACACGTTACCATCTCTACCGAAGCGCTCCAGGTCCAGAGCGACATCGGCAACCAGTCCGGCAACTGATCCGGTTTTAAGTAACGCCGGCACTGCTTTGATCGCAAATGATTTACCCCCGAACGGCTCGATATCGAAACCCAGACGATCCAATTCAGCCAGATTGTCCTGCAAGGCAGCGGCACTGTTGTAATCAAGATCAAATACTTCAGGAAACAGCAGTTGCTGTCTCGGCACCTGGCCATCCTGGTAGTGCTTTTTTAACTTTTCGAAACCAACACGCTCATGGGCAGCATGCTGATCAATCAACACCAGATCGTCGTCCTGCTGACACAAGATATAGGTCTGATGATATTGCCCCAGAACATGCAGGCTGGAGAAAAAACCTTTTGACGTGCCCGGAAGCACATCCTGCTGCATGGGCTGTGCAGTAGCTGGGCTTTGCGGTGACAGACAAGGTCGAAACCTTGAGTCATGACCGGCTGCAACCTCCGAATTTACAGCAAGATAAGATGTCGACCTCTCTCCAACCCTGTGATCTGAGGATGGCTCTGTTGCGGGCAGAACAGATTCCATGGAGCCTGTTCGTTGCAACGGTCCTTCGTCAACAGACGGCGCAGGAGCAGCCGCAGTAGAGGTCATCCATTCTGCCGGTCGCAACGCCTCGCGAATGCCATGGGTGATAAAGTCATGCACCAACCCCTGGTTTCGAAAACGCACTTCATGTTTCGTCGGATGAACATTAACATCAACCTCTGCCGGATCTATCTGCAGAAATAACACCACAATCGGATAGCGCCCCTTCATCAGCAACTGACGATACGCCTCCATCACCGCATGCTGAACAACCCGATCACGAATGTATCTGCCATTGATAAAGGTATAAACATGACTGGTGGAAGAACGGTTCAGGTCCGGTTGAGAAATCAGACCGGAAAGGCGCAGGTCTTCGGATCCGACTTGATCCAATGGGATCATGTCACGCAACAGGGACCGTCCCAACAGTGCGGAGAAGCGTTCCGGCAACCCCTTTTCACTACGCAGATCAAGCAAAACCCGATCATTGTGCAGCAAACGAAAACGCACATCAGGACGCGCCAGAGCCAATTTGGAAACCACATCAGCACAGTGGCCAAGCTCTGTCTGATCCTTACGTAAAAATTTTTTCCTGGCCGGCAGATTAAAAAACAGGTTTCTGACTTCCACGACCGTTCCAATCGGCAAGCCCAGCTGACTGACCTTCCTGATCTGCCCCCCTTCTATCTGTATGTGTTGACCAAGGCCGTCATCACTGCTACAGGTTTTCAAACTCAAACGCGAAACAGATGCAATGGAGGCAAGGGCCTCACCACGAAAACCCAGGGTCCTCAGTGCAAACAGATCCTCATCCGAACTGATTTTGCTGGTGGCATGGCGCTCGAAACATAACAAAGCGTCCTGACGATTCATGCCACAACCGTTGTCCGATATTCGGATCAGGGTTTTGCCCCCACCGGTCAATTCGATCTGGATCTCGTGGGCACCGGCATCAATGGAATTTTCAAGCAGTTCCTTGACCACGGACGACGGACGCTCAACTACCTCACCAGCGGCAATTTTATTGCACAGATCTTCAGGCAAAATCTGAATAGAGGCATGACTCATGGTAGTTCGCTGCCTGGTTTAAAACATGAACGGCCGGAAAGGTTCCGGCCGTTGCAAAGAAAAATTGTTAACAACATAAGACCTTATTTCTGCTCCAGATCGTCAAAAACAAATTCCAGATCATTGTCATCCGGTGCATCTTCAAAAAATGGCGCCGACTCAATTGGGGTCAATTGTTTCAGGCCCAGATCCTCGACGACACTGGTGAGGATTCCCTTGGTGACCTCTTTACCATGTCGCAGATATGTTTCGAACAGAGCGTTGTCACATATGGTGTTGATCAGTCGTGGAACACCACCTGAATAACTTTGAATCAAGGGTAGTGTCTCAGGCAAAAAGGGTGACTGTTCACAACCGGAAACCTTCAGGCGGAAAGCTATGTAGGCAGATGTCTCGCGTGGTTCAAATGGTGTCAAGGTATACTTGAATGCAACACGTTGAGCCAGAGGCTCATCAAGCTTCATCACTTCTTCCAATGCCGGCAGACCAAAGAATACGATATTGAGAAGTTTTTTTCCTGGTATTTCCAGATTCAACAACCCACGAAATTCTTCCATTAATTCGCGTGTTTGCAGCATTTGCGCCTCATCAATCAAGACGACAGCTTTACGCCCTTCCTGTTCAATCTGCAATAGACGCTCAAACAGCTGCTTGAGCATTTTCAGCGGGGTGCCTTCCGGGTTGTCGACACCAAGCTGCAGACAGATTCGGGACAACAGCCACTCGGGATTGATATCAGAGTGAATCATCACCAGCAAGGAGGACTCATAATGTTCTACAGGAAGGTTATCGAGCATACGACGTGCGAGAGTTGTTTTACCGGTGCCAACACCGCCAACAAGAACTGCCAGGCCCTTGTCGGTATCAACAGAGTATTTCAAACGCTGCAACGCCCGCCGGTGCTGCTCACTGTCAAAATAAAACTTCTCGTTTGGAGCGTTGGAAAATGGTTCCCGCTCAAAATTGAAATAGTCTGTATAACCCATATGACCCCCGTTTCCATTTATTGATCAACATCTGACTGTTCAGCGCCGGGTAGAGGCCCAAGATGCCGGACCATACTTGCTGCAACAGCAGTTCTGCTCAAGACGACCCCTGCTATAAAAAAGAAACTCGCCTTTTTTGCGGCTCAGGTTCACTTGGTTTTTCAGCCTGAGGCTTTTGATCTGTTGCCTTTTCGCCGGCCCCAAATCGACTTTTCAAGGCCTCAACCTTTTCAGAAACATCCCGGTATTTACTGTCCTGAGCCAAAACACTGCGATAACTGACAAGGGCGTCTTCGTGACGCTCCGCACGCTCGTAGAGCAGACCGAGCTCATAGCCAAGATTCAGTCGCTGAATTTCTTCAAGATGAGGGGAATCAAGGGCCTGCTGAAACATGTTTTCAGCATTCTGATAGTCACCCTTATCTGAATAGATCAACCCCTTGAGCATCTGACAGTCAACATAACGAACAGGATCTTTTTGTGCTTTCTCAAATTCGCTGATGGCGTCATCCAGAAGTCCCATCTCTCGATAGGCGATGCCCAGGTTATAGTGAGATTCCATATCGTCAGCGGCAATCTGTTCATCAACATCGGTCTTGAAGACCTTTTTCTCCGACATCTCAAGAGACTGAAGCTGGTCAAGCTCCGAATCAAAATCAAAATCACCAAAACCAAAGCCACCAGACGCCTCAGGCTCAGAAGCAACGCTTTCTGTTTCACGTTTCTGCGCTTCCTTACGGCGTTGTTCGTCGATTTCTTCGAGCTTTTTCCGGCATTCCTGAGAATCAGGAGCATAGGACAGGATATCGTTGCACAAACGTTCTGCGTCGGCAAAAAGACCCTGTTGCAGATAAAATTCCGCCTCTTCAAGGTCAGCTTGCAGGTTTTCCATTTTTCGAGCAGCGTCATCGGACGCATCATCTTCCAGGTCAAGATTGAAGAAGGTGTCTGAATCTTCCTCATCAAACGAGATGTCGCCATTTGCAACACCGATATCGTCAGCGATATCAAGCTCTATGAGTGCTTCTGTTGCATCGGCTTCCGAAGAATCACTACTCCCTTCTTCATCGAGTTCAAGCAACAGATCGATATTATCGTCCTCCAGAATACCGTAGGCCAACTGATCTTCGGCCTCTGCACCTTCGTCACTTTCTACATCCAGATCGACAGAACCCAACAGTGAGTCTGAAAGGGTTTCTTCTGGTGAACTCTCCTCCTCATCTTCACGCTCAGAGATAATATCGAGAAGTTTTCCGCCCTCACCGGTCAGTTCATAGATCGAATCGAGGGTTTGGATAATCACCGGAGTGTTTGGCAGCTCGCCATTGAGGAACTCATAGAACCCTTTCAGGGTGTCAAGACGTCCGCCCTTAAAGAAGGTATCCTTCCACTCTTCCAGTTCAGTCAGGGCCAGTTCAAAGTGTCTGTTATCGATTTCACACTGAATCAGGGCCTCGCGAATATCAAGATCGCTGGGATCTTTTTGCAGCAATTGACGATAAGTTTCAACGGCGCGCAGATAATTGCCCGACCTGGCATAGCCCTTACTGAGCTGCCGGAGCAGATCGGGATCGCCCGGTTTGTCCTTCAGCAAGGTTTCAATAATTGTTGTTCCCCTGGCATAATCTTCTTTTTTATAGAAGGTATCAGCCAGACCGGACTGCAACTGCTTGTTACCGGGGAAATGTGGCAGGAACATGGTGTACAGCTTGAGGCATTTATCGTAATCACCCCTGTCATCAAGAACGTCCAGCGTCGACAACAGCTCATCGAAGCCCTCTTCCTTGCGTTCATTGACTGTGAGCACTTCTGCCAGTTTGACCCGAACATTCAAATTGTTAGGATCAAGATCACGCATTTTCTCAAGGATTTTTATCTCATCAGCAATCAGTTCATTACGTTCGTAATAATCGACCAGATGGCGATACTCAGCCATGGCATTGCCGACAAGTCCCTGTTTCTGGTTCAATTCCGCCAGGCGGCTATAGATGGAGATTTGACCGGGATCAAGACGCTGCATCTGCTTATAAATAGCAATCGCCTTGGTGTAAAAACCATTACTGGAAAAATACTTGGCCACGGCCTCATACTGTTCGTAGGCGTCAGCAGACCTGTTGGTACGCACGTAAAGTTCGGCCAGCTTCTGCCGCGAACGGATATCCCCTGGATCCAGCTCAACAACCTTGGCATAATCCTTAATGGCCTTGGCGTACTGCTTTTTCATCAGGTTTTTCTGTGCTGAATCCAGCAATTTATCTTTGTTCGTTGTCAAAAAAAACCCCACTTCCAGCAAAAACAAGCAAGTTTCATCCGGAACAACGGAAAAAAAAACGCTTTGTCGTTATGTTAGACATATCACCACAAAAATATGGACAATCACGTGTCTTTCACTGTTACCATGTAAACAAAAAAAAGTAAACACTAATGAACATCAAATTATTCAAAAGTATCTTTTAAGTTTAGCAACTTCCGCAGGCAGCAGTTGTCGATAGGTGCCGGTACGCACACCATCGAGGGTCAGGAATCCGACTTTTATGCGTTTAAGACGAACGACGGTCAGCCCGAAATACTCACACATACGTCGAACCTGACGGTTGCGCCCTTCCGTCAATGTTATCTCAAACCAGCAGTTGCTATCGACAATGCGAATCTTTGCCACCTTAGCCGGCAACGTCATCCCGTCATCCAGTCGCAACCCGGTGCGCATCTGCTCCGTCATAGACTTAGTCAAGTAACCACGAACCTTGACCAGATAGGTTTTTTCAACCTCTTTGCCTGGATGGCTCAATGCCTGGGCAAGATCACCGTCATTGGTCAACAATAGCAGCCCTTCTGTATTGTAGTCGAGACGACCCACCGGAAACAATCGCTCGGCAACATCCTTGACCAGATCAGTCACCAGCGCTCGCCCTTGCGGATCGCTAAGAGAGCAGACATAGCCCCTCGGCTTGTTGAGCAAAAGGGTTATTTTCTGCTGTACCCCTTTAAGAGCTACGCCATCAACAGCTATTTGATCTACCTTAAGATCGGCACTCTGACCTAAGTGCACAGTTTTGTTGTTAACTGTTACGCGCCCCTGTCGTATCCACTCTTCAGCCTGGCGGCGCGATGCCAGCCCTGCTTGTGCAATCAGTTTCTGTACTCGTTCCTGCATCCTGCAACACCCTTTACTGACCGTCCGGTTCCATGGGGAGAGCTTCAGCCAGTTCCGGATCCAGTGCTGCAAACTCTTTCAAGGTTGGTAAATCGTTGAGATCTTTCAATCCAAACATTTCCAGAAAATAGCGACTGGTTCCATACAATAATGGCCGCCCAGGCACATCCTTCTTGCCCAGAATACGCAGCAGATTACGATCGAGCAGGGTTTTCATCACACCGCCTGAATCAACGCCACGCAGGTACTCAACTTCGGCTCTGGTAACAGGCTGCCTGTAAGCAACAATAGCAAGGGTCTCCAGCGCCGCCACCGATACTTTTGCCGGTCGTTCTTTTTGCAAACGTCTCAGATGCACAGCAAGATCAGGATCAGTTCGAAACTGCAGACCACCGGCAACTTCATGCAAATGAACACCGTGTCCGCTGACATTGTACTGCGCCTTCAAATCACCGATGACCGCTTTGATGGTGCCCTTATCGGTCTCGGTTAATTCTACCAGTTTGTCAATGGACAAGGGCACCCCGGAAACAAACAGAAAGGCCTCGACCAGCGCTTTAATCTCAGCCATAATCCAGCACTCCATTGTCGACCTGCAAGCGCTGCATCTGTTCCGACGAGGCAGAACGCTTTAACCAGATATCACCGAACAGCGCAACCTGTTCAATTGTTACCATCCGCATTCGAACCAATTCGAGCAATGCCAGGAAAGTCACCACCAATTCGGCACGATTGCATGTCACCGGGAAAAAATCACGAAAGGCAACGCGGCTATCTGTCGCCATGCGGTGTCGAATTCTATCAATGTAGTCCGCGACAGAAAGGCTTTCGCGAACAACCTCGTGAAACACCTCGGGCTTGACATTTGTCATCAACTGATGAAACGCATTGGCCAATTGATAAATATTGATACTCATATCGACATCCTGGTCCGACGAGTCGTCAAAAGTATCGTCACTGCAGTAACGCGGCAGAAAAATGTCGCGGTCAAGTTGCGGCATCTGATCAAACATGAAGCCCGCTTCTTTATAACGTTGATAATCCAGGAGGCGCTTGACCAGTTCGGCTCGTGGGTCCTCACCTTCATCGTCACTAACCTCTTCGCTGACCGGCAACAGCATGCGCGACTTGATGTGAATCAACTGTGCCGCCATGAGTAAAAATTCACCGGCAACATCAAGGTCAAGCTGTTTCATGCGATCAATGACAGCCAGATATTGTTCAGTAATCTCAACTATGCGGATATCATAGATATCCATCTCCTGGCTTTTTATCAGGTGCAGTAACAGATCAAGGGGGCCGGAGAATTTTTCGAGTATAATTTCAACGGGCATAAACTGACATCAGTGACCAAACAAAAAGCGCATCGCCTGCTCAACCAGCGCCATTTGTTTCCCGGCCATCATAATCACAAGAAAATGAACAATGGGTGCAAGTACCGTGGACCAGAGATTGGTGAAAAAAACCAGCAGCACGATCAAAATCAACCCGAAAGGCTCCAGACGCGACAGAAGTGCTGCGTAAAAATCGGGGACAAAGCCCATGAGGATGCGACCGCCGTCCAGCGGAGGCACAGGAAGAAGATTAAAAACCGCAAGCAGTACATTGATATAAAGACTAAAAGCAACCATCATGTTTAATGGTGTCAGCATCTGCAGCAACAAGCTGCCATCACCAGAAGAAGCGGGTTCGAACCAGGCAAGAAGCCGCAACAGAACAGCCGAAAACAACGCCAGCATCAGGTTGGTCAATGGACCAGCCAGTGCGACCCAGACCATATCTTTTCGTGGACGACGAAAGTTGGATGGATTGACCGGAACCGGCTTGGCCCAGCCAAAACCGAAAACAAAAACGGCGATGCTGCCGACAGGATCAAGGTGCTTGAAGGGATTAAGATTCAAACGTCCCAGCAAACGTGCTGTAGGGTCTCCGAACCGCTCTGCGACGAAACCATGAGACACCTCGTGCAACATAATCGCCAACAGAGCAGGAACCAGCATCACGGCCAGCTTGGAAAGAACATCCTCCATGGAACTCCTGTGCAGATCATAGTGAGGCCGGATCAATCGATCAGTTGTCAACAACTCCGCCCATCAACATCTGTTGAACAGCAGACAATCTGACGACACTTTAGTTGAGTTGGGGATTCCGGTCAACTTAAGCTGTGGGTCTGTTTATCGTTTCCTTTTGCAGAATATTTTTTCGCACCCATTGAATCTCATCGTCACGACTTTTGACAATCCCATCAAGTTGCGCATTCAAGAGTTGTTGGAGCATATGCTGGAATTCAGGCCCCGGAACCAGCCCTAAACGGACCAGATCTTTTCCGTCAATCTGAGTTTTGACCCGCCGCAGATCTGTTACGTAAAGTGAAATCCATTGACGTGGACCCTCTTCTTCACTGCGTGCCATCAGATACAGAAGGATCTCTACCGCATACGGTTTGAACCAGTGATATATATCGCTGTTCGCAGGATGAATTCCTTGCCTCAACAATCGATTCAGCCTTCGTAACAAGTGCAATGCTCCGGGTAATTCATCGACAAAAACACCCTTTTCATCTTGACGCATGGCAAACCAGCGACTCACTTTACGTAGCCCGCCCGGCGGCAGGTCGTCAAACAGGCACAACATGAACACCAGCCAGCGTCGACAAGGCTTCCCGGTGTACAGCAATTCATGCCAGCTTACTGCCCGATCAGCAGCCTTTAAAAGTTCCAGTGCTTCTTCATCGAGCTTGATCCTTTTATCGATGATCTGCAACAGGCCGAACTGGTCAAGTCGCTCCAGAGCCGGAACGATGTGCGCTTCATTGAGAATATGTTTCAACTCGTTGAAAATTCTCACCCCACCGGCTTTGCGGACCATCTTCAATTGCACGGCACTGTGCATCAGACGTTCCGTCTGTCGACCAATACGGAAATTCAGCCGTTGCTCAAAGCGTACAGCCCGATACAACCGCGTCGGGTCTTCAATAAAACTCAGATTGTGCAGCACCCGAATCGATTTATCACGCAGATCACGCTGCCCGCCGTAAAAATCAAGCACCAGACCAAAGCTTTCCGAATTAAGAGCAACAGTCAGGGTATTAATGGTAAAATCCCGGCGGTATAAATCGTGACGTATTGAGGCACCTTCCACGCGGGGAAGGGTTGCCGGACTGTCGTAATACTCCATGCGGGCAGAAGCGATATCGACTTTAAAGCCATCGGGAAAAATAATGACGGCAGTACCGAATTTTTCATGTTCACGGACACGACAGGGAACTTTATCCGCAAAAGTGCGGGCATAGGCAATTCCATCACCCTCGATAACAACATCAACATCATAGTTTTTGTGACGTAGCAGCAAATCCCTGACAAAGCCACCAACGAGATACGCGCGCACTCCCATTTCATCAGCTACCACGCCCAATTGGCGCAGGAGTTTGCGCATCTGGAGGGGCAACTGTGTTGAGATATATCGATCGAGATTTCGGCGCCGCGTCTGCAGCCCTCGACGCTCCAGACGTTCACGTTCTGCTTGTTCCGTGGTTGTCGCGTTACCGAGCATGTAGCGTAACAGATCGGTACGGGTCACCAGTCCAACCAGTCTTCCCTGCTCGACCACCGGCACAGTGCGCTGGTGATGTTCGACAATGACACGCTGCAATTCCTGAAGAGAGGCATCCGGGGCGACCTGCTCAAAGTCTGTGTTCATCAACTCTGACACGGCGATCTTCTGCAAACGATGATGAGCGGCTTTCTCAACCACCTGACGTGTCAATATGCCGGCCACTCGCCCGTCAGCGTGCATAATCGGCACGGTATTGAAGTTGAAGCGGGTCATCAGGTCGCGAGCCTCTTGAATAGAGGCATCCAGAGGAAGACTTTTTACCGCCATCGACATCAGATGACGAGCGTCACAATGGGATTGCACATAGCGCGGCAGACAGCGTTCAATTTCTTTGAGAACCTGCGGTAACGGCTTGTCGCGCACGGTTGCCGATGCGGCAAAAGCATGCCCTCCACCGCCAAACTCCTGCAATAATTCTCCGACATGAAGTTGGGCAACCCGCGAACGGGCAATAATAAAAACACGGTCTTCCATACGCACTGCTGCGATGAGAATATTAAGGTTTTCGATCTCCTTGAGCTTATGGACCAATCCGGCAATATCACCGCTGTAGCTGTCAGTTGAAGCACTGGCAATAGCCACCTCAACGCCATTGACGGTACTGATTTCCGTAGATTTGAGCAGGTCATTCAGCAAGGCAACCTGATCCGGCGTCATTTCCCTGACAAGAAAATCAGCAACAGTATTCAGGTTCGCTCCATGTTCAAGCAGAAAGGCCGCAGCCCTGAAATCGTCCGGCGTGGTACTGGAAAAGAGCAGATGTCCGGTATCTTCATATAATCCGAGCATCATCATCGTTGCCTCGTCGGCACCAGGGATGATCCCGCGCTCAATGAACAACTGGGTCAGTATCGTTGTTGTGGCACCAACATCACGAATCAGCTCAAAGGTTCCTTCAAGGCTGTTCTCATCCGCCGGGTGATGGTCATAGATGTGCAACTCGACATCCGGTCGTCGGGCGACATCTCCCAGCGGTCCAATCCGGCTCGCGCTGCGGACATCAACGAGAATCAGTCGGGTTATCTTTGCCAGATCAATATCCTTGGGACGTTTGATGTCATAGGCATAGATAGAGCTTTCCAGTAAAAAATTACGCAAACCACTTTCCTGGCCACCGGGAAACACCAGCACGGCATCAGGATACAGACGCTTGGCCGCAATCATTGAACCAAGACAGTCAAAATCTGCGTTAATGTGGGTTGCAATAACATCCATGCCTGAAAATCCCGTTAAATATCCAGAGTCCCAATCACATCATTGATATCGTTAATCCCCTCTTCACGGCAGAAATCCTCAAGTTCGCTGATGATGGTTGCCATGGCGTTGGGATCAACAAAATTGGCAGTACCCACCTGCACCGCCCTGGCACCGACGATTAAGAACTCAAGAGCGTCCATTGCCCGTGAAATACCGCCAATGCCGATCACCGGAATATTGACCGCCTGCACCACCTGGTGCACCAAACGAACAGCAATGGGGCGTATCGCCGGTCCTGAAAGCCCACCGATGGTATTGGCCAGACGTGGACGCCGGGTCCTGACGTCAACCGCCATACCGGTCAGGGTATTGATAAGACTCACAGCATCAGCACCGGCCTCCTCAACAGCACGGGCGGTTACCTGGATGTCGGTGACATTCGGGGTGAGCTTGACAATCAAGGGCTTGGTTGTTTTTTTGCGCACATTTGACACCGCATCAAACGCCGCCTTGGGGTCAGTACCAAAAACGATACCGCCATGTTTCACATTCGGACAGGAAATATTCATCTCCAGTCCGGCGACACCCGGCAGTTCATCAAGACGGGCGGCTACTTCGCCGTATTCATCCTGGGTATTGCCGAAAAAATTGACAATAACAGGCGTATCAAACTGCTGAAGAAAAGGCAGTTTCTGATAAATGAACTGCTCAATACCTACGTTTTGCAGACCGATGGCATTGAGCATGCCGCCAATGGTTTCACACACTCGCGGGGTGTTGTTGCCGGCCTTGGGGCGCAATGACAACCCTTTGGTGACAATAGCACCGAGACAATTGAGATCGAGATAAGGCGCATACTCCTCACCGTATCCAAAAGTTCCGGAAGCAGGCATGATCGGATTCTTGAGTTTGATACCGGCAACTTCAACCTGCAGATTAAGGGGTTTATCAATCTTTTCACGTCTCTTCATCTATCGGCTCCTGATTCACAACCATCAACACTGACGACATCATCCCAGGCAAGATCGCCGGCATGAAATACCGGACCGACGTTACAGGTGCAGAGATAACTGGGTTTCTCATTGGTGTGGCCTTCTCCCTTGACCACACATCCCAGACAGGCACCAACACCACACGCCATCAACTCCTCGAGGGACACTTGCAATTGTACTCCTTTGCTGCGACAGATTTTTTCTACCGCCCTGATCATCGGCATCGGTCCGCAGGCAAAGACCTTGGCCCCCGGCTTTTGCTCAAGACGACGCTCCAGCACGTTGGTCACCAGCCCCGCATCGCCCAGGCTACCATCTTCAGTAGAGACAAAGGTCTTGACCCCCAATCGCTCAAATTCCGTCACCGTAATAATGTCATCACGGGTCCGTCCGCCGATAAGAACCTCAGCCCTGGATGGATCAGCAATACTCTCGGCAAGCATGTACAGTGGCACCAGGCCGATACCACCTCCGACCATAATGGTGTCTCCTGAAGTCAAATTCAGGTCAAAGCCCGTACCCAGAGGACCGAGTAACTCGACGGGGTCACCGTGATGCAGGCCCTGCATGATTTCCGTACCGCTGCCGACAACCTTATAGATAATCTCGATAAATTCCTTAGGCGGCATGGTATCGCAGTCACCCGGCATGAACCCGGCACGAAAGATGCCAAAGGGCCGACGCAACAACGGCAAGAGGCTGCGCTGCACGCGAAACATGACAAACTGCCCCGGCCTGGCCAGACGGGTATAATCGGGAGCCAGTATCCGCATACGGAAGTATCCCGGGGAAATCTCCTGGTTGGACAGCACGATTGTTTTGTGATTTTTCATAGAATCTCCAATTAATGTTTACCACCCGTTCTCTTCGTTCACTTGAGGCAAAAGAAAGCAGAAAAACCTGGCTTTTATGAATTTCTCAGTGACTCTGTGGCAAATGCTTCTGAACCCGATGATTGAAGTGAATATCCAAAATCCCTTATTCAAAGTTTCTGCTTAACAATAAAGCATCTTCGCCATCCTGATAGTATTTTTTTCGCCGTCCGTTGATGATAAAGTCGCGACCCCGGTAAAGACCGATAGCAGCCTGATTGGTTTCACGCACTTCAAGCCAGGCCGACACCATCCCTTGTTGACGCCCGCGTTCGATGACATATTCAAGCAACGATTGACCGATACCAAGCCGCCGATGGCGAGGTGACGTTGCCAGATTCTGTATCTGCATTTCACCGCAAACCAACCAGGTACAGATGTAACCGGCAAGCCGTTGCCCTGCCATTGCCACATCTATCGAGGATGCCGGATTATTGAACTCATCAATAAAATGTTGCCGGCTCCACGGATGCTGATAACAGGAGTGCTCAATCTCCAGCAGATCATCAAGATCCTCGACAGTGGCTGTTCTGATAGAAATGCTGCCCTCAAACATTTTCGTGACAACTCCCGCAATGGAACAAACGCTGGTAGAATATAGAAGGTGAATTCGAGAATACAGGAAATAGTTGGTAGTTGGTAGTTGGTAGTTGGTAGTAGGGACTGGTTGTGGGGAGTGGGATTCCCACCACCCACTACCCAGTTCCTATCACTATAAAATTGACAAGAACAACAGGTAATGCTGTAATGCCGCCCGCACAGCGAGGAGCACGAATCATGGATACGAAAAAACCAATTACTTACAAAGATGCCGGTGTTGACATTGATGCCGGAAACGAATTTGTCAACCAGATCAAACCATTGGTCAAACAAACATCCCGTCCGGAAGTTGTTGCTGACATTGGTGGTTTTGGCGGCCTGTTTTCATTGAACACGTCGAAATACAAGCGCCCGGTTCTGGTCGCAGCCACTGATGGCGTTGGCACCAAACTGATGCTGGCCTTTATGATGAATCAACATGAAACCGTCGGCATCGACCTGGTCGCCATGTGTGTCAACGACATCATTGTCCAGGGTGCCGAGCCTCTTTTTTTCCTTGATTATCTGGCAACGGGCAAATTGACGCCGGCTCAATCGGTCGAGGTGATCAGAGGTATCACTGAAGGATGCAAACAGGCCGGTTGCGCCCTGCTGGGTGGTGAAACTGCCGAGATGCCCGGCATGTACAAGGCGGGTGAATACGATCTCGCCGGTTTTGCCGTCGGCGTTGTTGATTATCCCCGTATCATTGACGGATCAACGATCACCAAAGGTGACCAGTTGATCGGTATTGCCTCAAGCGGCCTGCATTCCAACGGTTACTCCCTGGCGCGTAAAATACTCCTTGAAGCGATGAAGCTCGACCTTGATTCCACACCGGAAGGGTTGGACCGGCCACTCGGAGAAGTACTGCTAACCCCAACGCGCATCTACGTAAAGAGTATTCTCAACCTGCTGCGTGACTTCAATCTCAAAGGAATAGCTCATATCACCGGAGGCGGCTTGCTCGAAAACATTCCTCGGGTACTCCCCTCTCAGTGCAAAGCCGTCATCAATGGCAGCAGTTGGGACAAACCGGCTATTTTTGAACTACTGCGCACCGGTGGCAACGTTCCGATGGATGAAATGTATCGAACCTTCAATTGCGGTATCGGCATGGTGCTCATTGTTCCGGAACAGGAAACCGACGAGATATTGTCCCGCCTGGCAGGCCTCGGAGAAAAAGCCTGGAACATTGGTCATATCGAGACGGCTGATACACCCTGTGTCAATATTCACTGATACCGGAGCCACACCATCATGAGCCCATTTCGCATAGCGATACTTGCCTCCGGTGGCGGCACCAATCTTCAGTCGATCATTGATTCCCGTCAGGCCGGCACGCTGAGTGTTGAGATTGCCCTGGTCATCAGCAACAATCCGACCGCCGGGGCACTACAGCGGGCACAACAAGCCGGAATAGCGACTCTCTGCATCAACCATCGCGATTACACATCACGCGAGGAGTTCGACCATGCCCTGGTTGATGCCCTGAAAGCTGCCGAGGTCGACCTCGTGGTATTGGCCGGTTTTATGCGGATCATAACCGATGTCATGCTTGACGCCTTTCCACAACGCATTATCAATATACACCCGGCACTTTTACCCGCATTTCCCGGCCTCCATGTCCAACAGCAGGCCATTGACTATGGTGCCCGCTTTTCCGGATGTACTGTCCACTTTGTCGATGGAGGGGTCGATACCGGTCCGATCATTGTTCAGGCCGTCGTAGCGATTTTACCTGATGACACTGCGTCGACCCTGGCTGAACGTATTCTGGAACAGGAACACCGCATCTACCCGCAGGCCATCCAGTGGATCGCTGAAGGCCGGGTTACCATTAACGGACGCACTGTAATTGTCACTGGTGCCGACGGTCCTGAGACTGCCCTGATCAATCCCGTCAAATAGAAACCGGGCTCTGCTATCGATCATGGAAGCCATACCCGGCATCTTTATGCTGTTTTTTGCGTTAATAATTTGCATCAACATATGATTTGTGTTATCAATTCGCGTTCGAAACTTTCAGGAGGATATGAAGATGGCTAAAGAATGTGGAATTTGCGGCAAAAAGCCGGTTAGCGGAAACAACGTCAGTCACGCCCATAATAAAACCCGCACGGTCTGGAATCCAAACCTGCAGAAAATCCGTGCTGAACATCAGGGTTCGATCAAAACCATGAAGGTCTGTACCCGCTGCATCCGTTCCGGCAAAGTTCAAAAGGTCGTTTGATCCTTTTTTCACCGCACCAACAGTAAAGGGATGGCCATCATCGGTCATCCCTTTTTGTCGTTGTACTTACTGGCACCAAAACCAAGAACCTTGTCTCTCGCCCGTTCGCTTCTCTCACTCAAGCCACAAAGAAAACCTTGAACCTTTTTAGTCCACGGACGACACGGAAATTACGGACAAGACCTGAATTCTTATTGTTAAACCAGGTCAAAAGCTTTGTTTTTGGTGTTAAAGATTTAACCCTGAAGACAATGCCCATGATTCTACTCAAGAATCCTTCGTGTCTCTGTGTCTTTGTGTGAGTTATTTATTTCTCACGAAGACACTAAGCCACCAAGAAAACTTTGTTGTCCACGGAACACACGGAAATTACGGACAAAACCTGAAGTCTGATGGTTAAAACCAGGGTCAAATACTGTGATTTGGTTTAAAGCCTTTAACCCAAAAGCTTTTTTGTTTTTGGTTCTAAACCCTGAAGATTCTGCCTTAGGCCTTCTTCGTGTCTTTGCGCCTTTCGTGAGAGCGATTATTTCTCACGAAGTCACCAAGCCACCAAGAAAAGTTTTTGTCCACGGAAATCACGGAAATTACGGACAAAACCTGAATTCTTATTGTTAAAAGCACAGGGTCAAATACTGTGATTTGGTTTAAAGCCTTTAACCCAAAAGCTTTTTTGTTTTTGGTTCTAAACCCTGAAGCTTCTGCCTTATGTTTTCTTCGTGCCTCTGTGTCTTTGTGTGAGGAGCTTTTATTTCTCACGAAGTCACCAAGCCACCAAGAAAAGATTTTGTCCACGGAAATCACGGAAATTACGGACAAAGCCTGAAGTCTGATGGTTAAAACCAGGATCAAATACTGTGATTTGGTTTAAAGCCTTTAACCCAACAGCTTTTTGTTTTTGGTTCTAAACCCTGAAGCTTCTGCCTTATGTTTTCTTCGTGCCTCTGTGTCTTTGTGTGAGGAGCTTTTATTTCTCACGAAGTCACCAAGCCACCAAGAAAAGATTTTGTCCACGGAAATCACGGAAATTACGGACAAAGCCTGAAGTCTGATGGTTAAAACCAGGATCAAATACTGTGATTTGGTTTAAAGCCTTTAACCCAACAGCTTTTTGTTTTTGGTTCTAAACCCTGAAG
>OBJA01001275.1_pt1 | contig 17953 bp, 14 predicted proteins | sample 1519751 | NCBI WGS metagenome assembly OBJA01 (sample SAMEA3881238, study PRJEB22517) | soil metagenome | biome: lake sediment; feature: soda lake sediment; material: sediment, water from around vicinity | place: India | collected 2013-12-23 | depth 3 m | reverse complement strand
ATTCCATTACAGCCTCTAAGATATTTAAGGTTTCTGAACAGGAAGTTACTTCCGAAATGCGCAGAAAAGCAAAAACAGCCAACTTTGGTATCATATATGGCATTTCGGCCTTTGGTTTGTCACAACGGCTAAATATACCACGTTCCGAAGCCAGGGATTTAATTGAAGGTTACTTTGAAAGTTTTCCAAAAATTAAAACATTCATGGACAAACAAATAGAAATGGCCAGAAAGAATGGATACGTGCAAACAATTAAAGGACGCAAACGTTATTTAAATGACATCGGTTCTGTAAACGCCGTGGTGCGCGGTATGGCGGAACGTAATGCCATAAATGCGCCTATCCAGGGCTCTGCTGCCGATATCATTAAAATTGCAATGATTAATATTTTTGAGAAGTTTAAAGAAGAAAATATTAAGTCGAAAATGATATTGCAGGTACACGATGAATTAAATTTTGACGTGTTTAATGAAGAATTGGAAAGAGTGAAGTCAATAGTTAAATATGAAATGGAACATGCAGTAAATTTGGAAGTGCCGTTAACTATTGAAATGAATGCTGCTACAAACTGGCTGGATGCACATTAATATTATGCAAAGAATTGTTGAAATACATACAGAAGATGATTACCGGGAAGCTTTGGTCCGTTTTATAACTTTATGTGAAACTCAGAAAACCGATGAAGATCTTAAAGAACTTCTTTGGCTAACCAGTCAAATGGAGAAATATGAAAGGAACAATTGCGGATCGAATTAATTTAAATAAAACAGACTCTTAATCAACTATAGATACAACTTTTCACGGTTTAACAGTACTTTTGATAATTCCGGAGTTTTATTCATACCAATACCAGATTGTTTGATGACACTTGCAGCAAATCTTTTATATACAAGTACATTTTCAAATTTTGACTCTTCTGATTAATCAGTTACGAAATTATTATCATTCCTGAAGATTTGTCATTCCGCTGTCAAATTGTATCATTTATCAGTTCTGATGGACCCTGCATTGATGATTGTTTAGGTTTTCTTTCACAGCTTATAGAATATCTGCAGGGGATGTATTTTATAGCGCGCTGTTAAAAATAATAATTAAAATAATTATATCTGGCTGTTTCATTAGCTATGTTTGATTTTAATCAATTACTTTTATTGCGGTTCAAGAGGTAACTGGAATTATGATTGAAAGATATGGATTTTAATAAACTAACCTGGCAATACAAAAATGAACTTCTCAGCAATGTGGTTCCTTTTTGGGAAAAAAATTCAAGAGATGAGGAGCATGGCGGATACTTTACCTGTCTTGACCGTACAGGAAGAGTATTTGATACCGATAAGTTTATCTGGTTGCAGGGACGCGAGGTATGGATGTTTTCTACCTTGTACAACAAAATTGAACAAAAGCAACAGTGGCTTGATATGGCTGTTCATGGTGCAAGGTTCCTCCAGAAGTATGGACACGATGGGAGCCTTAACTGGTATTTTTCCCTGACCCGTGATGGAAATCCACTTGTGCAGGCATACAATATATTTTCCGATTGCTTTGCAACCATGGCATTTGGCCAGCTTTTCAATGCCACCGGTGAGGAGGAGTTTGGAATGATTGCAAAAAATACATTCGAGAACATTTTAAAGCGAAGGGGAAATCCAAAGGGAAAATACAATAAGTCGGTTCCCGGAGTGCGACCTTTGAAGAGTTTCTCGCTTCCAATGATATTGTGCAATCTCTCACTGGAAATAGAACACCTTTTGTCGGTCGATCGGGTGAATGAAACCATTGACAGTGTTTTACATGAAGTAATGGAGGTGTTTTACCAGAAAGAGTCAGGTTTAATTCTTGAAAATGTCAATCCAGATGGAAGTTTCTCCGATTCTTTTGATGGCCGGCTGCTCAATCCGGGACATGCAATTGAGGCCATGTGGTTCATTATGGATCTATCGGCCCGCCTTAAACAACCTGAGCTGGCAAAAAAAGCAGTAGAGATTGTATTGCGTACCCTGGAATATGGTTGGGACAAGGAATACGGGGGTATCTTTTATTTTATGGATATTAAAGGAAATCCGCCACAACAACTGGAATGGGATCAGAAACTGTGGTGGGTTCATATTGAAACCCTTATCAGCCTTATAAAAGGTTATGCAATGACAGGAAACGAAGCATGTCTCTCATGGTTTGAAAAAGTACATAACTATACCTGGTCACATTTTCCAGATCCTGAACATGGAGAATGGTTTGGATACCTCAACCGGCAGGGTGAGGTGCTCCTGCCCTTAAAGGGAGGAAAATGGAAAGGATGTTTCCATGTTCCCAGGGGTTTGTTACAGGTATGGAAGGTATTGGAAGCGCTTGACAGGAAGTAACCTGCCTGTTACAGTTATAAAAAGTCAAGGAATACATGCCGGAAATTGTTGGCAGGTTTAAAAGCCTTTCCTGATTTCCCTTTCTGGTGCTGATTTCATCCGTTCAATTTTTTGCCGTTTCTCACCCGATGCAAACTGATACCTGAGTTTAAACCATACAGGCACGGCCGACATGTGTAGCTTTCCGGAAGAATAATGGCTTAATGAATAATTATTTATTTTGTATCCCTGATAGGTAAAGTCTTTAGTAAGAGGAAGGCCGCTGATGATTCCTGCTTTCAATCCGTTTGAAAAATTTTTTTCAAGCGAAAGAAAATAAAGAGCACCACTAAATGTGTTTCCCTGGATGTTGTTCACCGGGCTGGTGTATTGAAAGGTTGCTGAAGCAGTAATGTCTTTAAAGATGGCGGTATATACCGAAACCTGATTCCATTGTCATCTGGTGCCGTTTTTCTATGTTATGTTTCATTGCCATTGTATTGGGAGTGGAGCGGGCATTAAACACCTTTAGGTAGGGATACAATCCGGCTTTGCCTAAACTGAGCGCTCCACTGAATTGTACCCCTAACTGGTAAATGTCTCCCAGATTTTGATTTTTCGCTATCAGCAACGTACCATCTTCTGAATACATTAGCAGGTGTATGGCCTCTGATATGTGCCGCAAATATAGTTGTGCAGAAAAGAAATGATTTTCAAAACGGTTACTGTATTCGAGATTTAAGTTTTTTATATTTTCAGGATGAATGTCTGGGCTACCAATGAATGTTGTATAAGGATCTTCTGTTATTTGACTGGGATTAAGCTGGAAGTAATGGGGGTAGGTAAGGGAGCTGCGGTAATTAAGTCCCAGACTTTTCGTGGTTGTGATGGCATACTTTATGGATGCATTGGGCAACATGAAGCTCTGGTATGATTTTGCTTTTATGTGATTTTGAAATATGTTGAGCTCCACGCGCAGCCCAAGATTGATTTCCAAATCCGACTTTCTGTAGCTTATAATTCCGTAACCGGCAAATATCTCCTGATTGTAGCGGTATGATTCCAGGTTGTTATCACGAAGTTTTTTGAAACGTGATTGAATGCCTGCATTCAGAATCGCAGATTCCTTGACCGGAAGGTTATAATCCAGTTTTATATGAAATGAGCGATTTAGGGGTTGCATGGTGGTTTGAACGAAATATCCCGTTTCCGGATTGGCATATGTTGTGGAATTATCTGCTCTCAGGCGATGCCAGTTTGTTTCCAGAATTAATTCATGTCCGGGAATATTATTAAATACATGTTTATACCATATTGAATTAAACCAGCTCCTGTTAATGTCGTCATCTTTTTTTGCCGTCCTCATTAAAATGGTTTCACTGGTTTGTGCCTGCAATACCGAGGAACCATCCAGTTCCTGTGAATAAGGGTTATAGAATCCATAGAAGTTCAATTGGTTTCGTTCGTTCATAAACCAGTCGATACCGAAATGAAAATGATGTGACCAGGTTTTTTGAGTTAACGATTGTATTGAATAAAAGGAAGATTAAATGTCAAGTTTATTGGCAGCAGGCAGCAATTTTATTGGCAGCAAATATTTTTTTAAGACAAGGACGATTGGTATCAGGAAACATGACAAAAGAAACCAGGCCCAACATAAGGGTAGGGGTAAGACACTCTTATTCAATTCTGTCAGCTTGGTAATGAAGTCTCTCCGAAGGGGAATTTACGATATAATAAAAACCGCATACTGAATTTTATTCCACAGAATGCTTTTGTTTAAACTAAAAATGCCTTTGGCAGAGACCCTGGCCTGAAACTTATTTTGAAATTTCCAGCATGCGTTCGATGGGTATCCGTGCTTTTTCAATAACATCCATTGGAAGGGTGACCTCCGGCTGTTCATACTTCATGCATATATACAGCTTCTGCAGGCTGTTCAACTTCATATAGGTACAGTCGTTGCAACCACAGGTTGAATCAACCGCAGGGGCCGGAATGAATATCTTATCGGGGCATGCCCGCTTCATCTGGTGAAGTATGCCGCTTTCGGTGGCAACTATAAATTTTTGTGCAGGATTGCTTTGTACATAGTTGAGCAGCGAAGTGGTTGACCCGATATGTTTGGCGAGAAGTAAAACCGGCTTCTCGCATTCAGGGTGTGCTATGAATTCAGCCTCAGGATATTTATCCATGAGGTCGATGATTTTTTCTACAGAATATTTTTCGTGTACCATGCAGGCACCGTCCCAAAGTATCATGTTCCGGCCGGTAATGCTGTTGAGGTAATTTCCCAGGTTTTTATCCGGCCCAAATATCAGCTTTTCATCTGCCGGGAAGCTTTCAATAATTTTTTTTGCATTGGCTGAAGTGCAGACCATGTCTGACATGGTTTTCAATGCAGCTGTAGCATTTACATAAGTAATAACTTTATGATCGGGGTATTGTGCTTTGAACTCTGCAAATGCATCGGCTGGGGCTGATTCGGCAAGAGAACATCCTGCCTTTAGGTCAGGAAGTATAACTTTCTTGCCTGGATTTATGATTTTTGCAGTTTCGGCCATAAAGTGAACGCCAACAAATACGATCATATCGGCATCGGTTTGCGCTGCCGCCTGTGCAAGCCCAAGGCTGTCACCTACATAATCGGCAATGTCCTGTAGTTCACTTTCCACATAGAAATGGCTAAGAATAACTGCATTCTTTTCTTTCCTGAGCCGGTTGATCTCATCCACCAGCCTTACATCCGGATTAACTTTCTCTTCTATATATCCTTTCTCCTCTAACATCCGGTCGATTTGTGCCTGTTTCATTTCAAATATTTTCTTGAATTTGATCTATAAAATCAGGCTGTAAAATTAAAAAATTCATTTTCAATAAAACCTTTTTTTGTCTTATTTTAATCAAAAAGTGAAAAAAAGAAAGAAAATAATGATCATATGAAGGACTACAACCGGATAATCTTTTTTATTAACAATTTATTTTCCATGGGGTTGAGGTTTAATTTAAGGCAATGCCGCTCAGGGTGCTAAGAGGGGAGGCAGTGTTAATAACAAATCTGGATATATGATTAAAATATTAATTTTTTAACATTTAAAAAATTAAATTTAGCGCCCTTTTATGAATAAAATAAGCTTTATAGAGCAATTGATTTACAAATAATTAAAAATTCAGCTCCTGGTTTTTTAAGAGCAGATTTAATGGATATTTAATTAAAGATTAACAGATTCCTACCTTTGATGAAAAGGTTTAAAATTACTTTTGCGGCAGTAAAAAAATGCAGAAACAATGAATACGAAGTACGAATATGGAGTACTTTTTTCCCTCTTAGAATCTTTCTCATTACTTTCTTTTTGTATTCCAGCTTGTAGATTCAAGTTAAACTTAAATTAAATAAATAAATGAAAATGAAGTTACTACGATTAGTGTTTGTTTTTAACCTGGTGCTTTTTCTGGGCTTTCAGGCTATTTCACAGGTAACCACTTCGGGGATGAACGGATTTGTCACCAGCAGTAAGGGTGAAAGATTGCCCGGAGCTACTGTTGTTGCTGTGCATGAACCTTCGGGGACACAGTATGGTACCATTACAAATACCGAGGGTAAATTTAACCTTCAGGGGATGAGACCAGGGGGCCCTTACAGGGTCAATGTCTCGTTCATTGGTTATTCTACAAAATCTTATACTGATATCAGGTTATATCTGGGCGAAGCCTTTGTTTTGGATGCTGTGCTGGATGAAAGCACAGTTGATGTAGGTGAAGTATTGGTAGTTGGCCGGAAGGCATCTGCATTCCAGACGGATAAGACAGGTGCCACAACCAACATCTCAAATGAGCAGATGACTGCAATGCCAACAATTAACAGAAGTATTTCTGATATAGTAAGAATTTCTCCTTATGCAAACGGATTGAGTTTTGCGGGTGGTGATGGCCGGTCTACTAACTTTACTGTGGATGGTGCTAATTTTAATAACAACTTCGGACTGGGTGCAAACTTACCTGGAGGAGGTAATCCAATTTCTATTGATGCAATAGAAGAAGTGCAGATTGTGGTTGCCCCTTTTGATGTACGCCAAACCAACTTTATTGGCGGAGGTATTAATGCCATTACAAAGTCTGGTACCAATGCATTCAAAGGTTCTGCATATTCCTATTTCACAAATCAGAATATGCGTGGAAATTCAATTGGAGATGTTGATTTTGGCGAACGAAACAAAGAATCAAGGACGATATACGGCGCAACTATAGGTGGCCCTGTTATTAAAAATAAACTGTTCTTTTTTGTTAACGGAGAATATGAAATTCGTCCGGGACAGGTTGTAACCTGGAGACCATCCCAAAATGGACAAGCCAATACTGATTTATCATTGTCGCGTACAAGTGTGTCGGACATGGAAAGGGTAAGACAGCATTTAATTAATAATTATGGATATGATCCCGGATCTTATAACGATTATCCTGCTGATGAGAGCAACAGAAAAATGCTTACCCGCATCGACTGGAACATTAATAATGCCAATAAACTTAGTGTTAGGTATAATTATACAAAAAACCAGGCATGGAACGCAACGAATGGCAACTCAACGGATGCCGGTTTCCGTAACAACTCAATGAACCGGATATCCCAATATTCAATGGCTTTTTCTAATTCCTTGTATTCAATGGACAATGTAGTTAATTCAGTTGCCCTAGATTTGAACAGCCGCATCTCTGATAAGGTTTCAAATCAGTTGCTGTCTACTTATACAATGATTAAAGATATGCGTGGTTCAAATTCTGCACCTTTTCCATTCATTGATATCATGAATGGCGTAACAGAAGATGGAAGACAGATTCTTGAACCTTACATGTCGGCAGGCTATGAATTGTTTACCTGGAACAACGGAGTGAATAATAATATTTTCAACATCATTGATAATATAACCTTTTATTTAAGCCAGCACAAAGTTACTGCAGGGTTTAGCTATGAATATCAAATGGCTAATAACTCATATATGCGCAATGGAACAGGTTATTACCGCTATGCAAGCATTGAAGATTTTTTGAATCAGGCTGCACCCAGGGATTTTGCCCTGACGTATGGGTACGATGGCGAAAAGAATCCTGCTGCTGAAGTTGCATTTAACCAGTATGGGTTGTACGCACAGGACGAATGGAATATTGCATCGGGGGTTAAATTAATCTACGGGCTTCGTGCCGATTATATTAAGTATGTAGATAATATAATCAGGAACAATGCCATATATGAATTGAACTACGGAGAAAGGAATATTGATACGGGTGAATGGCCAACTGCAAAAGTTCAGCTTTCACCAAGAGTCGGATTTACCTGGGATATCAGAGGTGACCAGACATTAAAGCTACGCGGAGGTACAGGTATGTTTGCAGGCAGATTGCCTTTGGTTTTCTTCACAAACATGCCAACCAACTCAGGAATGGTTCAGGGAAGTTATGCAGCTGTTACAAAATATGATGCTGCCGGAAATGTAACAACCGTTAGCCCTGATCTGGCAAAACTTGCAGGTCCTATACTTACAGATGTAAATGAAATGATAAGCAGGTTGGGTCTGCAAACATCTATTACTCCTGAGCAGGGAGCATTGCCTCGCGATGTGAATGCAATTGATCCGGATTTTAGAATGCCACAGGTGTGGAAAACTTCGCTGGCAGTTGATTATGAATTGCCCGTTTCATTTCCAATGACTGTCATTCTTGAAGGCATATATACCAAAAATTTGAATGGAGTAATGCTGAGAAATTATAATATTAAAGAGCCTGATGAGACTTGGCAACGTTTCAATGGCCCCGACAACAGGTATATTTATCCTGCAACGGCCCAGAGAACTTATACAGCCCAAAATGCTTACGTATTATCAAATAACAGCGAAGGATGGGGGGCCATAGGTAACATTACAGTTACCGCAGAACCTGTTCAGGACTTAAACCTGATGGCTGCCTATACCATTACTGAATCCAAAGAAATTTCGGGTATGCCTGGAAGCAATGCTGCTTCAGCATATACAGGCCTTTATCAGGTAGAAGGCCCACATTTGCCCCAGGTGCAGCGTTCACAATATGTCGTTCCTTCCAAGGCTATTGCTTCTGCGTCATACAGGATTCCATGGCAAAATGAAAATGTAAATTCTGCAACAATCGTGAATGTATTCTATTCAGGTTATTCTCCTTCGGGTTACAGCTTTACTTATACTAATGACATGAATGGCGACGGCCTGGCAACTGATCTGATATATATCCCACGTGAAAAAGGGGAAGTTAATTTTATAAGTACTGAAGACGAAGATGCTTTCTTCAGATTTGTTGAACAAGACAGATATTTGAAAAATAATAAAGGCAATTATGCTGAAGCTTATGCTGCCAGAGCGCCATGGGTTCATAGATTTGACCTCCGTATAGCCAGAGAGTACTATATTAATGTTGGCGGTGCTACCAATGCCCTTCAGTTCAATGTGGATGTATTAAATTTTGGAAATCTGTTGAATAACGAGTGGGGTGTGGTGAAAAATATGTTTGAAGCAAATAACGGTCAGATACTGCGGTATGAAGGCCGCGATGCAAACAATACTCCAAGATATTCTATGGTTAAAGACCGGAATGGCGAATATCTATCAAATTCCTATTCTACTTTCTATAACTATAATCAGAACTGGACACTACAGATTGGAATCCGCTATTTTTTCTAATGGATCTTTAATCTAAACCTTTTCTGTAAAAAGGCTGCACTGTAAAAACAGGCAGCCTTTTTTAAATTTCATCATTTTATCAAAAATTTTTTAATGCTTATTGTGCTGTAAATGTAACAGTTAAAAAAATAAATTAATTTTTTATAAAAATATGGTACTTTGTGTTGCATAGTACTAAAAAATATTCATATATTTGTATTACCAATAACAATGTAAATAAAAGTAGTTTTTTTAAAAAAGTTCTTTGTTAAGTGTAACGATTCAGAAAACAGGACGTCATAAAGACAGAAAAGCAGAAAAGTAGAAAAACAGAAAACAGAAAAACAGAAATTTTAAAAAGCAGGAGCCATGAAAACAAAAACAAATTTTCAGAAAGCAGCAATTCGTTCAGGAGCCGTAGTCGTAAGCTTTGTGTTGATAAGCTTTACAGTCAGTGCTCAAGGATTTTGGAAAAAGCTTTTAACCAACAGCAGTTTTAATGAAATAGCCATTGCAATGGTTGAAACTGCCGAGGTAAAAGGTACTTCACCAAAGCTCTCCACAAGCAGTACTGAATGGAAAAGTTTTGACCTGGCTTTCGACCCGGCACTTGAACTGGAAGGCTGGATGTCGGACGAGAACTATTTCAGAGCATCCGGTATACAGAGCTTAAAGGAAGTTGAAGAAAATGTTGAAAACAACAGTACGGGTATTCTTGATTTTCGGCAGGATGAAATTGAATTACTGAGCCTTGAGTCCTGGATGGTGGATGAAGTTCTGTGGGTCAATTGAGGTCATACAGAAAGATGTAAAGAAGCCTGGTGTTGTTAATGGAAATAATTAAAGAAAAAATCAAAAATGAAACTGGAGAATACAAAAGCGCAAATGAGGAAGGGAGTTCTTGAATACTGCATCCTTCTGGTGCTTGATGGTGAACCGCTATATGCCAGCAACATCATCGAGGCACTGAAAGAAGCTAAGATGATAGTGGTTGAAGGAACCCTTTATCCTTTGCTTACCCGACTCAAAAATGCAGGCCTTCTGACTTACCGTTGGGAAGAATCCACACAGGGGCCTCCACGTAAGTATTATGAACTCACCGAAAGAGGGCGTAAGTTCTTGAGTGAACTGGAAAATTCATGGTCGGAACTGGTTGATGCCGTTGGGAAGATAAGAAAAAACAGAGCCTAATATATTTTCATTTAAACCAATACAAATTTATAAGAGCAGATTAAAATGAAAAAAACATTTACAATCAATATAAGCGGAACTATTTTTCATATTGAGGAAGATGCATATGAAGTACTGCAAAAATATCTGGTCAATCTTAAAGCGCATTTTGGTGCTGAGGAAGAGGGAAAAGAAATTTTGGCTGACATTGAAGCACGAATAGCAGAAATATTTACAGAGAAATCGTCAGGCGATAAAATGGTTATAACCCTTCAATGGGTGGAAGAAGTAATTGTCACCATGGGTACACCTGAAGAATTTTTTGATGAAGAGCCAGATGAGGAACCGATATATGCTGCCACATCAAAACGCAAACGCAGGCTCTATCGTGATCCGGAACACAGGGTAATAGGAGGTGTCTGTGGTGGATTGGGAGCATATTTCAATATGGATCCGGTAATTCTCAGGATTCTTTTTGTGGTATTGGTATTTATAACCACAGGAGCTGCCCTGCTTGCTTATATTGTTCTATGGATAGCAGTGCCAAAAGCTGTAACCACCGCCCAGAGATTGGAAATGCGGGGGCAGGAGGCCACCGTTAAAAATATTGAAAAATCAATCCGCGAAGAAGTAAAAGAAGTACAGGAAAGTTATAGAAAGTTTAGGCAGTCGGATACTTATGCAAGGGGCAAAAAAAAGATGGAGGGAGCTGGTGAGGTAGCCTTTAATATCCTGAAGCTATTGTTAAAGATTGCTGTTGTTATTATGGGCGTTGTCCTTATTGTAATTGGGATTCTGGGACTTCTGGGGCTTATTTCCTCTCTTACGTTGGGGCAGTCGCTGCTTCAAGATTTTCCGATGGCCTGGGGGCCAGATATTCATATTCCTGAGGTGCTGGATTACCTGGTTGAGCCTGCAGCTGTACGTTGGGGTTTGGTTGCCATCGGGTTTCTGATTGGGATTCCTATGATTGCCATGTTATATGTCGGGTCAAAACTTGTTTTCAGGTATCGATCAAACAATACCCTGGTAGGCCTGGGAATGGCGGGAGTATGGCTGATAGCAATCATTATCCTGTTTATAGTATCTACAAGCCAGATTCGTAATTTTCGCAATGAGATGTCGGTTACTGCCAGTAGTACCCTTTCCTGTGATACTTGTCAGACTCTTTACCTGGAACTTGCCGAAGATAGATATAAAGGCTATGCAGCTCACAGCTGGGATCTTAACCATTTAAGGGTTATGCGATCGCGTGGAGAACGAATATTGCTGGGTTCACCACGGCTGGATATTGAAAAATCAACCAGTGATGATTTTGTGGTTTTAATCCGGCAATCCTCCAGGGGGCGCACACGGGAAAACGCCCGCCAATATGCTTCTGATCTTGAATATCGGTTTGAACTGAGAGATTCAGTTCTGGTTTTTGATCCCTATTTCTTCCTGCGTGAAGGAGATAAATGGCGGGACCAGAAAATGTATATTACCCTGAAGGTTCCGGAAGGAAAAGGCGTTTACCTTAGTGAAGATATGGTTGATATTATATACAATGTGGAGAATGTTACCAACACCTATGACAGAGATATGGTTGGAAAATATTGGATGATGATGCCCGAAGGGCTGACATTGCTGGAGAAGGAATCTGAAGAATAATAATCGGGTAATTATAATTTAGTTGGAATTCCTGATGTTCAAGGCCATGAACAGCGGGAATTTTTTTCTGGTACCTTCGAAACAGCAAACAGGTAACCCATTAAGGCAATGTTCGTATGATTAGCAAAAGGTACTGTTATGAGGGTATTGCATTTGTTGTTTTTTATGTTGGCGGCTACATGTTCCTGCGGGCAAGATGCCGATCCTTTCTTTGCACTTCGGAACCGCATGGTTAAAAACCAGATAGAAGCACGCGGCATTACCGATGAGAAACTTCTGCAGGCTTTCAGAAATGTAGAACGTCACCGTTTTGTACCGGCTGAATATACTGCTTATGCATATAATGATTCGCCGCTGCCCATTGAAGAAGGACAAACAATATCACAGCCTTACATTGTGGCATTTATGACTGATATCCTTGAATTGAAACCCGGCGATAAGGTGCTGGAAATAGGTACCGGTTCGGGGTATCAGGCTGCAATACTTGCGGAAATATGTGATTCGGTATTCACAATAGAGATTTTCGAACGTCTGGGCATACGTGCACAAAAGCTGTTTGATGAGCTAGAATACAACAATATTTTCACCAGAATAGGAGATGGTTACAAGGGTTGGCCTGAGCATGCCCCTTTTGACGCCATTGTAGTAACTGCATCACCTGAAAAGATACCTGAACCTTTGAAGGAACAACTGGCTGAAGGGGGCAGAATGATTGTTCCTGTTGGGAAAGATCCGGTGCAGCAACTTGTATTGTTAAGAAAGCGTAAAGGCAAAATCAGAGAGGAGCGTATATTGCCTGTTCGTTTCGTACCTATGATTGATTCTTCTGGTAGAAGATATTGAATGAGTGACTGTAATATTTTTTAGCTTATTGTTTTCCCTTTATCTGAGCCAAAGGAAAATGTTTAAATTTTTCATAGGGTATCATACGGCTTTTTGAGCAGGATGTGTTACAGGCTTTCACATGATATTAATCAAGCCTGTTTCATTTTCTTCAGGTCTGGGAACTATATGGTTAAAACTTAGAAATCCATATTAAACTCGTCTGTTCACTTGTTGGGTTTTAACAGCATTAAAAGGTTTGCATATTTAGCGGAAACCTTCAATTTTAACCTTTATTCTCAAATATTTCTTTTATTTTCGCGTCTCTTTTTGTAATAAATTATGTGGCTGAAGGTTTCTGGCATTATCCTGCGTAACAGGATTGGTTTACTGTTTATTTTGGCGTCAATTACTCTTTTTTGGGGGTATCATGCCGGGAACGTAGAGATGTCGTATGAACATTCACCACTTCTGCCCAAAAAAGATCCTGTTTATAAAGATTATCAGAAATTTGTTAATGTGTTCGGAGAAGAAGGAAATCTCATTATTATTGCAATACAGGATTCCAACTTTTTCCAGATCGACAGGTTTAATGATTGGGAAAATCTCAGCAGGGAACTTTCTCAGGTTGAAGGAGTGGAAGATTTATTGTCGGTGACAAACGCATATAACCTTGTTAAGAATACAGAAGAACGCCGTTTTGAAATAGAAGAAATCTTTCCTGATACCATCACATCACAGGGAGAACTCGATAAACGGGCTGAGTTGTTCAGAAGTCTGCCTTTTTATAAAAGTTTGTTATACAATCCTGAAAGCAATTCCTACCTGCTTGCCATCACTGTGAATAAGGATAAAATGGCAACAAAAGAACGTGAGAAGGTGATAAAGAGCATTCAGCAGATTGGCCGGTCATTCGAGAAGAAGCATGATGTTGATTTGCATTATTCAGGACTCCCATATATACGGGTGGTAAATTCAATAAAAATAAAGAATGAATTATACCTGTTTAGTGTGCTTGCATTGTTAATCTGCATTGTTGTCCTTTTTATTTTCTTCCGTTCATTTAAAGCAGTGTTTTTTCCGGTTTTAATTGTCCTTACAGGAGTGGTCTGGGCTTTGGGCATGCTGTCGTTTTTTGGTTATAAGATTACCTTACTTTCAGGTATGATTCCTCCCTTGCTTATTGTGATTGGAATACCAAACAGCATTTATATGCTGAATAAATTCCATTATGAATATGTGAGGCATGGAAACAAAATAAAAGCACTTCAGCGTGTTATCATAAAAATTGGCAATGCTACTTTTCTGACCAATCTGACAACGGCATCCGGGTTCGCTACCTTTATTATAGTTAAAAGTGATATCCTGAGGCAGTTTGGAATAGTTACATCACTCAATATAATGGGATTGTTTGTATTATCATTGACATTGATTCCAATAATTTTCAGCTTCATTGGGCCGCCATCTTCAAAACATGTAAAGCATTTGAACAGCCGTTTTGTCTCTTCAATTATAAGAAGGCTTATATATATCACGCAGCACCACAGGAAAAAAGTTTATATTACAGCAATGGTGATTTTAGGATTGGGTATATATGGCATTTCTCTTATTGAAAGCTCAGGTTTTATGGTTGATGACATTCCAGAAAATGATCCTGTTTATAAGGATTTAAAATTCTTCGAATCTAATTTTGAAGGATTGATGCCTCTTGAAATAATGGTTGACACCAAACGGCCAGGAGCAGCCATGCAACTTTCAACCTTTAGAAAAATCGAAGAATTTGAACAACATCTTACTGAATATCCTGAATTATCAACCCCGCTTTCCCTGCTTAACCTGATGAAGTTTTCCAGGCAGGCATTTTACAATGGGTATGAAAATTATTACAGTGTTCCCAATAACAGGGAGATAAACTTCATAATGCAATATGTTGGCAGAGAAGAAGCAAATGCAAATATGCTTCATTCGTTTGTTGACAGCACACAGCAGGTCACTCGTATCAGCATCCGCATGAAAGATGTGGGAACCAACCGTATGGAATCTTTGTATAATGCCTTAAGTGCCGGAATTGACTCTATTTTTACTTCTAGTGATTATGAAGTAATGGTAACAGGGTCAAGTGTAACTTTTTTCAGAGGGACACAATATCTTCTCAGGAGCCTCTTTTCCAGCCTTGGGTTGGCCATTTTTCTTATTTCGCTTTTTATGGCATTGATGTTTTCGTCTGCACGAATGGTGGTGATGTCACTTACTCCAAATTTGTTTCCTTTAATTTTTACCGCAGCAATAATGGGTTATACAGGTATACCAATTAAGGCCTCTACAATATTGGTATTCAGCATTGCATTTGGTATATCGGTCGACAGTACCATACATTTTCTTGCCAAATACAGGCAGGAACTGATAGCTACCGGCTGGAATATCCGTCGTTCCGTGGTTCTGGCATTAAAGGAGACGGGAGTCAGTATGTTTTATACAGCAGTAGTGCTGTTCTTTGGATTTGGTATATTTGCTGTGTCGGGATTTGGAGGTACTCAGGCAATGGGGGTACTTGTATCATTAACTTTACTGGTGGCAGTGACTTCAAACCTGGTTTTACTGCCATCGTTGCTTACATTCCTCGACAGGCTTAGTTCGACGCGTTCATTTAAAGAACCACTGCTTCATATATATGATGAAGAAGAGGACATTGAACTGGAAGATCTAAAAATTATGAATAACATTAACAACCGCCAGAAATAATGTATACAATTGAGGAACTTCAGGATATGATTAACAGGGAAATAAAAAGCCGTTCCCTGGAACTTTATTCATATAACCCTGCCGGATTATATTCTCCGGTGAGTTATTCCCTTGAAGAAGGAGGGAAGAGATTGCGTCCTTTGTTATTGCTTATGGCTTACAATCTTTTTTTGGAAGATATGGAAGCCGCTTTGCCTGCAGCATTGGCAGTAGAAGTATTTCACAACTTTACCCTTCTACACGATGATATTATGGACAAGGCTGAAATGCGTAGGAATAAACCTACTGTTCATGTCAGATTCAGTGAGAATACAGCCATTCTTTCAGGCGATGCAATGGCATTTTTATCATACCAGTACCTGATGGAATGCCGCTCGAAAAAAATGCTTGAAATTCTGGGTTTATTTACTCAAACAGCACTAGAGGTGTGTGAGGGGCAGCAATATGACATGGAGTTTGAAAATTTAGATGAGGTTGCCGAGCCTGATTATATGGAGATGATTCGATTGAAAACTGCTGTATTGTTAGGATGCAGCCTGAAAAGCGGGGCACTGCTTGCCAACGCACCGGAAGAAACTACCCGGCTGCTTTACAAATTAGGATTAAACCTGGGCCTGGCCTTCCAGATTCAGGATGACTGGCTGGATGCATTTGGTAACAGCAAAGACTTCGGCAAAAAAATTGGCGGGGACATACTTGCCGGAAAAAAAACATACCTGATTGTTAAAGCCTTTGAAATAGCTGGTGAAGAGGAAAAAATTGAATTACACAGGTTTCTGAAATCCGAAAATTTAATGGCTGAAGAAAAAATTAATTCAGTTTTAAAAATTTATGAACGTTTGGGAATCAGAAAACTTGCAGAAGAAAAAAGAGATACCCTTTTTGCAAATGCCAATTCTTTACTTCATCAATTAGATTTAGAGGAAACCAAAAAAGTACCTTTGAATAATCTTATTGTAAATATGCAGAAGAGGATTTATTGAATCCTTGTGATGGCACCCATACTTTTTGCCTCTGTATGGCTTAGTCATCGAACCTTTATACTTCCCTAACCGTTATTCACCTTGTTGTCAGACAAAGGCCTTGTTTCAGTACGCAAGCAGGTGATGTTCAATTTCAATAAGTATATACCCGAAAATAGAAATTAGATTATAACTTTGAACAGCAAAAAAAAAGCTGTATCTTTTTGCTGCTTATAAATTCTTAAATCATATGAACCAAAGTAAGGGTAAAATAATTCAGGTTATTGGTCCGGTAGTAGATGTGAGTTTTGAACAAAATGGCAATGATCTCCCTCCGATTTATGATGCGCTGGAAATAGAGCGTGAAGGAGCTGAAAAGCTTGTGGTCGAATGCCAGCAACACATTGGTGAAAATACAATCAGATGTATTGCAATGGATTCCACCGATGGGTTGAGACGTGGTATGGAGGTTGTTCCCACCGGTATGCCCATAATAATGCCTACGGGAGAAAGTGCATTGGGCAGGCTTCTGAATGTAACAGGTGACTCTGTCGACGGTTTAAAGAAGTTATCAAAAAATGGCCTTAAAATCCATAATGATCCTCCTAAATATGAAGATTTACTAACCCAAACCGAGGTATTATATACAGGTATTAAAGTAATTGATCTTATAGAGCCTTATGCAAAAGGGGGAAAAATTGGCTTGTTTGGAGGTGCAGGAGTAGGAAAGACTGTACTTATTCAGGAACTGATAAATAACATTGCACTTGCTCATAGCGGATTATCGGTTTTTGCCGGTGTGGGGGAACGCACGAGGGAGGGAAATGATCTCTTGCGTGAAATGATAGAGGCAAAAATTGTAGATTATGGAGATGCCTTCCGGGAATCAATGGAGGAAGGAGGCTGGGATCTTTCCAGAGTTGACGAAACGGCACTTAAAAAATCAAAACTTGCCATGGTATTCGGGCAGATGAATGAACCGCCAGGGGCACGTGCACGAGTGGCACTTTCCGGGCTGGCTATTGCCGAGAGTTTGCGTGACAGTGGCGGCAAGACAGGCGAAGGCAGAGACATCCTCTTTTTCATTGACAATGTATTCCGTTTTACGCAGGCAGGTTCAGAAGTTTCAGCCTTACTGGGCAGAATGCCTTCAGCTGTTGGGTATCAGCCTACCCTTGCTACTGAAATGGGAATCATGCAGGAACGGATTACTTCTACGAAAAATGGCTCAATAACTTCTGTCCAGGCTGTTTATGTTCCTGCTGATGATCTTACTGATCCTGCCCCTGCTACAACATTTGCCCATCTGGATGCTACCACTGTGCTTAGCCGCAAGATTGTTGAGCTGGGAATTTATCCCGCAGTCGATCCGCTGGATTCTTCATCCCGCATTTTGACTCAAGATATTGTGGGAGCAGACCATTATAACTGTGCCCAGAATGTGATACATCTTCTGCAGCGATATAAGGAACTGCAGGATATTATTGCCATCCTGGGCATGGATGAACTGTCGGAAGATGACAAACTGGTAGTACACAGGGCACGGCGTGCACAAAGATTTCTTTAACAACCTTTTTTTGTGGCTTCA